>SWCB01000793.1_pt1 | contig 16623 bp, 13 predicted proteins | sample 4692901 | NCBI WGS metagenome assembly SWCB01 (sample SAMN10267276, study PRJNA491770) | bioreactor metagenome | isolation source: DHS bioreactor inoculated with subseafloor sediment | place: Japan: off Shimokita Peninsula | collected 2006-08 | reverse complement strand
CGTCTGGGATGATCTTGAGATCATCCACTCCGCGCCACCGACGAGCGTCGTCGACGACCCGCGTCGCCTGCCCGGCGCTGCCTGGTTCCCGGGGGCCAAGCTCAACTTCGCGGAGAACCTGCTGCGCTACCGCGACGAGCGGACCGCCCTCGTCTTTCGCGGCGAAGCCATGTCGGCCTCGCGCCGCCTCACCTACGCCGAGCTTTACCGCGAGACGGCCAAGGTCGCCTCGGCCTTGCGCCAGGCCGGCGTCGTGCCCGGTGATCGCGTCGTCGGCTTCCTGCCCAACATGCCCGAGACCATCGTCGCCATGCTTGCCGCCACCAGCCTGGGCGCGATCTGGTCCTCCTGCTCACCGGACTTCGGCGTCAAGGGCGTGCTCGATCGCTTTCAGCGCCTCGAGCCCAAGGTGCTCTTCACCGCGGATGGCTACTCCTACAACGGCAAGAGCTTCTCCTCGCTTGAGAAGGTGGCGGGGATCTTTGAGGCCCTGACCTCCCATCCGCGCCTCGTCGTGGTGCCCTACCAGGAAGAACGCGCGGACATCAGCAGCCTGCCCGGGGCGGTGCATGACGCCGACTTCATCGACGACGACGCCACCGAGATCGACTTCGCCCAGCTCCCCTTCGAGCACCCGCTCTACATCATGTATTCATCCGGCACGACCGGTCTGCCCAAGTGCATCGTGCAATCCGCGGGCGGGGTGCTGCTCAACCAACTCAAGGAACAGAAGTACCACACCGACACCGGCCGCGACGACAACATCTTCTACTTCACCACCTGCGGCTGGATGATGTGGAACTGGCTCGTCTCAGCGCTCGGCCTGGGCGCGACGGTGACGCTCTTCGACGGCTCGCCCTTCTTCCCCGACCCCTCGGCCCTGTGGCGACTGGCGGCGGAAGAGAAGATCAGCATCTTCGGCACCAGCGCCAAGTACCTCGCCGCCTCCGAGAAGGCCGGCGTGCAGCCGGGCCGCCACTTTGATCTCTCTGCGCTCAAGGCGATCCTCTCCACGGGTTCACCCCTCACCGATGAGAGCTTCGACTTCATCTACCGCGAGATCAAGGAGGACCTCTGCGTCAGTTCCATCTCGGGCGGCTCGGATTTGAACGGCTGCTTCGTGGGCGGCGTGCCCATGGGGCCGGTCTACCGCGGCGAGATCCAAGGCCGCTGCCTGGGCATGGATGTGCACGCCTACAACGACAAAGGCGAATCGGTCATCGGCACGATGGGCGAACTTGTCTGCAAGCAGGCCTTCCCCAGCATGCCCATCAAGTTCTGGGGCGATGAGGACGGCTCGGCTTACCGGGCGGCCTACTTCGAGGAGTTCCCCGGCGTCTGGCACCACGGCGACTTCATCGAGATTGGCGCACACGGCGGCGTCCGTATCACCGGCCGTTCCGACGCCACGCTCAACCCCGGCGGCGTGCGCATCGGCACCGCTGAGATCTATCGCCAGGTCGAACCGCTCGATGACATCGAAGACAGCCTCGTCGTCGGCCAGACCTGGGAAGACGATGTGCGCGTGGTGCTCTTCGTCAAGTTGCGCAGCGGTCGCGAGCTGAGCAAAGACCTCATCAAGACGATCAAGCGCAACATCAAGCAAAACTGCACGCCCCGGCACGTCCCCGCCAAGATCATCGCTGTGGGCGACATCCCCTACACCATCAGCGGCAAGAAGGTCGAACTCGCTGTGCGCAACCTCATCCACGGCCGGGCGGTCAAGAACCGCGACGCCCTCAAGAACCCCGAAGCCCTCGACCTCTACCAGGATCTGCCGGAGCTTTCAGAGCCGTGACCGATGCGGGCGAACAGTTCGTCAGCGAGGCCCTGCAACCCGTCGCCGGCACGCTCGACCTCTCAGGCATGGCGCGCGGGGAGCCGGGCCTGCCCAGGCGTTTCATCTGGCGCGATGAGGAACACGAGGTCGCAGAGGTGTTGGAAACGTGGAAGTCGTGCGGCCTGAGCAGCGGCGATCTCTACCTCCGCCGGCACTGGTACAAGATCCGTACCCAAGGTGGCTTGGTCCTCACCATCTACTGCCAGCGCACCGGCGTCAGCAAGTCCAGCCGCAAGTCGCGCTGGTGGGTGTACAGCATGGAAGGAAGAGAGGGACTAAGGGACCAAGGGACTTAGGGACAAAGGACGCGGGGACTTCAGTCCCCGTGCGTCTGCCCCCTGAGCCGCGCCACGATCGGCCAGGGCAAATACGCCACGAAGAAGAGTCCCGAACCGACGAACACCATCCACAGCACCCGCAGCGGCCAGGGGCCCAGGGCGTCGATGATCGTGCGATTGGCCGGCGTCGACTTACCCACGTAGCCGTAGTTCGTCTGGAAGATGATGTTGAAGACCAACAACAGCGCCAAGACCCCGATCGTCCAGACAAGCGCCATCCCCAGATCGCGCAGGCTTGGCCGATACCGCCCCACGATGAGCACGTACACCGCCGCCCCGACGATCAGCGTGTGCCCGCCGAAGAACGTCCAGAAGTACACCGCCGTCGGCGAAAAAGTGAGCGTCGGCTGCACGAAGGCCTGCCCCGAAAGCAGGATCCCCCAGTAATAGGCCAGCACCCGGGCGGTTCGGCTCGGCGTCAGAAGCGCCAGCACGCAGGGAATCCAGGCAAAGTCGCAGAAGTGCAGCGGCAGCGAGCGTTGAAGGTCGAACGAGCCCGGCCGCGCTTCGAAGGCCATGTACCAGAAGAAGTAGACCACGATGGCCGCCGCCAGCACCCAGCGCCACAGCCGTTCCGAGGGCGCATCTCGCCGCAACAGCAACCCGATCGCAATCGCGCCCGCCATCAGCCCGAAGCAGAGCAGACAAACGACAAGATGCAACGCCCCATACGGCGTGAAGCCGCTGGCTTCCTGGGCCAGGAACACGATGCTGCCCTGCACCTGACTCAACTCGCCGGCGAGTTCAGCAGGAACTCGAAGATGAGATAGGCAGCGACGACCACGATGACGGCCAGGATGACGAAGCCGAACAAGAACCCACGCTTGCGACCGCGGTAGGTCTGCCAGGCTTCCTCATCGAGGAAGTAGCCGCCTTCCTGTGTCTTGAGCAGCACGCGACCCTTGTTGAGCCGGCGAAACTGGCCCGAGTCCCAGACGCCGATCTCCTCCAGCGTGCGGGCGGTCTGCGGCGACACGGCCCCGGCCTGGCGAAACCGCTGGATGAGCCGTTTCTGGGCGATGGCCCCGGCGGCTTCGGCTTCATTGCTCATGCGAGTGTCCTCCGGTACGGGGTGCCTGCTCAGTTGATTCTAACAGACCCCCAGCACCGCCCTTGCATTCCCGCCCTTATCCACCGCTGACGGCACCAATCAAGGCCACCTCATCGCTCGGCTGCAGAACCGCGTCCTCAGCGGCGAACTCGTGGTTCACGGCGAAACGGCAGCGCCCCAGCGCCGCCGCCAGCCGAGGCTCGGCCGACGCCAATCTCTGCCGCAGATCCGCACACGTCACCTGGCCAGGGTCGAGTTCGACCTCAACCTCGCTCCTGCCGACCAAGGCGGCCTCGGGACCAAACAGTTTCACAGCGACTCGCAAGCGTCCTCTCCTCTCGCCCGCAGTGTATGGAGCGGGCCCTGGGCCGTCAGAACGGCCCGGCAGTGGCGCCCCGTGATCCGGGCAAGCTCGACGCGCCCCGGGAGATGAAGTTCTGTGTACAGAATGGTATTTTTCTAATCATAACGGTTGATTTATGATCAGACACGATCCGCTGCAGTGTGTCGCGCCTTGCTGTAGGAGATCGCAAACGAGGCTGCCGCGGCGTTTGGCCGGGCTGGTGACGTCTGGCATGGTCGTTGCATGACCAGTGCTGGTCGGCGAGTGAAACGGCATGGCCGCTCCCTCGCACTGAGGCCCAGCAACCGCGACACGGTCGGAGATGCCGTCAACCACGCGGGGACGGCGCTTCGAAGGAGGACTCTCGACATGACGCCGCTCTCTGAGTCATCGATGGAACGACACCGACTCGAAGTACTGCACGAAGTCGCTGCCGCCTGCAAGCAGAGCGACCCTGAGCGGGCCGCCCTGGCGGCCGAGGCAATCCGCCGGATCAACGAGGGCGAGTACGGGTTCTGCACGGCCTGCGGCTTGCAGATCCCCGAACTGGAACTCCAGAGGAGCCCGGAGCGACAAGACTGCCCACGGTGCAATCATGCTGCTTGACCGACCAACGCCACCCGCCGGACGCGAAGACACCCTTCTCGCTGCAAGGGAGAGCCCCCATGAACGGAGACCACGACGAGACGGTGCCGCTGGTCGAACAGATCCGGAATGAGACGTATGCCTGGGGCCTGGGAACGACCGGACCGGAGGCCTGCAAGAAAGCGCTTCGGCATGCGCAGGTGGAGGTGCTGATCCTGGCCGAGGAGCTCGAATTCCCGCTCAAGATCCAGTTGATTCACCTCGCAGAGCAAGCTGGGAGCCGGATCGTGGTGGTCCACCGGAGCGACTCGCTCGCGAGGCTCGGGGGCGCTGCCTGTCTCTTGCGGTATCGGGAGCAGGATCCTCAGTTTCGCCGGTTCGAGGCCGTGTGACCGGCATCCACGCGACCACGCTTCGCCGGTCGCCTACTCTTACGTACCCACATGATCCTCAGCGCCCGGGAGCGATGGCGCCCCGGGCAACACACGAATCGGAGGCAGGCGCCTGACAAGACATCTGCGAGCACCCTAGCCATGGAACTCTGGAGTGTGCTCTTTGACATTCTGATCCTCTTGCTCACCGCCTTGATCCTGGGCGTTGTTTGCGAGCGCCTGCGCCAGAGTCCGATCCTCGGCTACCTGGCGGCGGGCACGCTGCTGGGACCAAACGCCCTCCACTTCATCTCGAGCGCTTCGGAAGTCAACGCGCTAGCCGAGCTTGGCGTCGCCTTGCTGCTGTTCACGATCGGCCTGGAGTTCTCCTGGCGGCGGTTGCGCCGCCTGGGCGCTGCGGCACTCGGCGGCGGCAGCTTGCAAGTCGTCATCACCCTGGGACTCGCCGCCGCGACGGCGTTGATCCTCGGCATGCCCCCACGGACGGCCCTGGCCCTCGGCGCCATCGTGGCGCTGAGCAGCACCGCCGTCGTCCTGCGCCTGTTGGTGTCCCGGGCCGAGATCGAGAGCAACCACGGCCGGCACGCCCTGGGGATCCTCCTCATGCAGGACATCGCCATCGTGCCGCTCGTCCTGCTGGTGACCGTGCTGGGCGACCAGGGCTCGCTGCAGCAGGTCGGCATCGACATCTCCAAGACGATCGGCGGGGCCGGCGTCCTCGTCGTGGTCTTCTACCTGCTCTTCAACTGGGTCGTCCCCCACGTGCTGCATCTCGAATCGTTGCGAAGCAACCGGGATCTGCCGATCCTGCTCGCCATCGTGACGGGGCTGGGCTCCGCCTGGGGAGCGCACCAGATGGGCCTCTCGCCGGCCCTTGGCGCCTTCGTGGCGGGGATGCTCCTCGCCGAGTCACCGTTCGCCACCCAGATCCGCGCCGACGTTGCTTCCCTGCGCACGCTGCTGGTGACCCTCTTCTTCAGCTCAATCGGCATGCTGGTGGACCCCGCCTGGTTCGTGCAGCATCTGCCTGCGGTGTTGGCGGTGGTTCTCGCCATCGTTCTGGGCAAGGCCCTCATCATCTGGGGGATCCTGCGCCTCTTTCGTCTTTCACACACCAACGCCCTCGCCGCCGGTATCTGCCTCGGCCAGGTCGGCGAGTTCTCCTTTGTGCTCGCCGCCGTGGGACATGGGACCGTCATCAGCGACGATCTCTTCGCACTGGTGATTTCCGCGACCGTCACCACGCTCTTCCTGACGCCCTACCTCGTGTCGCTGGCCCCGCGTCTCTCGGCGGCGATCATCGAACGACTGTGCCTGATGCGCCTGCTGTCCCCCGCGTCCATGGGCCAGTCGGCCGATCAGCCTTCACCCTCCGGCCAGCTCATCATCATCGGCTTCGGACCCGCAGGCCAGGCGGTCGGGCGGACGCTCGAGCGCCAGGCGGAGCGGGTCACCGTGATTGATCTCAACCCGAGCACGATTCGAGCGGCAGCGCAGCTTGGGTTCCATGGCCACATCGGGGACGCGATTCACGCGGAGGTGCTGGAGCACGTCGGCATCACCACCGCCGCCGCCGCCATCGTCACCGTGCCGGACCCCGCCGCCGCTCGGGGCATCGTGAAACTCATCCGCTCGCTGGCTCCGGACGTTCACATCATCGCCCGGGCCCGCTACCACCGGTACCTGGCGGATCTGCAAGCCGGAGGCGCGCACGAGGTGATCGATGAGGAGTGGCAAACCGGCGCCCGACTCGCAGCCCTGCTGCGACGGCACCTACGCAGCGTCGAGCGGCCCACCGCAACAGATTGACGTGCTGGCGGGGCTGTCCCAGATCCGCGCCGATTGCGTCCCCCACCGCTCACGATGCCGATCAGGGCTACCTCGTCACCCAAGTGCACTGCCGCGTCGTCCCTTGCGACCTCATGATTCACCACCAAGCGGCAGCGACCGAGAGCACCGAGGCGAGTCGTGGATCCGTCAAGATCAGTCGTCCTGTCGAATCAGCGCACGTCGCTGAAGCAGAGTCTACGTCGATCTTGTTCCTGCCGACTACAATTGCTTCGGGACTACCGCTCCTCGGTGATCCTCACCCTAATGCTCCTCTGCAATCCAATATAGCGCCGAGTAGGTGCAGGCGGGCTAGTCCATTGGCGAACAGGCGAGAAGAATCCGAGAAGGCCATGAACCTTCGTCGTCGCCCATCCGAAGGATCGTGCGCCGCCAGAAGCGGTCGTGCACGGAACGGCAAGCGTGAACGCAATATATCCACTCGCTCCGCTTCCCCCTCACACGCCACGCACCCATGACCACGACCCGAGCAGTCGCCCAGGCCCTCCGATGCAGCTACCGGGCTACGCCAGCACACCCAGATGAGGGGGTCTTGAGTAGCCACTGCCGGCGCTGATAGACTCTCGTCATGGGTGAGAACAGTGGAAGACTGGCGCGGCTGGAGACGACAAAGGCATCCCTCCTTCACCGCCTACTGGACGCAGAGCCACCGGGCGAGGACACCCATCTCTGGCTGTCACACATTCGACCGTGCGTCATCGTCATCTTTGCTCTATACGGACTTCCGCTACTCGTCGCTTGGGCAACACTTCCGAGCCTGACAAACACATATATAGATGTTGTTGTTCCGTTCCTTCGTGACTGGAACGTTATGTTCATGTTTCTTGTGACCATGCCCGTCCTGATGACGCTTCTGCTAACTGAACGAACAGCAATCCCGCTGGCCATTGCGCGCGCGGAGAGTGCGGGCGTTCTCACGCCACCCACTGAGCTCAAAAAGTTTTGTGATACCTGGGAGGCGAAGTACCGTGTCTGGAATGTCATCGCCCTGTGTGCTGCCGTGCCAGCTGGCATAGTGGCAACGATAGCCAACTACCACACCACAAACAGCCTCACGGGCCGCTCTTGGGCATTTACAGATCTGGGAGATACGGATGGCGCAACCATCAACGCAGCAGGATGGGTGTTTCTTCTCTGGCAGATTCCGGCATTCTATGGCGTCTGCACCATCTACGTGATCCGTGGCGCAACGACGATTCGCTTCCTTGTGGCACTCGTACGCGAATCCAACATTGTCCTGAGGCCGTTTCACCCAGATCGGGCGGCCGGACTTCGTCCAATCGGCGGTATTGGACTGCGCAATCAACTGCTTCTGATGGCCGGTGGATTCAACATGTTGTGCTTGTTACTGGTGGCAACAAAGCTGGACAGCCCCGAAATGAGAGCCATCGTGGCAGCTGCAGCGGCCGTATACATCCTCTTCTGTCCGATTGTGTTTCTCGGCCCATTGCTGCCGTTTCGCCGTGCAATGCTAAGCGCCCGCAGGGAGTTTCAGGAGAGGATAGATGAGAGTCTCTGCCGGCAGTTCACCACGATGATGGGCGCCCTCGACCAGCATGGCTTGACTGAACAGAACAGGCAGAATCTCGACTACCTTCAGTCCCTCAAAAAGATTGCCGACAGAATTCCCGTCTGGCCGTTTGATAGCTCCACACTTGCGAAGTTCCTCTTCGCGTACGGGTCTCCACTGGCGACTGCGGGCATCGGATTCGCAGCTCAACAATTCGTGAGCTTCGTCACGGCGTACTTGAAGGGGCAGGGAGGCGGGTAGCACGGCTTGAGTGGCTGGATGGGATATCACGCCACCATCAGAGCCAGATTCTGCACACATGGCTCCAACTCGGATTCGCAGCCACAGCATTGACGCAAGCTGATTCGGTGTAGAGCAATCCGTAGGCGCATCGTGGTGTGACCTCCCTCAGCTTGGCCCATTGAGGGTACTTGGCACCAAATCGGGAACGGTCACCAGGCATGGGGGAATCGTGAACAGACGAGAATGCAAGCGGTCCGTGTGCGAAGACCGTATCCAAAGTGCAGGTTGATCGATGCCCGGATCCTGCTGCCGCCCGGCTACAATCCCCGCATGCCGGATCTTTGGCAGGAGAGACGCGAGAAGGCCCAGGCGGCGGTGCAGCCGCTGGCGGCTCGTATGCGCCCGTGCGTGCTCAGCGAGTTCGCCGGCCAGCAGCATATCCTCGGCCCGGGCAAGCTCTTACGTCGCATGCTGGAAGCGGGGACCCTGACCAGCCTGATCTTCCACGGCCCGCCCGGCACGGGCAAGACGACGCTCGCCAAGCTCATCGCTGACCACGTCGAGGCGGCCTACCACCAGGCCAACGCCGCCATGATCGGCGTCAAGCAGATCCGCGAACTCATCGAGGCGGCGGGGCATCGCCTGGCCGACTCGGGGACGCGCACCATCCTCTTTCTCGACGAGATCCACCGCTTCAACAAGGCCCAGCAGGATGTGCTGCTCGGCGATGTGGAGCGGGGCCTGCTTGTCCTCATCGGGGCCACCACCGAGAACCCCTACTTCACGGTCAACAGCGCCCTCGTCAGCCGATCTACCCTCTTTCGCTTCGAACCGCTGGGCGAGGAGGACATCGTCACCCTGGTCAAGCGGGCGGCGGCGGATGCGGAGCGCGGCTACGGCAGGCTGGGGATCGACCTGCACGACGACGCCGCCCGGCACTGGGCCCGCAGGAGCGATGGCGACGCCCGCCGGGCCCTGAGCGCCCTGGAAGTCGCGGTCTTGTCGACGGAAGCCGGGCCCGAGGAGCGTCTGGTCATTGATCTGGACATCGCGGCGGAGTCGATTCAGGCCAAGGCCATCGTCTACGACGGCACGGGGGATCAGCACTACGACGCCATCTCCGCCTTCATCAAGTCGGTGCGCGGCTCGGATCCGGATGCGGCGGTGTACTGGCTGGCGATGATGCTGGAGGCGGGCGAGGATCCGCGTTTCATCGCTCGGCGGCTGGCGATCCTGGCCAGCGAGGACATCGGCAACGCCGACCCAAGAGCCCTGGAGATCGCGGCGGCGACCTACACGATCGTGGAGCGGATCGGCCTGCCGGAGGCGCAGTTGACGCTGGCCCAGTGCACGACCTACCTGGCGTGCTCGCCCAAGTCGAACGCCTCGGCCAAGGCGATCTGGGCCGCCTCCAAGGACGTGAAGGAAGGCCGAACCCTGGAGGTCCCCGGCCACCTGCGCGCGTCCCAGGCCCCGGCCCTGGCGGATGGCAGCAAGCCGGGCAGCGGCTACGCCTACAGCCACGACAGCGAGGGCGGCATCAGCGACCAAGCCTACCTGCCCGAGAGCCGAATCTACTACGAGCCGACCGAGCGCGGCGTCGAGCGCCGCCTGCGTGAATATCTGTCCCAAGCCCGCGAGAAACGTCGAAAAGAGGGTCTGGGCGGCCAGCAATGAACGACCCGAACCCGCAGCGCCGGCTGGGCAGATCGCTCGGACAGCCCACGGCCGGGTTCGCCAGCACCCAAGGGCGTCGAGGGAGCTTCGACGTCGGCCGCCGCACACCGTCACGGAGGAATCGTCGACATGGCGTTAGCATCCCAAGTCCCGCGTCCCGATCTGCTGCGTAGCCCCAGTTCGCGCCGCACCCGCCGCAACAACTCGCGGGCCCGTTTCGTCGTTGGTCTGCTGATCATCGCGGTCATTGTCGTGGCCGGCTGGCAGGGCGTGAAGTGGAAGAACCGCAACGCCACTCCCGAGACGCCGACGGCGGACGGTCCCGGCGAGAGCGCCTCGCCCGTGAACGAGATTGCTGCCAACTTCGACGAGTCGCCGCCGCTGACGCTCGACAACCCCGGTCCGCGCGATCGTGGTCTCCAGGGCGTGATCCCGAGCGATCCCACCTCGACGACGACGCGCGAAGTGCCGCCCGTCGCCGACCCGACGCCTGAAGAAGCGCCGCCCGAGCGCGTCGAGACGCCCGTGGACCCGCCCAGCGACAGCCCGACCGGCATTCGCGGCCTGATGACTCGAGCCGCGGAACTGGAGCGGGAAGGCAAGCTCGTTGACGCCCGGGCCCTGCTCAACCGCGCCCTGCACAACTCGCAGACGAGCCCGGGCGACCGTGAGCGCCTCCGCATCGACTTGTCTGAGATCAACCAGAAGCTCGTCTTCGAGCCGGTCCTCATGCACACCGACGCCTTCATGCGCAGCTACGAGGTGCAGTCCGGCGACAGCTTCTGGAAGATCGCCCGCCAGGACGGCGTTTACGTCAACGAAGATTTCCTGATGCGGATCAACCAGAACAGCGGCACCCTGCGCCTGGGCCAGACGCTCAAGCTACCCACCAAGCCGTTCCACGCGGTGGTTCACAAGCGGGCCTACCGCCTGGACCTCTACATGGGCGAGGTCGATCGGCGCGAGGAGTGGATGTACGTGCGCTCCTTCCCGGTGGGCTTGGGCGAGTTTGACTCCACCCCGGAGGGCAGTTGGGTCGTCACCGAGGATCGCAAGACGACCAACCCCGACTGGCGGAACCCGCGGACGGGCGAGTACTTCCGAGCCGACGACCCCGACAACCCCATCGGCGAGTACTGGATCGCCCTCACCGGCACCGACGCCAACACCCGGGCCCGCAGCGGCTATGGGATTCACGGCACCGTCGAGCCGCAGAGCATCGGCCAATCGATGTCGATGGGCTGCATTCGCATGCTGCCCAACGACATCCAGATGGTGTACGAGATGCTGGCCGAGGTCGACAGCACGGTTTGGATCGTCGAGGACTGAGTCGCGCGGGCCCCCAGTCGCAGTGCTCGCCACCAGAGGCGGCGGCTACCCGGGTGGGCCACCGACCGGTGACGCACGGGTCGCGGACCTGCGCGCCGGCGCGGCTGGCGAGGGACCAAGCCGGCCGCACACAATCCCTGACATAACAACTGGTTACAAAGGCCTCTGCAAAGGCCGTGCCTCGCTCTGCGAAGCAGGAGAGCGGGCTCCAATTCTGGTATAATCCGGCCAGCGTTGCTCAGGCTCTTGAGAGCCGGGCGGATCGGTTGTGTTCCACCCCCGCGCACCTCGATGGCTGACCGAATTCCAGCCGTGGCTTCGGTCTGTTGTTCTTGGGGCACGTCGCGGTTGTGATAGGAATATGTTAGGTGACCATGTCGCACGAAAGCCAGGATGAACTGAGGGCCTCGGCGGAGGGGAATGTCCCCGCCTTCCCGGTGGAAGTCGCCGCAGAGGTGCCAGCGGCGCTGAAGGACGACTACGACGAGTCGCAGATCAAGGTCCTCGAGGGCCTGGAAGCCGTCCGCTTGCGCCCCGGGATGTACATCGGCGGCACGGGCAACAACGCCCTGCACCACCTCGTTTACGAGGCCGTCGACAACTCCATCGACGAGGTGATGGCCGGCCGGGCCACCACCGTCATCGTCCACGTCCATGTGGACGGCTCCTGCTCCGTCGTCGACGACGGGCACGGCATCCCCATCGGCCCCATGTCGCACGAAAACCCGGCGCTCGACGGCAAGCCCGCCGTCGAAGTCGTCATGACCGTCCTGCACGCCGGCGGCAAGTTCGACAACTCCGTGTACAAGGTGTCCGGCGGCCTGCACGGCGTGGGCATCTCCTGCGTCAACGCCCTTTCCGAGTGGGTGGAAGTCGAGATCCTCAAGGGCGGCACGCTGCACCAAATCACCTTCGAACGCGGCCGGGTCGACAAGCCCCTGCACATCGTCGAGTCCGCCGAGGACGCCGCCGAAAAGCTCGACCACCCGCGCAGCAGCGGCACCCGGGTCACCTTCCTGCCCGATCACCTGATCTTCCCCGACATCACCTTCGACTACGACACCCTCGCCGCCCGCTTGCGTGAACTGGCCTACCTCAACCCGAGCACGGCGATCAAGCTCGTCGACGACCGCGTCGGGCCGGACGGCCAACTCCGCGGTGAGACGTTCTGCTTCGAGAACGGCCTGATCGAGTTTGTCGAGCACCTCAACGCCGCCAAGACCACCGTCTCCCCGGCCATCTACGCCAGGAGCGAGCAGACCGAGGAGAACCTCATCTGCGAAGTCGCCCTGCAATGGCACGACGGCTACAACGAAAACCTCCTTGCCTTTGCCAATAACATCCACAACACGGACGGCGGCACGCACCTGCAGGGCTTCAAGGCAGCGCTCACCCGGACTCTCAACGCCTATGCCAAGCGCGAAGGCATCCTCAAGGAGAAGGACCCGACGCCAAGCGGCGAGGATCTGCGCGAGGGCCTGACCGCCATCGTCTCCGTGAAGCTGCCCGACCCGCAGTTCAACAACCAGCCCAAGGAGCGCCTGCTCAATACCGAGATCGAGAGCTACGTGGGCGCTGCGGTCAGCGAGAATCTCGGCCGTTGGCTGGAAGAGAATCCCAGCTTCGCCAAGAGGATCTGCCAGAAGAGCGTCCTGGCGGCCCAGGCACGTGAGGCGGCCCGCAAGGCTCGTGAGCTGACCCGCCGCAAGAGCGCCCTTGATGCCGGCGGCATGCCCGAGAAGCTCGCCGACTGCTCCACCAAGGATGTCGACCGCAGCGAACTCTTCCTGGTCGAGGGTGATTCCGCGGGTGGCTCGGCCAAGGGCGGACGCGACAGCGAGACCCAGGCCGTCCTCCCCTTGCGCGGCAAGATCCTGAACGTCGAGAAGGCTCGCATCGACAAGATCCTCGGCTTCGAGGAAATCCGCACCATCATCCGGGCCCTGGAGTGTGGCATCGGCGATAGCGAGGACTTCGACATCTCCAAGCTGCGCTACGGCAAGGTCATCATCATGACCGACGCCGACGTGGACGGCTCGCACATCCGCACCTTGCTGCTCACCTTCTTCTTCCGGCAGATGCCGCAGCTCATCAAGCGCGGCCGGCTCTTCATCGCCCAGCCGCCGCTCTACAAGATCTCGCGCGGCAAGAAGAACCGGTACGTGCTCGGCGAGGGCGAGATGGAGCACGTGCTCACCGACAACGCCATGGAGACGGCGACGCTGGTCATCCGCGACGACGAGGGCGAAATCGTGCGCCGCTTGTCCACCGAAGACAGCCGCCGCGCCGATCAACTGCTCTCACGTCTACGCGAGTTGGCGACCATCGTGGAGCGGCGCGGCTTGCTCTTCACCGATCTGCTCGCCGCCCGCGACAACGACCCGGACGGCCAGGGCCGCCTACCCAGCTATCGCCTGCAGTGGCAGGACCACGAGGCCTTCTGCTGGTCCGAGGCCCACGCCACGGAGACGCTGCGTGAGAAGGGGCTGACGCTCGCGGAACTCACCGCCAATGGCATCAAAGCCGGTGAGCAAGCCGCCCCGCAGCAGCCGACCTCCGTCGAAGATGCCCAGCGCCGGGCCAAGTTGCGCGAACTGCACGAGAACCGCGAGATCGCCCGCCTCATCAAGGAACTCGCGGCCTTCGGCATCGACATCGACGACTACGACCTCAAGCAGGAAGAGTCGGTGACCGGCGAACTCATGCCCGCCAGGTACGCCTGGGCCGTGCAAAACAAACGCAAGAGTGACGACGCCGACGAGGAAACTCACCCGGCGGAGCAGTACGTCGAGGCCCCCAACATCCCCGCTATCCTGGAGTCCTTGCACGATGTCGGCCGGCGTGGCATGGACATCAAGCGCTTCAAGGGCCTCGGTGAAATGAACCCCGAGGAGTTGTGGGAAACCACGATGAACCCGGAAACGCGCCAGCTCCTGCAGGTCACCTGGGACGTGGGCAGCGAGGCGGAGAAGCTCTTCTCGGTGCTCATGGGCGACAACGTCGAGCAGCGCCGCCGCTTCATCGAAGACCACGCCCTCGAGGTGAAGAACCTCGACGTGTAGTTGGGGGGGTGGGAATTCGGGACCTTGGGATTTTGGGAACTGGGGTAGCGCGATGAATCGCGTCGCTTACTGGGGAGCGCCTCTCCCCCACGGCTCCCCAATCCCTTCGTACCCAGTCGTGGGGTTCACGCCGCCAGTGCTTCGACGTTGTCCGGCGCTTGTTCGAAGGACAGGCCGACGCGATGAGTGGTGAGGTTCTCGTGCACGCAGTAGCGCACGGTGGCGAAGAAGTGTATGGCCGTGCCGTCTGGATGATCGAATTCGACCCAGACGCGCGTGTCGTCGTACATCAGGTGCGAGCACTCGACCGCCATGCCGTCCTGCCCCACGTCGCGGGCCCGGGCGGCAAAGGAACACTGCACCCGACCGCCGGCCCCGATGAGATAGAGACGCACATCGCTCTCGAAGGGCAGACGCTGCGTCTCTCGGCGTTCAGCGCCCGTCAGCTCCTCGCCCTCGCGCGGGCAGTGCCGGCGGCGAGCGGTGTCCAGGGCTGCCTTGATTTCCGAGGTGGCGTTGGCTGAAGTTCCCATAACAGCTCCTTCGCAAACAGGCTGCGGGTCGTCACCCTCGTCGGCCAGATCGCCCGCCGGGCTTAGCGACAGCTCTTCGATCCTCCGTCTTGGCGCTGGGACAGCTTCCGTAACCGCGCCACCGCGGCCTGGAGCGTCTCCTCCGTCTTGCAGAACGCGAAGCGCACGTACTGTCGACCCCGCTCCGGGTGGGCGTAGAACGCACTCGGCGGGATCGTCGCCACCCCCACGTCCTCGGTCAGGTGCCTGCAGAACGCCACATCGTCCGCGAAGCCGAACTCGCCGTGGTCCGCAAGGATGAAGTACGTGCCCTGAGGCACATGCACGCCAAACCCAATCTCCGTCAGGGCCGCGCACAAGAAGTCGCGTTTGCGTCGATACGCGGCCCGGAACTCCTCGTAGTACGAGTCCGGCGCGCCGAGGGCCGCCACCGCCCCGTGCTGGAAGGGTGTGGCGCTGCAGAAGGTGGTGAACTGGTGCGCCGAGCGCACGGCCTTGCTGAGCGCCGGCGCCGCGATGGCCCAGCCGATCTTCCAGCCCGTGAGCGAGAACGTCTTGCCCAGCGAGGAGAGCGTGATGGTGCGCTCTTCCATCCCCGGGAAGGTCTGCAGGCGATGGTGCTCGCCCTCGAAGACCAGATGTTCGTACACCTCGTCGGTGATCGCAATCGCATCGTACTCCTGGCACAGGTCGGCGATGCACTGCAACTCCCCGCGCGCGAACACCGTCCCCGTCGGGTTGTGCGGCGTGTTCACCAGGATCGCCCGCGTCTTGGAGCCAAAGACTTGCCTTAACTCGTCGGGGTCGAACGTGAAGCGGCCAGATGAGTCGGGGCGCAGTGTGATGTACCTGGCCACCGCACCCACCCGCGCCACGAGCGCTGGATACGAGTCGTAGTACGGCTCGAAGATCACCACTTCATCGCCGGGGTTGAGCAGACCCAGGAGCGTCGCCGCGATCCCCTCCGTGCAGCCGGTCGTCACCGTCACCTGCCCGTCGGGGTCGATCTCCACTCCAGTCCGCCGTTCCCACTGAGTCGCGATGGCCTGGTTCAAGGGCGGGATGCCGATTGTGCGGGCGTACTGATTCTCCCCGGCTTGGATCGCCGCGATGGCGGCGTCCTTGACGAAATCGGGGCCGTCGAAGTCGGGAAAGCCCTGCGACAGATTCACGGCTTGGTGCTCGATGGCCAGGCGCGTCATCTCCGCGAAGACGGAGGTGCCGAACGGGGCGAGGGCGTGGGCGACGTGGCTCATGAGGCTCCTTCCAGGTCGGCGGGGCGGCCGGGGGAAAAGCGGCTAAGATCGCGGCATGTCCCGGATCCTCGGCCAAGATAGAGCCCTGATGACGTTGCGGGCAAGCCTGCAGGGCCGCCGCGTCCACCACGCCTGGATCTTCCACGGCCCACGCGGCGTCGGCAAACACACCACCGCCCTCGCCTTCGGCAGAGCCCTCCTCGACGCCGACCTCTCCCTCAGCGAGCGCGGGGAACTGCTGCGCCGGGACGGCACGCCGATCGATCTCGACGCCCCCGTCGAGCACCCGGACCTGCACCTCGTCGCCAAGGAACTCGCCCTCTACAGCGACAACGCCCAGGTGCGCAACCGCAAGCTCATGAACATCCCCGTCGAGGTGCTGCGCGAGCATCTCATCGAACCCGCCCACCAGCACGCCATGACGGAGCTGGCCCCGGATCGCCAGGCAAGCAAAGTCTTCATCGTCGATGAGGCGGAGCTGATCGACCAGCGGACCGGGCAGAACATCCTGCTCAAGACGCTGGAAGAGCCGCCCCTGGGCACGGTGATCATCCTCATCGCCAGCCAGGAAGATCGGCTGCTGCCCACGATTCGCAGTCGCTGCCAGCGGGTGGCC
>SWCB01000300.1_pt1 | contig 16625 bp, 18 predicted proteins | sample 4692901 | NCBI WGS metagenome assembly SWCB01 (sample SAMN10267276, study PRJNA491770) | bioreactor metagenome | isolation source: DHS bioreactor inoculated with subseafloor sediment | place: Japan: off Shimokita Peninsula | collected 2006-08 | reverse complement strand
GTCCCCTCGTCTCATTTTCTCCGGCAAGGGTTACCATCCCCTTCGTAACTCGGGGATTTTATCCCTTGCACCAGGGACGTTTCCCCCGACAATTATAAAGTCAAATTATAAAAAAGCCTGAAAGTATTCTTTGGAGGAATACTTCCAGACAGAGTATTTAATTTCTATAAAGGTGGATATGTTCTAAATACCCTGAACAAAAAACAAGAAACTCAGAACACCAAACACAAAACTTACTTCGCTTTCAGCGCCTCAAAATACATGGCAAACGAGCGGTAAAGGAAGTGTGTCCATTTCCCAAAAGGTACAATAATCAGTGCCCACTGTGCCAACACAATCAAATGAACTAAATACATCCACATATTGGTTTCAATGATACCAAGGTCTATGAATGCACGAACAAGCAGAGCCGTTAAGCCCATCAGCAGAAGCCAGATTACAAAGAACCAGTCCGATGGCTGTGAATTTTTACTTACTTCACGGTTTTTCTGAATCCTGCTCTTTACAAAATCGACAGTGATGATAAATATCAGGGCACTTTCAACATAACCCAGAACAATGACAAACATATTCTGCGAACCAAACCAGTCGAGGAAAACCGTGGTAAAAAGCAGCATCAGATAACCTATGACCAATACAAAGTGCTCAAACCATCTGAACTGATTGTCGTCGCAACCCAGTGAACGCTTTTGGGTAAACATGTGCACAAATAATTCACCGGATGTTTTCAGGTATTTTCCAAACGAGACTTTTTCTTTGGGTTTCAGGATAACGAAATACCACATGCGGATAATGTTGGGCAGCAATATGATGGTAAAAACACCGCCAATGGCAATCATTTCAAAATAATGGCCGAAATGCATAATGACTTCGGGGTTAAATGCCTGGGAAACCGCAAATGAAATGACACCAACAGCAACCAGCACAAAGGCGATAATGCTCATTGGAAGCGATTTATAAAGCAATCCCGACAGACCGGTCCAATCGTATTTGGAAGTGAGCCAGCGCCTTAGCGACATCATCAGTTCTCCGGGATTGGCCGTTTGCGGGCAATAAGTGGTACATTCCCCACAATAGTAGCAGAGCCAGGGTTTGAGTGAGGAGGTCAACTCTTCTTCACTTCCCAAAACGCTTAACCGCACCATTTCGCGCGGAAATGAATTTTCAGGGGTGGACAAGGAACAGACCGCCGTGCAGGTGCCACAATTGTAACATGCGTTAAAATTTATTGCACCGTATTCTTTTAATGTTTCTCCAAATTTTGGATCTATGCCTGCCATTATTGTTTGAGTTTGTAAGAAAAATATTCATCCATATCATCCACTTCGCCGGTTTGAACAAAACCATATTTTACCAGCGACATGAGATAATAAACCACGTCGGGGCGGGGCATATTAACCTTTTCAGCCATTTGCTCAATGGTTAAATCGCCTTCTTTCAATGCTTCAATCATCAGTTTTTTTATCCGGTTAAATTCCTTCAACTGATCCTTGGCGGCCTGAGGGATTCCTTGTTTATCCCTGAGGTATTTAAAGGTTTTTCCTTTTTCTATTTCCATAACCATTTTTTTTAAATCAGGTATAAGTATTAATCCATGGCCAATGCATCGATCATACCCTCAATTTCACTGTTTGAGTAAGCAATAAGGTTGAGTGCATCGGTGGGGCAAACTGGCAGACACATGCCGCAGCCTTTACATACCGAGTTGTTGATAAGTGCGATGTCTTTGCCATTTTCGCTGGTCATGCTGATGGCATCGAAGGGGCAAGCCGCTGAGCAGGTATCGCACCATGCACAAAGATCTGCATCTACTTCAGCAACAATGGGTTCGGTCTCCAACTCACCTTTACTCACGTATGAATAGGATTTGGTGGCTGCTGAGAGGGCTGAATTTGCCGATTCCATGATGTTTTTTGGTCCCTGACACGCTCCGGCAATGGTAACCCCGTCGATAAAAGTTTCCACCGGGCGGAGTTTCATGTGGATCTCATTGAAAAACTTATCACGGCCTTTGGGCAGCTTAAACATTGAACCCACCGAATTATCGGCTCTGGGAACCATTCCGGTAACCAGCACCACCAGGTCGGCCTGAACTTCCATTTGACGGCCACCGCTGAGGATGTCGTTTATGGTAACCGTGGTTTTTTCACCTTCGTGTGAAACCTCTGGAAGCGCATCTTCGTAGGATTGAAGGTAAATATCGCCCTGTTGAAGAGATTCAGCATACAACACCTCCTGCTTTCCGTAGGTTCGTATGCCACGGTTGAAGTGATAGTTGTAAACTTTAGGGAATTTTTTCTTTACCTGTAAGGAAGCATGTATGGCCGAAGTACAGCAATACCTTGAACAATACGTATTACCGCCTTCTTCCTGACGGCTTCCCACACAATAGATGTAGGCAATGTTTTTAATCTCTTTTCCGTTGTAAACCAGCTTTTTATCGTTCATCTCCAGCAAGCGGACGAATTGTGGCAATGTAACCACATTGTCAATTTCGTTGTATCCAAATTCTCCTTCACCGGGCGTATAGGGGTCAAAGCCGGTAGCCATAAGCACAGATCCAACATGCAAATCGAGGGTTTCCTCTTTTTGTGAAAGATCAATCTGATCGCAGAAAGGTTCACATTTGCCACAACGTGTACAGTTTTTCATATCAATGACTGCAGTTTGCGGATATTCGGAAGCGAAATTGCGATAGATGGCTTTGCGGTTGGTGATGTTGAAGTTGAATTCATCCGGAACCTCAACCGGACAGGCATCAATAGCCTTTTGCAGTTGGGCCGGTTCGCAGTGGCCCTTCAAATAGCGTGGAGTAACGTTCACTTTTAGTCTAAAATCACCGATGCTTCCAGCATTGTGAACCACTTCGGCTCCGGTAAATATAGTCACATTTGTACGTTTAACCAGGTCGTTATACAATCGTGTAACTACTTCATTTCCCGTTTCCTTGCTGGTGAACATAGAACCCCACTGGGCAACTCTTCCACCCACAAAATGCTCCCGTTCAATGAGATATACAGGGCAATCCATATCGGAAAGGGAAATGGCTGCTTTCATTCCGGCCACGCCACCACCAATAACGGCCACGGCTTTTTGAGCGATGATTTTATTTGGTTCCAGCGCTTCGGCAAGACGAGCCCGGGCAATGGAAGCCCTTACAATTTTTATGGCTTTTTCAGTAGCCCCTGCTTTATCGTCGGAATGTGCCCATGAGTCCTGCTCGCGGATGTTGGCATGAACATAATTGTATTTGTTCAGATCGGCCCGTTCGCTCACATTCCTGAAAGTGGTGAGGTGAAGCTTGGGCGAACAGGATGCCACCACAATACCGTTAAGTTCATTGTTTTTGATGTCGTCAACCATATCCTTCTGATTGGAATCAGAACAGGCAAACATGGTGGTTTTGGCGAGATACACACCGCCTTCATCTTCAATGGCCTGCCTTACTTTTTCAACATCCACATAATCAGAAATGTTGCCGCCGCAATGGCATACATAAACGCCTATTTTCTTTTTCATTATTTCCGGATTAAATAACTTATGGCCTCGGATGATGCAGAACCTGCCGACAGGATGGAATCGGGAATGTCCATAGGTCCTGAAGCGGTTCCAGCTACAAATACACCATCAATGCTGGTACGTGCGGGGCTGGTCAGTTCATCAGACTGCTGAATAAATTTGTAGTTGTCGAGTTTCAACTGCTCTTGCTTGAAAAAGCCCGAGGCGTCCTGGTTTGGAAGCACGCCTACTGAAAGAATCACCATATCGTGTTCGGCTTCGGTTACAATGCCTTCGTTGATATCCTCATAGCGCAGCATAAGGTTGCCATTTTCTATTTCAGAAATTTTGCCAATCTTCCCTTTTACGAAGTTTACGCCCATTCCTTTTGCTTGTTGGTAAAACTCCTCGAAGCCTTTACCAAAGGACCGGATGTTGATGTAATAAATGGTCACATCGGCCATTGGCAAAGCACCCATCAGCAATTGAGCCTGTTTGATGGAATACATGCAGCAGATTTGCGAACAAATGGGATTTCCTATGGTGGCATCGCGCGAACCGGTGCAGAGCACGTAGGCAATTTTATCGGGAACTTTTCCGTCACCCGGGCGCAAAACGGTGTTAAACGGGCGGGTGGGTGCCAGCTCGCGCTCCATCTGCATGGAGGTAATTACATTTTTATACAACCCAAATCCATAGCGGGGAATCATTAGCGGATCAAACAGTGTAAATCCTGTAGCCAGGATTACTGTTTTGGCGCTGATTTCAAGGGTCTCCGTTTCCTGGGTAAAATCGATGCAGTTGGTGGGGCAAACTTTTTCGCAGGCGCCGCAAAGTACACAGTTCTCAATGTCGATGGCTGCAGCTTTTGGGCTGGCAATGCTGAAAGGGATAAAGGCAGCCTTTCGTCCAACAAGGTTATACTGATATTGGTCGGGTACGCTCACCGGGCAGGCCTGCTCGCACAACTGACAGGCGGTGCAATCTTCAATTACAACATAGCGGGGTTGCCTTACCACGGTCGCTTCAAAGTCATTCTCGGCAATCTTATTGATATTGCTTACCTCGCTGCTGGTCCAAATGGTGATGTTTGGGTGCCTTGAGATTTCTGAAACCTTGGGCGTGGTGATACAGGCAGCGCAGTCAAGCGTAGGAAAAACCTTGCTCAGCATAATCATTTTGCCACCGATGGATAATTCTTTTTCCACCAGCAATACTTTATATCCGGTAGAAGCCAGGTTTAAAGCTGCTTCGCCGCCGGCAATGCCAGCACCTACAACCAGTGCATCAAAATGGAGTTTATTGGGTTGTCCGCTCATTATTACGGGTTTGTAGTTTTTAATAAATACTCATTAAAGCTTTTGATCTGCTTTACAAACGATTCGCTGCACACAGAGCAGATGGCCGCCATTTTCAAACGTGCCGGTTCAATGGATTTTTCCTTCATCAATTCATGGGTGCGGCCTACGATATGACCGGTTTTCTCGGTACATGATTCGCCAAACACGCAATCGGTTCCATCGGCTGCAATAAAAACCCCATCAAAGCCTTTTTCATAGGCACGTAAAATCCATCGCGATTTAATGCCGCTTGAACAAGGCACGGTGATGGTGTAAACCGTGGGCGGATAGTGCAGTTTAAGCAACCCCGCCATATCAATGGCAGGATCGCTTATTTTTTCTGTTGAAAAGACTAAAATCTTAGCACTTTTCCTGATTTTTTCAGCCATGGGCATGATTATTTTTTCTTCATGTAAACTTTGAAGTAGCCATTCTCTTCAACAGCACCTAAGTATTCGTGACCTTGTTTGCCGCACCATTTTGGGATATCACTTTTGGTTCCTTCATCGGCTGAAAGAATTTCCATAATATCACCTGATTTTATGGTTCCAATGGCTTTCTTGGCCTCGAGTAATGGACCCGGACAAGCGGTTCCACGTGCATCTACTGATTTTGCTACGGTTGCATTCCTTAATTCTTCTGTTGTCATTTTGTTGTTATTTAAAGGGTTTGTATTTATTTTGTTGTTATTGAGGAGAAATCCTCTGAATTCTATTTTATTTTTTCACAGATGGGGACGAGAGACGAAGGACGCAGCGCTCATTGGGCTTTGTCGCTCTTCTTGAGAGACATGGGGACGAGGCACTTCGACAAGCTCAGTGACCAGGGGGACAAGGGGAAGGAATCCCTATAGCTATCGGGACTAATTTTTAATGCCTGACATCTATATTTCCTTCTTCTGACTTCCATATATCGGATTGTCTCGACTACGCTCGACCACCGAACCTGACTTCCTACCTCTTACCTCCTACCTCTTACTTCCTACTTCTCTTTATCGGATGGTCTCGACTTGGTTCGACATGGTTCGACAAAGAGCTCACCAACCAGCTCACCAACCGCCGCTCGACCACCGAACCTGGCTTCTTACCTCTTACTTCCTACTAAATAAAGAGCTGCATTGCACTTTCACCTGCATCGGCCACAAAAGTGGTAGCTCCGGCATAAGTAAGGTGAGGATAGTCAATCATTTCTTCCTTTTTGAAACCCATAAGGTTCATGGACATTTCGCACACGATGATATCGATTTCCAGTTCTGCGGCCTGTTCAAACATCTGCTCCAGCGACATAACGCCCTGGCTTTTCATCAGGTACTTAATCATCACCGGACCCATGCCAGCCATGTTCATGTTTGAAAGCTTCAATTTATTTTTGCCCTTGGGCAACATCATTCCAAACATTTTGGAGATAAAATCCTTGCCTTTGGCCTTTTTGTTGTTTGCTCTCAGGGCCGAAAGTGCCCAGAATGAAAAGAACAGTTTGACTTTTGTGTCCATGGCTGCGGCGGCAAGCGAGATAACCATGGCTGCCAGGATTTTATCCATATCGCCCGAAACAATGGCAATGGACAATTGATCCTTCCTCGATTCTTCGAGTGTTGCTACTTTGGCACTAAGCGCAGCTATCTGCTCCTGAAGTTGATTTACACTCAATTCTGTTTCCTGCATTTCAAATGATTTTTAAAACGATTAGTATGTAAGGGTTGCTTTGGCCGAGAGCACTTCTTCAACAACGGTGCCTGCCGCAACCAATTTTGATCCTGGTATTAATTCTTCTTCTTTGATAAATCGCTCATGGATACAAGGGGAACACAGCAATAGTTGTCCGCCAAGCTCGATAAAGGTATCCATCAACTTCTTAAGGGGCATCAGGCCCTGAGCGTTTACATTTTCAGCGGCACCTTTTTTGGCCAGCAAAACAGCCGAGGCTTGTAATATAACCACCACTTCCGTGTCAACAGTTTGTGCAGCGGTAGCAATCACAAAGGGAAGGGTTGCCTTTTCCTGATTTTCGGGTCCGGTGGTACTTACAATTACAAGTTTTTCTGATGTTTCCATGAGCTTAAGTTTTTGATTTTCAATTAAATGTCAAATACCAAACAATGAGACGGAAGAAGTAATTGTTTCTGCGAGAATAGCGGATTCTATACTTCTTTTTTTATGGTTTCAGATTGGCCTCTATTGTGAATTGAATAACACTGGCAAAACTACATATATATAGATAAGTAAATACCAATAAGAGTGTGCTGTTTGATGTAAATAAATGTGATATAGTTCACATTAATTTAAATATCTTTGCTGCATGAACGACAATTGTACAACTTGTAGGTTTATGTCGAAGGCGGCAGAGACCTTAAACCAGGAGCATCTGGGGTTTTTATCGTGCAACAAGGCGATGGTGCAATTCACCAAAGGGGATTCCATTATTAAACAGGGTATGTTTTCCACCAACATCGTGTATTTGCGGAGCGGTTTGGCAAAAATTCACATTACCGGCCCTTATCAGGAACAAATTGTACGACTGGTAAAAGCGCCTTCTTATCTTGGTTTACCCACTTCCATCGGCGATAAAATCAATCAGTATTCGGTTACAGCCATCAGTGATGCGGAAGTGTGCTTTATTGATATGGTTACCTTCAGGCATTTATTAAAGGGCAATGAATTGTTTTCGTATGAGATTATCCATGAACTGTGCAACAATGAGTTGGAAGCCATACGGCGATGTGCCAACCGAACCCAAAAGCAGGTACGTGGAAACATAGCCGATGTAATGCTGGAATTTGCTGACCACATTTATGAATCAGACAGCTTTGTGCTTCCTATTTCTCAGGCTGAAATTGGTAACCTGGTGGATACCAGCCGCGAAAGTATTAGCCGGACATTGTCTGAATTTCACAGGGATGGCATTATCCGGTTTACAGGGAAAAAGATAGAAATCCTTAATAAAAAGTCGTTGGTGCTGATTAGTCAGACGGGTTGAATAGGAATGCAGATTTTGGATTGCGGAGTGCGGATTTCGGGGCTCACGCAAAGACCTGCCTGCGTGCTTCTTCGGCAGGCAGGCGCAAAGAAAAGCGATTAAGGATTTTGAAACAGCTAATTTCGGTGGTCTTTACCCTAACGCAGGAAACTATTAACCAGCCAATGTAAATTTCACCGGCATATTAAACCCGAAGCGTACATTCTCTCCATCAAGTTTACCAGGTATCCATGAAGGCATTTTTTTTACAATGCGAAGCGCCTCAGCATCAAGAACCGGGTGAACACCCCGAAGAATCTCAACTCCCTCAACTTTCCCTTCTTCACTCACGCTAAATGTAACATAAACCACTCCCATAATATTATTCCTTCTGGCTTTTTTAGGATATATGAGGTTGTCATTGAGGAACTGAATACGGGCCGCCTCACCTCCAATATATTCAGGTACCTGACGAAATGGGAAATAAATATCAGGGCTCCCGTCTATTTTGAAGCAGGCCGAACTTATCAGACTATCATTCTTGAAAATTTCTTCCCGTTTAAGGTTGCCATTTTCATAATAAACTATCCTTTTCCCATCCAATTTGTTGATGATGTATTGCTCAGAATAATAAAACTTGCCTGATGGATAAAACGTCTTGCTTTCCCCATCGAGTTGTCCTTTGATAAAATTATTCTCGGTCTTGATGTTTCCATTTTCAAAGTAAACTTTGAAGGGTCCATCCGGAATTGCAGTTTCCCCATTTAGATAGTAGCCCTCGCTTTGCAACTGTCCGCTTTTAAAATAATCTTTCTCAAAGTATCCATCCTCTGTGGAGGTTTTTATCCGGAAATAGGTGAAATTTTCCAGGCTGCACTTGTTCCATTTATAATCCATAAATACCGTATCGTGCACTTTTTGACCTTGAACGGATAATGCTAGTAGAATAAAGGCGATTGATGTAAGTATAGTTCGTTTCATAAAAATAGATTTCTAGTAAATGTATGTTGTTTTTTGAATGATGTCGTTCTGGGGCGCACAATGCAAATATAGAAAATATGAGTCTTAGCCCACTCAAACAATCACATGCTTTTTATACTTATTTTCGCAGGCTGATGAATCCACCGCTCAAAATCTACTTTGCCCCTTTTCAGGGAATTACCACGCACCTGTTCCGCGAGGTGTATGCCCGGCATTTTGGTGGTGTTGATAAGCTGTTTACACCCTATTTCTCCAACTTTGAGCCGGGTTGCAAGCTGTCGCCGAAAAAAATGGCCGCGTTGAATAATCAATCGGAGCATGGCGTTGAAGTGGTGCCGCAGGTATTGAGCAAAAGTGCTGATGAAATCCTTTGGCTGGAAAAATGCTGCGAAGATTTAGGTTTTAAGGAATTAAACTGGAATTTAGGTTGTCCCTATCCGCAGGTGGCAAACAAAAGGCGGGGTTCGGGCATCTTGCCGTACCCGGAGTTGGTGGATGAAATCCTGGAAAAGGTTTTCAAAGAAATCAACATTGATTTCTCCATAAAATGCCGCCTGGGCTATAATTCTGCGGATGAGCTTGATAAGCTTATTCCTGTCTTTAACCGCTATCCCATCAGTGAAATTACCCTACATGCACGTATAGGCAAGCAATTGTATTCGGGGCATCCAAATTTAGAGGCTTTCGAAAAGGGGACGATGCTGATCAAACAACCGTTGGTTTACAATGGTGATATTTTCAACCCCGAAGACTGGCGTATCTTTTCTGAGCGTTTCCCAAATATTCACCTACTGATGCTGGGCCGGGGAATTCTGCGTAACCCGTTTCTGCCTGCCCAAATCAAGGGACTGGCATTGCCGGACAATCCTCAGGAAGTTGTTCATCAGTTTGTGGATGAATTGTATCAAGCCATTCGCCACGATCGCAGCGACAATCCTTCCGTGCTCAATGCAATGAAAGAATACTGGGCCTACCTTTCCGAATCGTTTGATGATCCGTTGCGGGTTTTCAGGAAAATCAGGAAAGCGAAGAATTTTAGGGATTATGAGGAGGCGGTGAAGGTGATTTTTGAGGGATAGCGGATTGCCACTAAGGCACGAAGACTCTAAGATTCACGATTTTCTTTAAATTAAAACTGCGTGTCCCTGCGTCATCGCGTCTCTGCGTGGTATTCGTCAGAACATCAAAAAACCATTAGTGTATCATTGTGGCTTAGAGGCTTAGAGGTGAAATTTGTAAGTATTTCAAAACAACCATGGTGCATCTTAGTGGCTTAGTATTTTCAAGTCATTTCTTCGATTTTTATACAAATAAATTACTGCTCAGAATGGCAATTTTATATAATATACTGCAATTATATACATTTTACTGCAAAAAGATTTCTCCAATATTATGGTAGAACTTATCATTTTTACTGCAAGATCATTATAATTTGTTTTTCTACATCAGAATAAAGGTGTGTTTCCTGCGAGAAGAAAGAAAAATTTTGAAGAAATCACCGAAGAGGAGTACTCAAACATAGAAATGATTTATAAAGAAATATTTCAAAGATGAGCCATTCAATAATCCGTCGCTAATATTTTTATAAGAAATTATTCGTGTTTTTATAAGGTTACCTGACAATAATTGTGTTGTCAAAAATACCTGACAATAATTTTATTGTTCATCATTTAAGGCGATGCCAGCGTGCTATTATGCTACATCAATACATCTATTTTATGAAAAAGTACGTAGCGATGAAAAAACAACCCCAATAATCCAAATTGTTAATAACTTTATCAATTATTGCTTGCTTTTTGAGTGCAATTAGCAGTAAATTTGTTAGGCTAATAGGGTAAAGATATTTTTTAGAGGAAGTAAAAATAATATACAGTTAAAGTAATTTGCCCTTTTCATTATAAGTTAGAATAATTAATGCTTACTTACTGCAACAAAAAGCCCTACATCATTAACACCCTTAAAGCAACCAACGCCTAAAACTATCAACTATGAAACAAACTTTACTTTTGCCACTGCTCTTCGCCCTGGCACTTTCATTCAACACCAAGGCACAAACCTACTATCCCCTGCCCGAAGAAAATGCCTTTTGGACGGTTGTTGAATTTGATTATATTACCGGGCAATACAATGATGTTATCTACACCGTGGATGGCGATACGGTTATAAACAACCTTGACTACAAGATCGTTTACTGACTTGATGATTGGCCCACCATTTACGATACCATAAGTACCCTGCATTGCTTTATGCGGCAGAATGTAGAGGAAAAGAAAATATGGTTTATCCGAAACTACTTAGGCGAGACACAGGAAAAACTGGGCTATGACCTGTCCGTATCAGTTGGGGATACAGTGAGTTTGCCAGCATTTCATTATGGTGAATATGGAGATTCCTTATTTTATTTAGAACTTATTGAATCCATTGATATGTCATTTATTGGTGAATTAAATGAATATCGGTTGAATTATGTTTTTGGTTCACTTTCTCAAAGCGCAATGAGCTTTAACTATATTGAAGGAGTCAAAGAATTTAGATCCACTTTCCCCAATTTGGATGCATTTTACGGATTTGATGCATTTCACCAATCAATGACGGAATGTATGCAGGCTAACGGTACGTATTATTATGGCTACGAGCCATATGATAAAAATTGTGGTTTTCTTGCGGTGGGTACGGATAATCCTGAGTTTCAAAAAGAATTAGAGGTCTTTCCCAACCCGGCTTCGGAAATGCTTACCATACAGTTACCAGAAGGATTTAAACAGGCAGAGTTGCTGACTATTTACAATACAATGGGCGAGGTTATAATGCAAAAGGACATAAGCTCATCCGGCACCAGCTTTGTCCTTGATGTTTCTAATTTAATCAAAGGTTTGTATTTTCTGAATATAAATTCACGCACCAACAACATTTCAACAAAACTGATTGTAAAACCTTAAAACGAAACCCAACATCAAAAAACTCTTAAACCAACCAACCAATAAAACCAACACGTATGAAACAAATTTTACTTTTGCCGTTGTTCTTCGCCATGGCGCTTTCAACACTTCAGTCAACCGCTCAATGGGTGCAAATTTACAATGATGATGCCCTTCAGAGCCTGGATGCCTTGAACAAAGACACCGTTTTTGTTGTGGAAATTAACCATATATTGCGTACTTGCGATGGCGGTGCCTCCTGGCAGAATTTACTAAGTTCCACTTCATTAAATGCGGTTGAAGTGGTTTTTCCCAATGATACTACCGGTTTTGTGGCTGGTTACGAAAAAATATTGAAAACTACCGATTGCGGACTTACCTGGAAAACCATTAAGGTGGATAGTAGTGGCAACTGGTATAAGAGATTATGTTTTCCTACTCCCAAACTTGGTTTTGCCGAGTCATGGAATATTAATGGAGATACTATATTCCGGACTGCGGATGGCGGAGAAAACTGGGAACCGGTGTTTTCCCGCAAATTTCTAAACGATATTCAAATGACGGATGAAACTACTGGCTATATAGCGGGAGACAGTCTGTTTAAAACCATTGACGGGGGTATTTCGTGGCAATATATACCTACTATTATGGGCACTTCCGAAGATAACATTAAAGCTCTTGGATTTTTCGATGCGAATACAGGTTTAATAGTATTATGGTCCGGTCAATTGTGCAAGACAAATGACGGAGGTAATTCTTGGGAATTAATAGAACTTCCTGGTCCCGGATTTATCTATTGGAACTCTTTTTTCTGTGCAGTGGACGGTAATCATTATTATTTTTCCGGATGGGACCCTGTGGCTCCACTCGGAGCTATCTTCTACTCCAGCGATGGGGGGTATAACTGGACAGAACAATTTATAGGGGTCGGTCCGCACTATCTTTTCGGTAGGATAGATATGATAAACGATAGTATAGGTTATGTAGTTAACGTTGCAAAGGGGGTTTTTAAAACCATCAGCGGGGGTTTCCCAGTAGGCATACATGATGCAAAACCCTATCAAGATAAAAAGTTTATTATTCAGCCTAACCCAGTAATAAATAACCTTATTATCCATAGCATGGATTCCTTTACATCGGCAGAAATAAGTATTTTTAATATGGCTGGTAAGCTTATTCTTAAGCAGTCATTAACTCCAAATGCAGAAACCCTTATTCAGTTTCTTAATTTCCCTAACGGAATATACCTCTACTCAATACAACAAAATTCAAAAATGCTTGAATCGGGCAAATTTTTAAAAGCAAAAACCTATTAATTCATCCTAAATTTTTAAAAATGAAAAAAGTATTGACATTTATTCTTTGCAAATAAATTCTAAGATATGAAAACAGCTACTACACTCTTGCTTTTCCTAAGTATTTTGCATTTACCCACCACTGCCCAGGTAATAGAACAAGACTCTCTGGCCCTGGTAGCCTTTTACAACAGTACTGGCGGCCTCAATTGGAATAATAATACGGGGTGGCTTGTCGGGCCTGTAAGCTCATGGTATGGGGTGACCGTGCAAAGCAATCGAGTGGTATATTTGGGAAGTCCCGGCAGTTTTGCATTTAATAATCTTAATGGACAAGTTCCTTCCGATATAGGAGATCTTACTGGACTCAAAAAATTAACAATCGGGAATAACCCAGAACTGAGCGGCTCTATTCCTCAAGAGATCGGGAATCTTCAATTATTAGTAGGCCTTGGCATTGGAAATTGCTCCCTTTCAGGAATAATACCCATTAGTATTGGAAATTGTTCTTGTCTGGAGTTTATAAACCTTTGGGGAAATAACCTTAACGGCCCCATTCCATCTGTAATTGGTAACCTTAACAGTCTTGAATCTATAGACCTTCACGGCAACCAACTCAGCGGCCCTATCCCCCGGGAAATTGGGAATTGCTCCAATCTGCTGGAGTTGAGGCTGGGGAACAACCTGTTAAGCGGCCCGATACCGGCCGAACTTTCAAATTGTAACCAGATATATTTCCTTGACTTATCAAACAACATGCTCGAAGGAGATATTCCCAACGAACTGGCACAGGTTACTTCGTACCAGGATATGTTCTTCCATAACAACCTCCTTACAGGAATACCACCCTGGGATAATAACTGGTTTCTTAACGCACTGTGGATACAAGACAACCGTATGACATTTGAAGATTTAGAGCCTCACTTTGTAGGGTATATGTGGTATAACTATGCCCCACAGGACAGTACCGAACAATACATTGATACCCTACTTGCACCCGGAGGCAGTTATGCCATCTATTCGGGTACTCAGGGGCAATATACAACATACTGTTGGACACTTAACGGGGATACAATCCCAGGTTCGGAAAATGCCGATACGCTTAAGCTGAATCATATCAGCGCTGCCGATACAGGCACATACATCTGCTATGCCAGCAATACATTATGCACGGGACCATCGTCATGGCAACCTATGGAGCTTATCAGACGCCCTGTACATATCAGTTTAGACACATTAGCATCAAATATAATTGAGCCTGATGAATTCAATAAATTATTGGTATATCCAAATCCCTGTGGTGGAACGCTCACCATTGTGACCCGGCAGGAGGGCGGACTGCTAACTGTGAATGACCTTCATGGACGTATAATTGTGCAGTTGCCCATTCAGAAAAATTCGACCCACACCCTTCTTGACCTGAAGTTGCTTAATCCCGGTGTGTATCTGCTTCACCTTAATCAACCATCATCCGTTATTACCCGCAAAATCATCATAAATTAAACGAAAAGACAATAATACACCTTAAACACTACCAACCATGAAAACATTTCTCCGTTATGCTATGGTAACTGTAATAATGCTGATACCATTTCAGGCTCTGCGTGCACAATACTCAGGGCAGTTAACATTCTCTCAAACAGAGGTTAATATTTCCAAAACTGATGGGTTGGATGTAGTTACCATTCAAGGTTGTGGAATGGAAACAGAGGCTGGAAAACCTTACCTTCCTATAAAGCAGTTTAACATTGTAATACCTGTCAATAAGAAAGTTTCAGGCATTGAAATACTAAGCATTCAGCAGTCTGAACTTCCAGGTATCTTCAATCTTATGCCTGCCCAGCCGGAAAAGGTGCCTGATCTGCCTGATCCGGTTGTTTTCTTTTCCGGCGATATATCGGTATATAATTCTAATGCCTTCTACCCGACAACCTCTTTCAGTGAACCTTTCGCCCAATTTATGGCGGGTGTGCATATTGCCAGTATCCAGTTTTACCCATTACAATACAACCCGTTAACACGAAAGCTTAAACTTGTCAACCAAATCAATTACCGTTTGATATACACCGATGAATCATACCAGCCCGTATATCCAAGAAGGCTATCGTCAGGCGATAGCGACATTCTGCGCAATGAAATAAAAAGCAATGTAATTAACCCCTCCGAAGTAGATACCTATCTTCAGCCTCAATTATCGGATAAAGTTAATAGTGAAGGATTTTTTCCAACCATGTCACCAGATTATACAAGCCAGGCTGTAAGTTATGTAATTATAACGAATGAAGCCTTGCTGATGGTTTTGAAGAAATAGCCGACTGGAAAACGAAAAAGGGTACCCCCGCAGTAGTAAGAACTGTTGAATGGATTAATATCAATTACTCGGGAACTGACTTACAAGAAAAAATTAGAAATTTCATAATTGATGCCTATCAAAATTGGGACACATTGTATATTTTATTAGGAGGTGATAGCCAGATAGTACCATTGCGATTTGCATGGCACAGCCACTTTGACCATCATCAACTTGTGACCGCTATACCTGATGGAGCGTTTATACCTGCAGATATGTATTATGCGTGCCTCGATCGCAACTGGAATGCCGACGGCGATGCCACATACGGCGAAGCCAATTGGAATCGAATGAATGATGGTTCCTTTTATAAGGAAGACAATGATCATATCAACATCGATGATGTTGATCGTTCTCCTGAAGTATATGTGGGTCGCATGCCAGTGGAGGATATGGAGGAGCTTAACTGTTGGAAAGTGAAATATTTTGAGTATGTTAAAACATCACAGGGCAATGAAAACAATGTATTATTGTTTTCAGCCGATTCAGATAATATAAGTAGTTATGGAATGGACAATGTATCCAATGCTTTCCCATCAAGTATTACCCGAACTAAACTATACGAGAAAAATGGCTTTACCAATATCGATGTATATAACCACAGGAAATTAAAATCTACAATACGTTTGGTCAATTAATATACGCTAACAGCAGCCCCGATTTTGAAACTTTGATCAATTTGAGTGGTTTGCCCTCCGGAATGTATTTTTGTAGGCTAGATTCAGGAAATGGCGCTGTTATAGTTGAAAAAATAATTATTAACAAGTGATTTGTCTATTTTCGAATTCAGGTCAATAACTTAGTATATTATAAAATTGCCAGTATGATTGCCTGAGCCCTTAGGCAGAGGCGTGAGATTTGTCAGAACATCAAAAACCTTTTTGAAACTTCGTGCCCCTTCGACCAGCTCAGGGCATCGCTTTGGGTCTTTGTGGCGAAACAATATTAGAACGTCAGGAAAACATTGCGTCCCTGCGCCTCCGCGTGGGTTTTGCCTTCTTTGTAAATGAACTACTTCTTAAAAAACTGCTTCTGAAAGAAAATCATCAGCAACACCCCAATGGTAATGGAGGAATCGGCGATACTAAGCACGGTGCGGAAAAAATATATACTCATTGCAGTAAAAAAGAGAAACTATCTATTATAATACCAACTACATTTCTTTGGGAATTCTACATCTCAATCCTCGGATTTCGTGGAACAAGTTTCTTAAATCATAAATTTTCTTAAATAGCAGTTGAATTGTTAATAACTTGCGCCATATTGTTGATAACTTACCCCCCCCCCC
>SWCB01007001.1_pt1 | contig 16643 bp, 14 predicted proteins | sample 4692901 | NCBI WGS metagenome assembly SWCB01 (sample SAMN10267276, study PRJNA491770) | bioreactor metagenome | isolation source: DHS bioreactor inoculated with subseafloor sediment | place: Japan: off Shimokita Peninsula | collected 2006-08 | reverse complement strand
CATCCCATTCTTTTGCTAAAACTGGAGATTCAGTAGCTTCTACAGTGAATCTAGAATTTGGATGAGCTGCAGGATAAGTACAAGTCATATCATAGTCTTTTAACTGCCAATCTCTTAGATGTTCAGGTTTCTCTTGATCAATACCTTCCCACCAAACATCTAAATCGTTTGTAAGTGCAACATTAGTAAATATAGTGTTTTTCTCAATAGCTTTCATCGCATTTGGATTTGAGCGATAAGACGTTCCTTTAGCTACTCCAAAAAAACCTTTTTCTGGATTAATAGCATATAATTTTCCATCATCTTTTATCCATATCCAAGCAATATCATCACCAATTGTTTCAACTTTCCATCCTTTAATGGTTGGTATTAACATTGATAAATTAGTCTTTCCACAAGCACTAGGAAAAGCACCTAAAATATATTTAGATTCATGCTCTGGATTTGTTAATTTTAAGATTAACATATGCTCAGCCATCCATCCCTCATCATGTGCAATCTTTGATGCAATCCTTAAAGCTAAGCATTTTTTTCCTAATAAAGCATTTCCTCCATAGCCTGAACCATATGACCAAATTAATTTTTCATCAGGAAAATGTGCAATATATTTTTTCTCCATAGTTGCACATGGCCACATATCATCAACTATGCCCTCTTTTTTAGGCGATCCTATGGAATGCAAGCCAATAAAAAATTGAGCACCATTTTTTATTTTATCTAAAGCATGTTTTCCTACTCTTGTCATTTTAAGCATATTCACAACAACATATAAACTATCAGTAACTTCTATACCTATTTTTGCAATAGGTGCATTTAAAGGTCCCATTACATAAGGAATCACATACATTGTTCTTCCCTTCATAGAACCTTTAAATAGTTTTGTCATTTTCTTTTTTAGTTTTTTAGGTTCTATCCAATTATTAGTTGGACCTGCATCTTCTTTTTTGTTTGATGCAATAAAAGTTCTTTTTTCAACTCTAGCAACATCAGATGGATCACTAAAAAAAGCGTATGAATTTGGCCTTAATAAAGGATTTAACTGAATTGCTTTTTGTTCACTAACGAGTTCTTCAAAAAATAATTTTTCTTCTGCTTTTTCCCCTGAAACAAAACGAACACAATCTGGCTGACATAGAATTTTAACGTCGTCAACCCACTTTTCGAATTCTGAAAAACTCTGCATGACTTGCCCTCCATATATTTTATATACTTAGATCATACAATAATTTGTTTTATTTTATTGATTGCTTTTTTAAAAACTGGAATCATTCTTTCTTCGTTAATATGATTTAATACATCATCAAGATTAAACCATTTTACATCCTGGTTTTCATCTTCTTTAACAAATAATTCATCAGATTCATCTCCGATTAGTAAAAATGTTACATTTAAATGAAGATGATCTCCAACATATTTTTGATGTTTTATATGATTGCTGACATAAATGACATCAATCATAAAGATATCATTTAAAAATGGTATTACATTTTTAATTCCAGTTTCTTCTTTTACTTCTTTAATTGCAACTTTTAATAAATCTTTATCTCCATCAAGATGGCCTCCCAACCAACTCCATGATTGATAAATATTGTGAAATGCAAATAATACTTTTGTGTAATCTTTATTCAAAACAATAGCTGAAGATGTTAAATGTGCAACTAGATTAGTTCTTAATAAATGATCATTATTTTGATCAATAAAATCTAATATAGCTTTTTTATCTCTAGATTCTTGCTCATTATATGGCTCATATTTTTTTATCAAGTCTATATATGTCATATACTCCTCTAATCTACGTCTAGTGACATTTTTTTAAGCTTTTCAATTTGCTCTTTTGATCCAACAACAATCATGTTATCGTTAGCTCTTAAAACTTCATCTGCTTTAGGATTGAAAATAAAAACATCTTCATCTCTTCTTAATGCAAGAACTATAAGCCCAGCTTTCTCTGAAATTTTAGTATCACGTAATTTTTTATTAACAAGGCCTGAAGTTTCTTTAATAAGAACTTCTTCCATATCAATTGACATATTTTTTGTATCAATAATGTTATCAACAAAATATTGAACATGTGGAGATATCATTAGTGCTGCCATTTTTTTACCACCAATTTCATCTGGAGAAACCGTTTGATTTGCACCTGCATGAATCAATTTTTTTTCAGCACTACTCTCATGAAATCTAGAAATAATATGAATATTAGGGTTCAATTGTCTCGCTGTTAAAACAACAAAAACATTATCAGCATCTGTTGCAAGTGTTGTTATGATACCTTTAGCCTCTTTTAATCCTGCTTGAACCAAGACTTCTTCTTTAGTGGCATCATCAAATATATGAGGACATTTGAGTTCTTTTAGCGTATCAATAATTTTTTCGTCGTTATCGATAACGACGATGTCTACATCGCGTTTCATCATTTGTTTAATGACATTTATACCTGTTTCGCCTCCGCCACAAATGATAATATGCTCTTTTAATTTATCAATCTCTTTTAACATCTTTTTTCTCCTCCATGCTTGATTAAAATTATTTTCTCCAAAAAAATCAATACTAGCTTTAACTAAATATCCAACCATACCTACACTAATGATGATAAATATAATTGAAAACCATTTAGCAAGAGGTGTCATTAAAGCAACTTCTCCATAACCTACTGTCGATATTGTAATAATTGTCATATATAAACCATCGACAAATGGAACTTCTAATATAATCGTATATCCTATGGATGCACCCAATATAATGGTGATCATAATTAAACCCCATAATACTATTTTTTTTATTTTCATTGACACACCTCCTTAGATATCACAATATTTACTTTGCTTTAAAAATTATATTTAATTTTATATCTGCAACTTGACTAATTGTTTCGTGAATAGAACAATGTTGTGCTCCTAAATGAGCTGCCTTTTCAATTTTAGCTTCATGACTGGGATTATAAACAATCATATCAATAGCTACGTGTTTTAATGTTGCTGGATTTTCATCTCTTTTCTCACCAGAGATTTCAAGTTCGGCATCATCAAATGTTAATCTCATTTTATGTGCTATAGATAAAAATGTCGCAAAAAAACAAGACCCTAGTGCACCATATAACAAATGATATGGAGCTTGCCCATTGTCTTGGCTACCTATTGGTATTTCTCCTTTTGGTGATGTCATTGATCCTATAAATTCATTATTAAATTTCATTGTTATATTATCTGTTTTCATAATTTTCTCCAATTGTCATATATTTCATTGTTATTATACTTTTATTATATCTTTTTTATATAAAAACACAAACAAATTTTAGTCGATTTTAATATAGCCTCTAAACCCTCTAACTCTGTAATATGATTCAGCACCATTATGATAAATAAAAGTTTGATCATATCTTTTATCTCCAAATAAAGCACCACCTAAATATCTAATTGTTTCAGGTGTTTTAATCCAGCTTGAAGTTTTTAAATCTATGTCTTCAATTTGTTGAATTTTTTTATACATATGCTCATCTAAAACATCTATTTTCATCTCATCAGCCATTTCCATAACAGATGTTTTTGGTGGAAACTTTTTACGTTCAAGTCTTGCTTTTTTATCATAACAAATACTTCTTCTATCTTTAGGCGTTTCTTTAGCCATATCAACAAAAAATAAATGTTCATCAATTAGAATCAAATCAGGTTGACCACCAGTTAATTCCATTTGATATATTGAAAACATGTTTTCTTCTGTAAGTTTCATTAGTATATCATTCCAGTTTATGTTTGGGTGTCTATATACATGTTTTTCAAATCTTTGCTTTAATACTTTAAATAATATTTCTTTTTCAGACAAATTAATTAAACTAGACATTTTTTTACCTCATCATTTTTTTAGTCATATATGTCTTTTTTTTTGACATTGGACTCACTATATCCTTATACTTGATTATAACATACTAAGTTTTTATATAAAGAACATACGAACAAAAGATATTCGGTTCATTATGAGTCTATTTCAAAAATAAGATTGTTTATCTGTTGTACATATCGCTACAGATTCTTTTTAATAAATTAATAAAAAAAATTAAGATAGAATTGAAAAAAAGCACTATATCTATATTTAAAGATATAATGCTTTTATTATATTTTATGATTTACAAAAAGATTAATGAGAATAATACACCAACAATACCTAATATTGCTAAAATAGCAACTGCTTTTTTAGGCATTCTTCCATCATTACTCATTGCTTTACCGAACATACCAAATACAAGTGGATGAATTAAAAATGGCATTGCAAATATAAACGAAATTAAAGCAACTGAGCTAAACAATGGATTAACTGTTTCAAACATACCGCCTTGGACCGCTGCAAACAATCCAAAATGAGATATTGCACTACTGTTTGCCATAGCAGCACTTTCTAAATCCATGCCTGCAAAATCAAGTAATAAGAACCCACCAAAGACTGCAACTAATTGCCAACCTAGAGAAAAGAATACTAAACCTTTTATTTCTTGTTTTTCTTGGCCTTCTGCATTTCTTAGTGTCTTTAAAGCTATATATGTTAATCCAATACCTAATAATACAACTAATATTGCAGGTATTAATAATAAGTTTCCTCTTGTGACGCTAATTGCTAAAATTGTAAACACAAATAAGTGCCCAAAAAATGGAATATTAATCATAATTGGTGCACGTTCTTTTGCAACTTCACCTATATCACCAGCAGTACAAGCACCAGTTAAACCACTATGTGATAAACTACCTGCCATACCAGGAGCTAGAATATCAACATCATTTGATTTACCAACAAATACCAACAATGCGATACCAACAAACATCCAAAACAATTGTCCAAAGAATCCATAAGCCATTACTTGCACCATTCCATCTAGTAAAAATGCGTCAAGTAATCTAGTACCACCAGTAATAAATACACCAGCTAATACAATTGGAATCCCACCAAATAATAAAGCCCTCATCGTTGGACCTTCTCTCCAATCACTAAAAACCATACCTAGTGTAGATGAGATAATCATCGCAAAGAATATTTGAGGTAGAGCAATTAAAGGATTTATAAGATCCGATATTGCTTTTCCTAATAATGAAACTGATAAAATAATAATTAATTCAATAAGACCTCTTTTTAAGTACTGTCTCTTATTTTTTACTTTTGCTTTACTGTCGATTAATATGATAGCAACTGCAATCCCAAAAAATGCTAATAATGGATAAGTGTCTTGTAATATATCATTTGCTGGATAAATGATTCTATACAATGATTGAAGCCCAATAAGTATAAAAAATGCTCTAACTAAGAATATCAACTGTGTGCCTTTAGTTCCTAAAAGAATTTCCTGATTGTTTAATTCTACATCATCTTCCTTAGGTTCTTTAGGTTTCCAAAATGTATTTCTTAATTTTTGTCCACCCACAAAAAAAGTTGCAATCAATGCAATGATCGTCGTATCTCCAGATAATACTACAACTGGAAATTCTTCCAATCCAGGTTTTGAAAGTTCTGTTAACTCTAAAACCATCCCTAAAGCTAAACCAAAAACTACAATAATTAAGATGGGTGAGTATTTTGTCTCTGCAACGACAGATCTTGCGATTAAAACTACAACTAAAATAACTGCTAGACTTAATAATAAATGACTAAAAATCTCTAATATTTCTGTTCCCATAAAAAAATCTCCCTATTTAGTTTATAAAAAAGAATAAACTAGTTTTTTTGCTATTTTACTCTTTATATGTCCTATCATTATACTAAAAAAATGACATTTCATCAAGAGAAATATCATTTTTTTATTTGAAATTCAAAATATGTATTTTTTTTATTTTTTTAAGTTCTATAAATCTATATAATTTTACACTGATTTCTCCCATTTTGTTTGGAAAAATACATGTTTTTATCTGCTCTTTCTACTAAATTTTTTGCATCATCATTTTCTTGATATAGCGTTCCACCAATAGAAATTGTCACACTGATACTTTTCTCTTTATTTAACTCATATTTAGATTCCATTACAAGAATTCTAAGTTTTTCAGCTATTTTAGATAATTCTTCTAAAGAGTCCACATTAATAATTCCAACAAACTCTTCACCGCCCCAACGGCTTATAATATCTTGACTACCAACATTTGACGAAAGAGAATTAGCTACTATTTTTAAGATTTCATCTCCAATAAGATGACCATAAGTATCATTAATATTTTTAAAATGATCGATATCTATAAGTAATAATCCAAATACACCTTTAAAAACTCTAGCTTCATCTATGCGTTTTATTATTTGAAAATCAAAATACTGTCTATTTGCTATTTTTGTTAACGGATCGATACTTAATTTATCTTTTAATTCAAGATTTTCATCATAAATTTGCTTTTGAAATCTTTCATCTGTAAAAACCTCAATAGCTGCAACAATATTGTTTTTTTCATCATAAATGGGAAGAGTTTTTACCATAACAGGTACACGATATCCCCCTTTATGTTTTAAAAACACATGTGCTTCATTAACAATTCCATCATCTAAAGTTTTATGTAATGGACAGCCTTGAAAACATAATTGTTTACCACTTTCATCAACATGTTGAAGTATGTTATGATAACAAAAACTTCCCATAACTTCTTTAGCACTGTATCCAGTGATTCTTTGACTACCTTCATTCCAAAATATTATTTTTCTTTGTTGATTAACAACATAAACACCTTCATATAAATACGGTATAATGTCATCATGATATTTAATCTCCATAATATCCTCCTAATTAAGACATGTTTCAATCTAAATATTTATTTAATAACAAAAGCATAATACATTAAAAATGTCTAATAAATTGTTGCTTATCATTTAAAAAATGCTTCAATAAATTAATACTTTCAATATCCTCATAATTCACTTTAACAAATTGCTGATCCTTGATTTCATAGATGATCGCATTTGGTATAGCAGCTAGTATTGGTGAATGTGTTGCTATAACAAATTGGCATCCTCGTTTTGTAGCATCTAAAATCATAGAAAATAATGTTAACTGATTTTGAGTAGATAGCGGTGTTTCTGGTTCATCTAAAAGATATATTTGATTATCTCTAATTCTAGATGAAAAGAAATCTAGATAAGCTTCACCATGTGATGATTGCGATAAATCTTTATCATACATATTATCTAATTCATTTAATGTACGCATATAAGGTGATTTAGCTAATACTTTTGAGTAATCTGGCTTATTTATATATTCTTGATCAATTCGCTTGATTTCTTTATGAGCATATTCTACTTCTCTTTTTATATATGAAAGATAATTTATAAATTTTATGCTTTCAAAAAAGAATCCTTTAGGTTTAACTAAATTTAGAGTTATCTTTACATCATTTTTCTTTACATCAATATCTTCATTATCCTCTGGTAGTTTTATCTTCACTAAAGTTAATTTTGACTGGATTAATTTAAGCAAACTGGATTTTCCTGATCCATTATCACCAACTAAAATAGTAATAGCATGATTAACATCTAGCTCAATTTTATTTTGAAATAAAGGCAAATTAAATGGATACTTGCTTTGTCTAGATTCAATTATGATTTTTTTTATCAACACAATAATCAATCCTTTTTAGTGTATAAATTTATATCTTTAATGTTGTGAATCGAATTATATTTATTTTAAATTTAATAAAACTATATTTTCAACATGGTATGTTTGCGAAAACATGTCTACAGGTTGAATTTCAATTACATTATATGCTTCTTTAAGTAAAATTAAATCTCTTATTTGTGTTTTAGGCTCACATGAAATATAAACAATTTTTTTAGGCTTTAATTCTAAAACAGCATCCAAGAACTCTTTAGTAGATCCATCTCTAGTTGGATCCATAAATAGAACATCTATTTTTTTATCTAATGTTTTTATAAACTGACTAACATCATCACAAACAAAATCTAAATTAGAAATTTGATTATACTTCTTATTATTAATTGCATCTATATGTGCATCCTTATTCACTTCAACTGCAATTACTTTTTTAACTACTTTAGATAATAATAGCGATAAGGTTCCGATACCTGAATATGTATCTAAAACAATGTCATTACTAGATAATCCTGCCATTGCTATAGCCTTTTTATATAGTTTAAACATTTGTTCAGGATTGATCTGATAAAATGATTTTGCAGATAATCTAAATGATAAATCGTCAATTCTATCTATCAAATAACCTGGACCATAAACAACTTTTTCTTCATCTAATAACACTAAATGTGTACTTTTATGATGTATGTTTTGAACTGTTGTGACTACTTGTTTGTGCTTTTTCACAAGCTCTTGACTCATTTTTTTTGCATTTGGAAGCAAATTACCATTTGTAACAAAAACAACCATCATTTCATTACGATCATAAGATTTTCTTATGAGTACATGCTTTAAAATACCTGTATTGGTTTTTAAATCATATGCTTTAATTTTATATTTATTCATTAATATTTCTATGGTTTTTAATACATCATTTGCATTTCTATCATGGATGAAACATCCTAAAAAAGGAAGAACTTCTCTAGTATGCTCTCTATATAAACCTAGTCTTAATTTTTGTTTGTTAGTTTTAGCTGATAATACAACTTTATGTCTATAATGCAAAGGTTTCTCACTTTTAATAATTGGATTTATAGGTGTAAAAAAATCATGTCCCTCAAATAGATCATGTATATATGTTTGTTTCATGTCAAGTTGATGGTCATAATCAATATGAAGAAAATCACACCCACCACAATCATAAAATATTGGGCAAACGACTTTTTTCCTAAATTCACTACTTTCTACAACTTGCTTATCTCTAATGATTCTATTATGCTTATCTTCTATTTCAGCGATTTCATTAGGGAGTAAGTATTTGTATTTTGAGCCATCTTCAGTTATAGATTCTTTCATTTCTTCTAATCTTATACATTTGATTTTCATATAGGTTCCTCTATGTAATATTATAGCATAAATAAAAAAAGGGCCGTGCCCTTTTTAGATTAAGTTTTCCTTAAGTTCTTAGTATTAATGTTTTATTTGCTAAACATATAGATGAATTCACAAAAGCTTTCATAAAAACTCTATGTAGCACATATAAATTTTTAAGCATCTACATATTTAATAAGATTTTTTCCTTCTCTTTTAGCTTGATACATTGCTTTATCAGCTATACCAATCATATCCATGATATTTGAATCACTTTTCATAACTGTCAGCCCCATGGAAGTATTGGTTAAATTTTCATCATCAATATCTCTGATTTTAGTTGCTTTTATCAAAACTTGTAAAAGCTTAGCTTTGTGCATAAGTGTATCTTTTTTAGCTTTGCTAATCATAACGATGAGTTCATCACCACCAAAACGAAATGCAAAATCATCCTCTTCTAAGAAGTTTAATATCGTATTTGATACTGATTCTAAGACTTGATCACCAATTAGATGACCATGTGTATCATTCGTACGTTTAAAATCATCTAAATCTAAAAATATAATGCCCCATTCTTGTAATTCCCTTTTTTCTAGAAATGGTTGTAGTTCATATTTCATAAATAAGCGATTTAAAAGGCCTGTCAGAGGATCAATGTATTTTAAAACTGCATTGATTTTTTGTTGTTCATATAAAAGCGATTTTTTAGTTTGATCTGTAAAAACTTCAATTGCACCAATAACTTTATCATTTTCAATCAATGGAATAGCTTTAACATGAACAATGAGTCTATGACCTTTTTTATGTTGTAGATAAACCAAATTATCTGTAACAACATTCTCTCTAATTGATTTTTGTAATGGGCATCCCTCAAGACAAAGTTTTTTCCCAGTTTTATCAATATGATTTAATTTATTATCATAACAATATGTGTTTTCCATTTCTGATTTAGAAAAACCCGAAATCTTTTCTGCAATCGGATTATAATATAAAATCTTTCTGTTAGGATCGACTATATAAACTGCTTCATGAAAATGATCAAAGTACTTTTTTAGTTGTTCTAACATAAGAAATCCTCTTTTTCTATAAAATTCTAAGTTTTTTTGCTGTTTGCTCCATGATATCAATGGCTTTATCTAGCTGTTTTTTTGAATGAAGGGCAGATACCATACATCTTATTCTTCCCATTCCTTTAGCAACAGTCGGGAATATAATACCCGAAACATATACACCATTGTATAATAAACTCTTAGAAAATTCCATAGTTAACGCTTCATTTCCAATCATAATCGGTGTTATAGGCGTTTGACTATGACCGATATCAAATCCTAATTTTTCTAATTTATCTTTGAAATATTTTGCGTTGCTCCAAAGTTTTTTCGTATATTCATCTGATGTCTCAAGCATATTAAACGCTTCAATAATAGCTGCAGCTGCTGCAGGCATCATTGCAGTTGAAAAGAGTAATGGTCTTCCTCTATGTAATAACCAATTTCTCATTTCAAAAGATCCACAAACATAACCACCAACAACACCGATAGCTTTAGATAACGTTCCAACAATAAAATCAACTTGTCCATGCAATTTAAAATGATCAACTGTACCTCTGCCTCTATCGCCTAAGACACCTGATCCATGTGCATCATCAACATATGTTAAACAGTCATATTGTTTAGCTAAACGTACAATTTCTGGTAGATTAGCAATATCTCCATCCATAGAAAATACACCATCAGTAATAATTAAAACTTGTTCGTATTGTGCTCTCTTTTCTTTTAAAATAAGTTCCAGCTCTTTCATATCACTATGTTTAAAAACAGCTCTACTAGCCTTTGATAATCTCACACCATCAATGATAGATGCGTGATTTAGAGCATCAGATATGATCAAATCCTTATCGGTTGTTATGGCTTGTATAACTCCAGCATTTACATTAAATCCAGATTGAAAAACAAGTGCTGCTTCTTCATGCTTAAACTTAGCAATCACTTCATCTAATTGCTCATGTATATCCATGTTACCAACAATTGTTCTTACTGCCCCTGCACCAACGCCATATTTATCTATGGCTTCTTTAGCTGCTTTTTTTAATCTTGGATGATTCGCAAACCCTAGATAATTATTTGATGACAAGTTGATGACAGATCTACCATTTAAAATAATTTCTGCATCGCAAGGTCCTTCATTAATAGGTAATTCTCTATATACTCCATCTTTTTTTAATTGATTGATATTTGCTTTTAAAAATGACAATTTCATCACTCCTTACTTTCTGGTATCAAGACTACTTTTCCGCTATTACCAGAAATCATAATCTCCATTCCTTTTTCTACTTCTTTTAATGGAAGTCTATGTGTAATTAATAAATCTAAATCCAATTTGTGATTTTTTATTAAAGATGTAACTTGATTCCATGTTTCAAATAAAAGTCTCCCAATAACTCCATACATGGTAATACCTTTAAAAATAAAATCATTAGATAAATCAAATTCTATCAAATCAGGGGTAATGCCTAACATGGACATCTTACCTCCAGCTTTAATATATTTAAATGAGCTTTCAATTGCTGACTTATTCCCAGAAAACTCACATACAACATCTACACCTTTTCCATTTGTTTCTTCGAGTACTCTTTTAACAACATTTTCTTCTAATGGATTAATAACTACATGGGCTCCTAATTTTTTAGCAAGTTCAATACGGTATGGATTAATTTCAATAGCTATGATTTTTTTTGAATTCATTGCTTTAGCAATATTTACTCCCATTAAACCAATAGGTCCACATCCTACAATAGCAACATCTTTATTTATGATATCAAAATGAAGCATTGTATGAACTGCATTTCCAAGAGGTTCTTGGATTGAAAGATATGCTGGATCAATATCCATATTATTGACAATTAAATTAAATTCTGGCATTTTGATATATTCTGCAAAACATCCATCTGTATCAACACCAATAATTTGTGTGTTTTCACAAATGTGATATTCCCCTCGTTTACAAAATTCACATGTGCCGCAAACTAGATGTGTTTCTGATGAAACAACATCTCCTAATTTAACCTTAGTAACATTTGCTCCTATTTTAATTACTTGACCAGAAAATTCATGTCCCATAATATTAGGTGGCATCACTCTATTTGCGCTCCATTTATCCCATTTATAAATGTGAACATCTGTTCCACAAATTGAAGTTGCTAACACTTTAATTAATACCTCGTTTGGTTTTAATTGATCTGGAATATTAGCCGTTGTTACTTTACATCCTTTATCACTTTTTTCTTTAATAACTGCAGTCATTTGCATGAGTACATATCTCCTTATGTAGTTTTTAATAAAAACGCTTTCATAGTTTTATTATACGCTAATAATAGATAAATATAAACCCCCTATTAAAGAAAAATAAATAGTATTTAACTATCTATTTTTTCATATGTATCCAATTTGTTAAAGCAATGAATGTTTTACCATCTTTAATCTGATTTTTCATCAATAGATTTTTAACTTCTTCTTTACCAAATAAATATACTTCCAAAAATTCATCTATATCTTGTTCTATGGGATTATCAAGTTTATAAGCATCTTTTGCAAGATATATTTCTATTTTCTCATCACTATAACCAACACAAGGATATATTTGATGTAGAAATGAAACATCCTTTGAGTAATACCCTGTTTCTTCCTCTAATTCTCTTATTGCACAATCTTTAAAGGATTCATTTTCAACATCCATTTTTCCAGCTGGTATTTCATAAATAATTTCATCTAAAGGATATCTATATTGTTTAATTAAAATAACATGGTCATCTTTAGTAATAGCTAGCATCGCAGCACCACCAGGATGCTTGATGTAATTACGCTTGGTAACTCTTTGATCAGGGAGTCTAACATCATCTTCATAGACATCCATAAATGAACATGTGTAAACTTTTTTAGAGCTTATTTTCATCTCTTTCACTTTTGTAAACCCACTTCTTCATCTTTATAATTAATATATGAAATAAAAATATCAAGAGCATATAAAACAACATTAAAATTGACGTTCTCTAAAGTATCATTTGGTGTGTGATATGATTGATTTCTACTATCATTTGTCCACGGCATACCAATTAATGTAGTTGCTTTAATCCCTTCTTTAGCAAATTCTGCTGCATCTGTGCCTCCAGTTAAAAATGCTAGTGGTTGTTTAAATACAAATCTTCCAGCAAGTTCTGATACCTCTAATAGTTGATCGACAAATTCTTCATCAAATTTAACAAAATCATTTAGATCACTTGTTAAAAAGAATAATTCTTTTTCATCATATAAGCAATCAGCATTTAACAAATAAGTTGGTATTTCTTTTAATTGTTTTTTATGTTTTTTAACATAAGCTCTAGCCCCTCTTAATCCTTCTTCTTCAGCGTCAAAGCTTAACATGATGACTCTTGTATGCTTTAGGTGTTCAACCTCTTTAAAATGCTTGCCAATGGTCAATGCAATCATGGAAGCAACTAAGTTATCACCAGCTCCAGGTGTACCTTTTTTTGATGCAAAAAACCACATTTGTCCAACTAAAAGGAAAGAGAGTGTAAAAAATATACTGATATATAAATGTATTGATTCCAATGAAGTAATCAAGTAAACGAGTAAACTTACAACAGTCATGATAAACACTAAAGCAATTGATCCAGTAGTTCTTAAATTATATAATTTAGGTTGATGTGTCAAAAAATTAAAAATTCTTGCGCTATCATGATGACCACTGACAATAACTTGTTGTCTAACTTCTTTTTTAGGTTCAATGATTCCAACAACATTACTTGCTATTTTTTTTGGATAAAACTTATCAAGCAATGGTTTATACAAGAAAAATTGTAACACTAAAATAACGATGCTTATGATTAACAAAATCGCAGATATATAAGCTAAATTTAACCACATAAAAACTATTGCTAGTAAATAATTAAATACAAGAATTCTAATCCAACCTAAAAATGCACCCTGATGTATGAAAAAGTATTCTTTTTCAGCTTCATCACTGGTTTCTTCAAATGCTTTTAATATATGGTCTGCTGTATCTAATGAAGCTTTACTTCCAGCAAGTCTAGGACCAAATTTATCGATAATTTCTTGTGTGTTTTTGAAGACTTCTTCAGTATAATTTTTTAAATTTGTTTTCATGAATTTCACCACTTTTTATATTTTCTTTTATTATAACATGTAATTTTGTGAATAAAAATTCTAATATAAGAAATAATTAAGAAATATTTAAGGATTTGCATCTATGATTGAAGCTTATAGTATGTTAAACTATTTCCAAGGTGATTGTCATGAATAAAGAAGCTATTGAAAACTTAAAAATAGAATATGGAATTGATTTTTTTTCAGATATGCTCTTTCAAAAAAGAGAGCATATCAATTTTTACTTTGTTTCAGGCTTAAGTCCAATGAAATTTAACATCTTATATGGTGATGTTACTAAATTAGGTTTTAAAGATCAACAATCTCTATTTTCTCATGATATTATACCCAATGTCGTATTAGATAATGCTTTAGCAGAAGTTGAAGGAAAACAAACATTTTTACATGACTTAGTTCAAAAAATTAAATTAATGAAAAATGAATTATATTTTTATATACCCATAAAAAACAATAACGATACGCTTTGGTTATATATTGGTCTTCAAAGAATTATAGCTAATAAAAATCTTATTTTAGGTCAAGTTTTACGCATATACCATGATACTCCAGATGAAATCATTTACTATAAAAAAACATATCAAGATCCTTTGACTAAACTTTTCACCAGAGAAACACTTAAAAAACATCTCTTAATGTTAAATAATCAATCAAATGCATATGGGATATATTTTGATATAGACGGTTTTAAAGAGATTAATGACGCATTTGGTCATCAAAAAGGGGATGCATTTTTAATTGAACTTGCAAACTTTTTCATATCATATTGGGAACAAAATGTTATATATTACCGATTAGGTGGTGATGAGTTTTTCATCTATGTTTATAATCACAGTCGAAATGAGATTATTGAGCGTGCTAAAAAACTGATTTATGATATTGAAAATTTAAATACTGATACAAAAAGTATCGGTATCAGTGCCTCTGTAGGTATAGTTGAAATCAATGAACATAATAGAGATTATCATAGTCTATTGGATCAAGGTGATCAACTCATGTATCAATCAAAGAAAAAAGGTAAAGGACATATAACTATATAAGAATAAAAAAAAGGAATTCATCAATTGAATTCCTTTTTTAATAATGCTTATAAAGTTTCTGAAATAGTTTTACCTTGCATGTGTAAACTTAAATAATCAGGTCCACCTGCTTTAGAATCTGTACCACTTAAATTAAATCCACCAAATGGTTGATATCCAACGATTGCTCCAGTACATTTTCTATTTAAATATAAATTACCTACATGAAATTCCTGTCTTGCTTGTTCTAGATGCATGCGATTATTTGAAATAACAGCACCTGTTAATCCATATTCTGTATTGTTAGCAATTTTTAATGCATCATCAAAGTCTTTAGCTTTACATATAGCTAAAATAGGTCCAAAGATTTCTTCTTGCATAAGTCTTGAGTCTGGTTTAAGATCGGCAAATATAGTTGGCTGAATAAAATAACCTTTTTCATCACTTGCTTCTGCACCAATTAAAAGTCTACCTTCTTTTTGTCCGACTTCAAAATAACTTGTAATTTTCTTATAAGCCAAATGATCATTAACTGGTCCCATAAAGTGTTCTTTTTTCTCAGGATTTCCTACTTTAATTTGTCTTGTTAATCTAACAACTTTATCAATGACTTGATCATAAACATCATCGACTATGATTGCTCTTGAACAAGCACTACATTTTTGACCACTAAATCCAAATGCTGATTTAACAATAGATTCTGCTGCTAAATCGAGATTTGCATCATTATCTACAACTATGGCATCTTTACCACCCATTTCTGCAATCACTCGTTTTAGCCATATTTGACCTTTTTGTAATTTAGCAGCTTTTTCATATATACCTACACCTACATCTTTACTTCCTGTAAATGAAATAAATCTTGTTTTTGGATGATTAACTAAATATTCACCAATTTCACTACCTTTACCTGGTAGAAAATTAACTACACCATTAGGAAGTCCAGCTTCTTCTAAGACTTCTATAAATTTATATCCTATAACTTGAGTTGTACTCGCTGGTTTTAAGATAACTGTGTTTCCTGATACAACAGCAGCGCTTGTCATACCTACTAGTATTGCTAAAGGGAAATTCCAAGGAGGTATAACTACACCTACACCAAGTGGTATATATTTATATTCATTTCTCTCTAAATTTCTTCTACTTAAAATTTTTTCATCTATTTTAAGCATATCTAGCATTTGTCTTCCATAGTATTCTAAAAAGTCGATAGCTTCTGCAACATCTGCATCAGCTTCTGGCCATGGTTTACCAGCTTCTTTGGTCATTAAGGCAGAAAATTCAAATTTTCTTTTTCTAATAATTGCTGCTGATTTAAATAAGACATCAGCTCTAAATTTAGCATTGGTTTTTTTCCAAGTTTCAAAAGCATTTAATGCAGCTTCCATAGCTAAATCAGCTTCTTTGATAGAAGCTTGTGAAATTGTTCCGACGATTTCTTGATGATTTGATGGATTGATTGAACTTAAGGTTTTATCAGACTTAACTCTTTTACCATCTATGACTAAATCATAATTTTGCCCTAGG
>SWCB01004451.1_pt1 | contig 16680 bp, 15 predicted proteins | sample 4692901 | NCBI WGS metagenome assembly SWCB01 (sample SAMN10267276, study PRJNA491770) | bioreactor metagenome | isolation source: DHS bioreactor inoculated with subseafloor sediment | place: Japan: off Shimokita Peninsula | collected 2006-08 | reverse complement strand
ATTGATTTTTATTTATTTACTGTGTCAACTTGACAAGAGGCTGTTCACCTTTTATATTGATGATTTACTTTCTTTTTTTATTAGCTGAGATGATAATTCTAATATATTCCAAATCTAAATCCTTAAATGATTCATGTTTCATGATGTAATCAAATATTTCAGGACTATTAACTTCTGTGATTTCATTGGTTTCTTTATTCATCACATGAATATGACTATCAGCACTATGCATTGGGTTATCCATTGCTAAATCGTAATATTTTACGTTGTTGATATAAATTTCAACAACCATCTTGTGCTCCATAAGAAATTCTAAGTTGTTATAAATTGTAGAGACATTATAAAAACCACGGCTCGCTAAAGCTTTTTGAATTTCCTTAAATGTAAGGTGTTTGTCTTGCAATATCTCGATCATTGCTTTTCTTGATTTAGTTAATCTTAATCTTTCAGATCTTATTTTATTGAAATATCTTTCTTTTAAATCCATATATATCGCTCTCCTTTGATCGCGTAAGTTACTTGTAATACATCTTTATTATATCAATTCTATTTTTCAATTCAAAATAAAACGCTTTTTAGAATTATTTTAGATATTATCTGGAAGATAACGATAAAATCTAATCATAAGATATGGTATAATATTTACGGTGGTTTAATGAATATTGTTTACGGTGGATCCTTTAACCCACCGACAAAAGCGCATTTAAATATTATAAAAAAACTGCTGGATGAGTTTAAAGATGCTAAAGTCATCCTTTTACCTGTCGGTAATGATTATAAAAAAGCTTCTTTGATAGATTTTAAGTATAGGAATAAGATGTTATCATTGATGATAGAGCCTTTAAAGGATAAGGTTGATATCTCTTACTTAGAACAACAAAAAGGTTTTAAAGGAACATTTCATGCGTTAAATGATTTATATAGAACATATGATGAATTATATTTTGTGATAGGTTCAGATCATTTAGAGCAATTAAAGTATTGGATAGAATATAAAGCATTATTAAAAACATATCCAATCATCGTAATGAATAGAAATCACTACATGACTAAAGAACATGCAGAAAATCTTTTTAAAGACGAAGAGCATAAGTTCATTTTTATTGAGTTTGACATGGATATATCATCTACAATGATCAGAAACAATATAGAAAAACACAAAAAATATCTTACAGAAGAAGTTTACACATATATCAAAAAAAACAATTTATATGAGGGATAATTATGTACAAACAAGGAATCATTAAAGTTGCTGCTGTGACACCTAAAATAATGGTAGGAGATATTGATTATAACAAAGAGCAAATCCTCAAAGTTCTTAATCAATCTAAAGCTGCTATCACTGTTTTTCCTGAACTGACTATCACTGGATATAGTGCAAGTGATCTTTTTTATCAGGAATCTTTTATCAATGAAGCAAGCCAAACAGCAAAATATATTATTGAACATACAACTTATGAAGGTATCTATATGTTAGGATTACCTCTAGATATCTATGGTATATTATATAACTGTGCATTAGTTGTTTCTAATAAACAAATATTAGGTGTAGTACCTAAACATTATTTACCGAATTATCATGAATTTTATGAAAAAAGATGGTTTCATTCAGGCATAGAAACTACTTTAAAATCTATAGATGTTTTAGGTCAAAAAGCACCTTTTGGATATTTGATTTTTGAAAATCAAGATTTTAATATTAGATTTGGAGTTGAGATTTGTCAAGATTTATGGGCAACTTATGCACCAAGTGATGATATGAGTTTAGCAGGTGCAAATATCATTTTTAACTTGTCAGCATCCAGTGAATATGTTGGTAAACAATCATTAAGACGACATGTAGTCTTAGACCATTCAAGAAAACAAATGACTGCATATGTATATACAACAACTGGTCATTACGAATCAAGCAGTGAAACAGTATTTTCAAGTCACAAAGTGATTGCTTCGTTAGGAGAGTTAATCGTAGAAAGTCAAGCTTTCACGGATGAAGAAACTCATCTTTATGCAGACATAGATGTCATGGGTATTAACTATCAAAAAAGACAAGATAGTACATATAGAGATATGCATTTGAAACTAAAGGATACATACCAATATATTCCATTTGATCTTCATGAATCAGAAGCTTATGTTTTTGAAAAACCTCTAGATCAAACACCATTTATTTCAAAAACAAATACAATCGAAGATATTAAAGTTGCAAATCACTTACAAATATTTGCCCTCATAAAAAAACTTCAGTCACTACCAAATTCAGCAAATAAAATTGTTCTGGGCATTTCTGGCGGTCTTGATTCTGCATTGGCTTTACTTGTGAGTCATCAAGCAATGCAATATTTAAAACGTGATCCAAAGGATATTATTGCTGTGACTATGCCAGCAGAAGTAACATCAAATCAATCAAAATCAACAGCAATCAAGTTAATGGAAACACTTGGTGTAACCAATATGGAAATACCTATAAGCGAAGCAGTCAACCTACATCTTAAGTCTATTGAGCATGAAGATTTAGATGTAACATATGAAAATACTCAAGCAAGAATGAGAACTATGATTCTAATGAATCTTGCGAATAAGTATGGTGGATTTGTTTTAGGCACAGGAGATTTATCAGAAATAGCATTAGGATGGATGACTTATAATGGTGATCAAATGAGCATGTATGCAATTAATGCTGGTCTACCTAAAACATGGGTGAAAACACTTATTGAATATCATTCAAAACATCAATATAGAGATATTTCTGATATATTGGATGCTATCATTCAAGCACCAATCACCCCAGAATTAACAACAAATCAAGATACAGAAGAAACCATTGGAAGATATGATATCAATGATTTTATATTGTATCATCATCTACAAATGGGAGCTGATGAAATCAAGATTCATTGGCTAGTACAACAAGCTTTTGGTCTTGATGAGGCAACATCAAAAACATATGTAAACCGCTTCTTTAAGCGCTTTTACACACAACAATTTAAACGACAAACATTACCAGAGGGACCTAAAATTTTAGGTGTTAGTTTATCACCTAGAGGTGAATATAGATTACCTAGTGATGTAAAAAAGAAAGTGGTATTATGAGTAAAAAAGAAAAAGTTATTATTGGATTAAGTGGTGGTGTAGATAGCAGTGTTGCTGCATATCTACTTCTTAAAGACGGCTATGATGTAGAAGCCGTTTTTATGCGTAATTGGGATAGCGCAACCAATAAAGATTTAAAAGGAAATCCCACAGCTTTTGATGAAGTTTGCGAACAAGAAAAAGATTATCAAGATGCTTTAGCTGTTGCTAACAAGCTAGGTATAACATTACATAAAGTTGATTTCATAGAAGACTATTGGGATCGAGTATTCTCATATTTTTTAGATGAATATAAAAAAAATCGAACACCAAACCCTGATGTCTTATGTAATAATGAAATTAAGTTTAAAGCTTTTATAGATTACGCTCAAAAATTCAATCCAGATTATATTGCAATGGGGCATTATGCTCAAGTTGATTTATCAGGTGAATATCCTAAATTACTAAGAGCTAAAGATCAAAATAAAGATCAAACATATTTCTTATCTCAATTAAGAACTGATCAATTAAAAAATGTGATGTTCCCTATTGGACATCTAGATAAATCAGATGTTAGAAAAATAGCTATTGAACAAGAATTAGCTACTGCAAAGAAAAAAGATTCAACAGGTATTTGCTTTATTGGTGAACGTCATTTCAATGAATTCTTAAGTAATTATCTTCCAGCTCAGCCAGGAGATATGAAAAGACTTGATGGAACTTATATGAAAAAACACTTTGGACTCATGAATTATACAATTGGTCAAAGAAAAGGTTTAGGTATAGGTGGGACTAAAGAAGAATCTGATGCTTGGTATGTTGTTGGTAAAGATTTAAAAACGAACACATTATTTGTTGAACCAGGATTCCATCATCCATATTTATATTCAGATGAAGCAATCATCACAGATGTCGTATGGAGAGGTCCAAAAACAGATGGAGAAATGACTGCGAAATTTAGATATCGTCAACAAGACCATAAAGTTATTGTCAAGTGGATAGATGAACATACCATAAATGTAAAATATCCTCAAAAAGTTAGAGCTGTAACTCCAGGTCAAGTTTGTGCTTTTTATCAAAAAGAAGTTTGTGTAGGCTCTGGATTTATCTCTGAAGTGTTTATGGAAAAAAATAAAAGACAATATAGTTAAAAGGAACCTAGTTCCTTTTTTTAATGAGAATTACATGATATAATTTTACATAAGAGTAAGCATCATGGAGGCATTATGGACACAGTAATCGGAAAGATTAAGAATTATGTTTTTCATAACGAAGAAAATAGTTACTCAATTGCTAGGCTCATTACAGAGTCTGATGATATTGTTACTTTGGTTGGTTATTTCCCAAAAATCAGTGAAGATGTGATTTATGAGTTCGAAGGTGAATGGGTAAAACATCAAACATATGGCGAACAACTTAAAGTACAATCATTTAAAAAAGCGCAAAAGCAATCAAAAGCTGGATTGATCAGTTATTTATCTAGCTCTTTTTTTAATGGCATCGGCCCAAAAACAGCAGAAAAAATTGTTGAAACATTAGGCGACGATGCAATCGCAAAAATTATGAATGATCCTAATGTACTAAAAGAAGTTGGATTAAATAATGTAAGAATTGCAAAATTTTTTCAACAACTTAAAGAAAATCAAACTAATGAACATATTTTAGTTACTTTATATGGCTATGAACTATCAGGAAAGCTCGCAATGAAATTGCTTAACAAATATCAAATGTTAACGATTGAAAAACTAGAAGAAAATCCATATAGACTCATTGATGATATAGAAGGTATAGGATTTAAAAAGGCTGATGATATTGCCCAAAAATTAGGCATAGCAAAATCTGATCTCAGAAGAATAAAAGCATCGGTTTTATATGTTTTAGAGTATATTGCGTATCAAAACGGAGATATATATTTGACTTTAGACCAACTCAATATGCAGACAGAACAGGTATTAAGCGAAGCATATGATATTAATGAAGCCATTGATGCACTTATTGAAGAAAATAGAATTATTATCGAAGATGATAGATATTATTTGAATCAGTCATATCAAGTTGAGCTTAAATTAGCTGAAAAAATCAAAGAACTCAATACTTCAATGGAAAAAGAGATCAATGAAACTTATATTGAGTCTTTAATAGACGCGGTTGAAATAAAGAAAAATATAGCATACACAGACATTCAAAAAACAGCTATTTTAAAAGCATTAACTCATAAAATATCAATTATTACTGGTGGTCCAGGTACTGGGAAAACAACCATTATCGATGGATTATTAGAAGTATATAAGGTTTATAATAAGCTGGATTTTAGTCATCCAGAGATTTATGAAAAAATAGCTTGTTTAGCACCTACTGGTCGTGCAGCAAAACGCATGAAAGAATTACTTAATATCCAAACATCAACAATTCATAGACATTTAGGGTATAATTATGAAGGTGTATTTAACTATGATGAGTTTCATCTATTACCTCAAGACTTAATCATCATTGATGAATCTTCAATGATCGACTTGTTTTTAGCAAACAAACTTTTTGAAGCTATAAAGCCTAGTGCTCAAGTAATTATTGTTGGTGATGTTGATCAATTACCTTCAGTTGGACCTGGACAAGTACTCAGTGACCTCATAGACTCAAAAACGATTGAAGTCATTCGTTTAAATGAAATACATCGTCAAGCAAAAGATTCTAATATTATATCTTTAGCAAGATCTGTCAACATGCAACAACTGTCATATTCAGATTTAGAATCTGGTAATGATGTATATTTATATCATGCGGATTACAGTAAAATTCAAAAAACGATTATAAGTCAAGTCAAAGGTGCGATCGATAAAGGATATTCTCTGATCGAAGATATTCAAGTTTTGGCACCGATGTATAAAGGTGAATTAGGTATAGATAGATTCAATCAAATGCTTCAAGATGAGTTTAATCCAAATAAAAAAAATAAGTTAATTTATAAAGATAAAGTATTTTATGAGGGTGATAAAGTAATACAATTGGTTAATGATCCCAAACGACTCATTATGAATGGTGATATTGGTGTCATTAAATCTATTGATACAAACGAAGAAAATGACACTTTCGTTATTGTCTCATATGATGATAATGATGTATTATATGAAAAACAGGATCTTGATGAAATCAATTTAGCTTATGCGATATCGATTCATAAATCTCAAGGTAGTGAATATAAGATTGTCATGATGCCTATGGTAAAAAGCTATATGCACATGTTGAAAAAAGAATTAATTTATACAGCAATAACAAGAGCAAAACAATATTTAATTATATTAGGTGATATGAAACTCTTAATTTATGCGGCTAATCATTTGTCAAACAAACGACAAACGACATTAGCATTAAGGCTAAATCAAGAGATTGTTGATCAAGTGGAAGAAGAGGATCAATTATCACCGTATGATTTTATGTGATTTAGGAGATAGAAATGAAGTTGTTAGAATTATTAAGTTTAAAAATGAAAGAACCAGTAGCGTTTAAATCAATATCAGAAAGTTGGTTTCATTATTTAGCGTTACTGATTGTTGTTTTTATGATTATATGGAGTGTTAGATATTTCAAAAGTAAAGATCAAGAAGGAATAAAAAAGTACCTACTTATATTTGCAATCATACTGATAGCATTTGAAGTATATAAACAAGTCATTTTCACCTATCAAAATGACTGGACGTATAGATGGTATGCATTTCCATATCAATTTTGTTCGATTCCAATGTATGTATCATTATTAGCGGCCCTAACAAAACGTCAAAAGATATTCGATATGGCTCTAGCTTTTTTAGCTACATATGGTTTATTTGCTGGGACAGCAGTCATGATGTATCCTCAAGATGTGTTCATAGAGACTATTGGAATTAATATTCAAACGATGGTTCATCATGGTGGAATATCTGTTGTAGGATTTAGTCTTATTCTAGCTAAGAAAGTACCATATAATATCAAAACTGTTTTAAAAGCAAGTGTGATGTTTTCAGTTGTTGTATTGGTTGCGATTATACTAAACTTTATCCATAACACTTGGATTGCACAAGGAACTTTCAATATGTTCTTCATCAATCCAAAATATGATAATCACATTCCTGTACTATCGCTTATTCAACCATTAGTAGGAGATATTACCTTCATATTTGTATACTATTTTGGTTTCACTTTAGTTGCTTTAATTGTCTTTATGACGGTTATATCAAGTATAATGTTTATAGAAAGACAAGCAATTTTGATTAAAAAAACACAAACTAAACAAGCATAAAAAAAGGTATCACACAAGTGTGTGATACCTCTATTTTTTTATCTAAGTGTCGAACCACTTTTAACTGTTTTTTCTTTAAAATCATGCGATTTGAAAATTCTACAATTTCTTCCGATTTGTACATCCTCTGGGATAGTGGTTCTTTTTTCAATGACAGTAATTCCAGAAGTTAATAAATCAGGTTTTTCTTTATTTGGTGTTAAATCATCACCATAGCCAATATATGAATTTCTACCAATAACCACTTTTTTATCAATAATGCTTTTTTGAATGGTTACATGATCTCCAATAATAACATTATTTAAGATAATACTGTCCTTAATAACGCTGCCTTTTCCAACACGTACGCCAGGACTTAAAACTGAATTGATTACTGTACCTTCAATAACTGACCCGTTAGAAACTAAAGATGTTTGAATTTTTGCATCTGATCCGACTTTTACTGGTGGCAAGTCTTCACTTTTCGTAAATACTTTCCAAGTTGGATCGTATAAATCTAATGCTGTAAAATCCTGAGTCATCTGTAAATTAGTTTCCCAATAAGCATCATAAGTACCTACATCCATCCAATAATCTTTAAATTGGTAAGCAAATACTTCACTTTTTGTTGTTTCAATTAAATATGGAATAATATGCTTTCCAAAATCAAGATCTTCACGTTTAATGTTCAGTAACACTTTTTCTAACAATTCATAATTAAATAAATATATACCCATAGAAGCTAAGTTTGAATCAGATGTTTTAGGTTTTTCTTCAAACTTAATGATTTCATCATTTTCGTTAACGGACATAATACCAAAACGAGAAACCTCTTTTTGATCAACAGGTTGAGTTGCAATTGTTAAACTTGCGTTTTTTTCTTTATGAACCGCAATCATCTTACGATAATCCATTTTATAAATATGATCACCAGATAGAATAAGTACATATTTTGGTTCTTTTCTTTGGATAAACTCCAAATTCTTTAATACAGCATCAGCTGTTCCTAAATACCAGTAATTATGTGGTTGTAACAATGTAACACCTGAATCTCTACGGTCTAAATCCCAAGCTTTACCACTACCGATATGTTCATTTAAAGATAGAGGTAAATACTGAGTTAAAATACCAATATCAAATAGATTAGACTGTGTACAATTGGACAACGTAAAGTCTATAATTCTAAATTTTCCTGCAAAAGGCATTGCTGGTTTTGATCTTCTTTGAGATAAAATGTCTAGTCGACTGCCTTTACCTCCGGCTAAAATTAATGCTAAAGTTTCCATAAATTACACTCCTAATATGATTTGATATAAATTTTCGTATGATAAGGCCATTTGATTAAGACTATAATCTTTATCCATGGCTTGTTTCATGAGTTTTTTGAAGATTGATAATTTATCTTGATATAACTGGATACCCTCAAATAATTTTTCTTTTAATTCCTGTCCATCGTAATTTCTAAATGTAAAACCTGTACCTATGTCTGTGAACTTATTATAAGGATCTACAGTATCTTTTAAGCCACCTGTTTCTCTTACAACAGGTAATGTGCCATATCTCATGGCTATCATTTGTCCAAGACCACATGGCTCAAATCTAGAAGGCATCATAAATAAGTCGCTAGCTGCATAAAGTTTATGGGCGATTTCTTCATTAAATCCAATGTAATTAGATACTCTTTTTGGATATTTATAAGATAAATATCTGAAAAAATCTTCATATGAATCATTTCCAGAACCCATGAGAATGAATCTTGCATTTGAATATTCAACAACTTCTTCAAGAACTTGAGTCATCAAATTGATTCCTTTTTGAGTCGCAAGTCGACCAACATAAGTAATCAATGGTTGATTGACATCAATATCTAGATTAAAGTGATTTAAAATATGTTCTTTATTTTTTTGTTTCATTTGAAAGTAGTTTCTCTTGTCATAATTATATTCAATGAGATGATCTGTTTTAGGATTAAAAACTTCATCATCTATACCATTTAGTATACCTATAAAATCTTGTTTCCGATGATTAAGCGCACCATCTAATGTGAATCCATATTCTTGAGATAAAACCTCATCTCTATATGTTGGTGAGACAGTATTGATTTTTGTTGCGCGTTCAATACCAGCCTTTAAAAAGTTTACTCGGTCAAAATGAATGTATGTATAATTAAAATCTGTATTGAAAAATCTAGCAACATAAGGATCAAATGAACCTTGGTATTCTAGATTATGAATGGTAAGTAATGTGTGAATAGAAAAGTAATGGTCATTTTTATGACGATAATGTTCATCAAGTAAATAAGGAACCATTCCGGTTTGCCAATCATTTAGATGGAGAATTTCAGGATAAAAATCTAAAACATCTAAAGATTCTAATATAGAATAACTAAAGCATGAAAATCTTTCGGCATCATCATTATAGCCATATAGATGATCACGTTCAAAATAATGCATGTTTTGGACAAAAATAAAACTCATATTTTGATAAATCAATTCATAAAAATGAACGATTGTTTCAATACCACCCATACTAATGGTTTTTGTCCCTTTATAAGTCATTTCTTTATGATGTTTGCTAATGCTTTTGTAATATGGAGTAATCACTTTAACTTCGTGCCCTAAATGTTGTAACGATTTAGGTAAAAATAAAGCCATATCAGCTAGACCACCTGTTTTGCTGAAAGGAAAGACTTCTGAACTGCAAAACATGATTTTCATACAATTTCACCCCTTACTTACTTCTTAATTTCATTATACATGATGAAAGCGTTATTATCAATGTACTAAAATCGTAAAAGATTAGTAAAATATGTTTTCAATATAAAGAATATGATATACTTTTAACAGGTGATAATCATGATAAAAGAAAAGTCTTGTGGCGCAATATTATATAGATATCATAAAGGTAAAAGACAGTTTTTACTTATCCATCAACTCCATGGTGATTTCATAGGATTTCCAAAGGGACATCAAGAGTTTAATGAGTCAGATGTCAAAACAGCAATGAGAGAAGTCTATGAAGAAACGCACATAAAATCATTTTTATTTGGAGATATCCAAACGAGAATGTTGTATCAAATCAGGAATGAAATTGAAAAAGAAGTTGTTTTATTTTTAGGTATCCCATTATCTAGTCAAATTATGAAACAAGATGCCGAAGTGAAACGAGCATTTTGGATAGATGAAGCAGATGTACTACATACGTTGACTCATCAAAATGCAAAAGAAGCGTTCACGAATGTTTATGAACAATACAAACAGACTACTGAGTATCATTTACCTATTGAACTTGTTGAATATTTATATCTTGATATATTAGCAAAATATCAAACATTTGATCAAGCACATCAAAACGATCATGTGCATCAAGTTTTAAAAACGTCGTTAGAAATTGCAAGAGAGCTAAATGACATCAGACTTGATTTAGTTTATGTGATTGCTTTTTACCATGACATTGGTAATCTTTTTGGTAGAGATGAGCATCATCTCACTGGAGCTAAATATTTAGAGGATGATCAAATGATTCAAAAATACTTCAATCAAGAAGATATAAAAATCATGAAAGAAGCAATTGAAGATCATAGAGCATCACATGATCAACCACCACGTTCTATTTATGGGAAAATCATTGCTGAAGCAGATCGTGACATTATTCCAGAAATCATCATTAAAAGAACAGTGCAATTTGGATTAAGTCATTATCCTGATATCAATAAAGAAGAGCACATCATCCGTGCTATCGATCATATTGAAGAAAAATATGGGAGAAAAGGATATCTAAAATTGTGGTTAGACTCTAAGAAAAACGTAGAAGGTCTTGAAGCAGTAAGAAAGATGCTAGAAAACAAAGATGAGTTAACAAAAATCATCAATAAATACTATAATAAATACAAAAAATAGTAAAAAGATATTTAAACTGAAAGCGCTTTATGTTATCATGTTAATGTATAACAATCAAATTCAATTTTAAGGGAGTATAACATGATTATCGGAACTGTCAAAGAAATCAAAAATTTAGAATTTCGTGTAGGATTGACACCTGGTAGTGTCAAAGAGTATATCTCACATGGACATCAAGTTTATGTAGAGAAAAATGCAGGTTTAAATTCTGGCTTTAAAGATGAAGACTATATAAATGCTGGAGCAACTATATTAAAAACTGCTGAAGAAGTCTGGAAAAAATCTGATATGATCGTAAAGGTTAAGGAACCACTTGAACCTGAGTTCAAATTTTTAAGAGAAGGATTAATTCTTTATACATATCTACATTTAGCTGCAAATGAAGACTTAACATATGCATTATTAAAAAGTAAAACCCAATCAGTAGCTTATGAAACCATAGCAGAATCAGATGGTACACTTCCATGTTTAAAACCAATGAGTGAAGTTGCTGGACGTTTAAGTGCTATTGAAGGTGCAAAATATTTAGAAAAACCATTTGGTGGCTCTGGTATATTAGTATCAGGTGTTCCAGGTGTGGAAAGAGCTAAAGTAACTATCGTTGGCGCTGGTGTTGTTGGAGAAAACGCACTAAAAATGCTAGTTGGTATGAATGCTGATGTTACAGTACTAGACATTAACTTAAGAAAACTTACTTATCTTGATGATATATATGGAAATAAAATACAAACACTTTATAGTTCAAAAGCAAATTTAGAAATTGCTATTAAACGTGCTGATCTAGTAATAGGTGCTGTCTTATTACCTGGAGCAAAAGCGCCTAAATTAATTAAGCGTGAATACTATAAAGACATGAAACCTGGTAGTGTTATTGTCGATGTAGCAATCGATCAAGGTGGGTCAACAGAAGTTAGCAAAGCAACTTATCATGATAACCCAACTTATGTAGTCGATGGTATCGTTCATTACACAGTAGCAAACATGCCAGGAGCTGTTCCAATGACTTCAACAAATGCACTTAACAATGCAACATTACCTTACGGTCTAATGATTGCAGATTTAGGTCTTGATATGGCTATTAATCGCTCAAGAGCGCTTAAATTAGGTGTTAATACATATAATGGTGAAATGACTTGTTTAGGCGTTGCAGAAGCATTTGATTTACCATATATGGAGTTATAAGAAACGTCATGTGAATCGGGGGAAACTATTCCCCCTTTTTATTTGTAATAAAATGATTGGAAATTCAAAGCATTTATCGTATAATATGTTTAAGGAGATGACATATGAACTTAAGAGTAGAGATTGCAAGACTTGGACTTAAACTTATTTTTCATTCAAAATATAGGTTTGTAATAACATATGAGGATTTTGATAGAAAGCGAAAAGAACCATTTTTCCTGATTTCAAATCATGCCTCATTAAATGATCCTTTATATGTTGGAATGAACATTAAACATTATCCATATCCAGTAGCAAGTAATATATTATACACACATCCTGTGATGAAATTTGCTTTAAATCATATAGTAAAATCGATTCCTAAAAGAAAAGGTCAGTCTGATATTCAGACGATTAGACTCATATTAAATGCATTTCAAAAAGACAAAAGAGGTATTATGATCTTTCCTGAAGGGAATTCTTCTTTTTTTGGAGAACAAACTCCAACTGATTATATGGCAACAGCAAAAATCGTTAAAAAGATTAGTCATGATTTAGTAATGGCTAAAATTGATGGTGGCTTTTTTTCTAGTCCAAGATGGGGTGTAAAAAGAAGAAGACCACAATTTCATATCCATTATTATACGTTACATAAAAAAGAAGAACTTGATCAGATGTCATTAGAAGCTATTGCAAAATCGATTGAAGAAGCAATTCGTTATAATGATTACGAGTGGAATCGCGATAAGCATATCAAGTATAAGTCATCCAAAAAAGCAGTTGGTTTAGAACAATACATATATGCGTGTCCTAAATGTGAACAACTTCAAACAATACAAACACATAAAAATGATGTGCTATGTACATCTTGTGGGAGACTTGCACATTTTAATGATTATCATTATTTAGAAGGTCTTCCATTTGATAACCTTATCAAATGGGATCAAATTCAAAAAGACCTGTTAAAAAAGCAGCCATTACAAAGAACTTTTGAATCATCAGGTTTCTTTTATTTAATTGATCTTATTAAAGGCAAGCGTGTCTCACTTGGAAAAGTAAGTATATCATTAAATCAAAAACAAATGATTTTAACGAATACAACTATTCAAAAGCCATTTGATGTGGAAAAGATATACGGACTTACACTAACTCAAAAAAATGTTTTATCATTTGATTATGATAAAGAATCATATATGATTAAAATCAATGATCCAATGCTATTTATGGATAGAATAAAAATGCTAAAAGGAGATTTATAACATGCAAGAATGGGGAATTATCGTTTACTCTTTACTAATTGGGGTTTTAATGTTTTTTGCGAAAATTCTTAAAACGTGGGTACCAGGATTAAATAAAGTTGTTATACCAACATCTTTACTTGGTGGTACCATCGGTTTGATTATTTCGCTTGTGTTTGCGCCAATCATTATTGGCGAAGATACCTTTATCGATGTTGATTTAATGGGATATATTGTATATCATGCGTTAGCTATTGGTTTTATCGCATTAGCATTAAAGAGATCAACAAGCAAGATTAAAAAGAAGATATGGTCTACAGGCATGCTGATCACATCAACATATGCTTTGCAGGCAGCGATCGGGATTATTCTTGTTTTATTACTGTTTAGCGATAAATTTGTTGGTAGTGGTATGTTAGTTGCACTTGGATTTGGTCAAGGGCCTGGGTTAGCATTATCCATTGGTAAAATGTGGGATGCCATGTTAGGTGGTAATGGTGCAGCTTTAGGTGTATCTTATGCATTTTTAGGATTCGTCTTTGGTGGAACCATCGGAGTTCTTATCATTAACATTATGAGTAGAAAAAAAGGTTATGCGAAACCTAAAAACTATAATGAAGAAGGTATTGGTAAAGAAACCATTGAAATTGATACAGTTAAGGAAATTAGTTTATTAGATGGTTTAACAACTCAAGTGATTATTATCGCAATCATATATGGTTTGGTATATTTAACTTTAATCATTGCGAATGTAGGCTTGGCAGGATTAGGAAATATTGGAGATACGATATTTGGATTGTTAAAAGGATTTAACTTTATTATAGGTATTATGTATGCCCTCATTTATAAACAAATTCTATATTGGCTTGAAAGACGTGGTAAAAATGTTAAATTTATCACAAATAACTATATGTTATCTAATATTACATCATTAGCATTTAATATTATGATTGCCGGGTCTGTATTAACAATTACCTTAGATTTCTTAGCAACTTATGGAGTTCAATTGATTGTAACAGCTATATTTGCAGGTGTTGCTACAATGTTCTATTTAAGATACATGACAACTAAAGTCTATGGGGAGTATCAAGATCAATATTTTATTGGACTATTTGGTATGTTAACAGGTGTTGCATCTACAGGGCTCGCGCTATTAAAAGGGATTGATCCGAACTTAGAAACACCAGTTGCAGAAGAAATGGTTTTAGGTTCTGGTACAGCAATATCAATGGCTTTACCTCTATTTGCAATCCTATTCATTCCTTCATTAACATATGGTGGAGCAAATGAGTTATTATGGAGTATCATCGCACTAGTTGGGTGTAGTTTATATACAATTATTTTCGCCACGATTCTTCTTTTTAGAGGAAGAAAAAAAGATAAAGCATAAGAATAAAAAAAGCATTTCTTAATTGAAATGCTTTTAATTTGACTTTCAAAGTAAAAGTGGTAAGATGACGGTATAAGGTGGTGTTTAATATGTTAAGTTATAGAAGAACTTTTGATGCTATAACAAACAGTAATTGGGATAAAACACAATCAAAACAACGAGACGAAGAAGAAACTTTACTGACTTATTTATCTAAAGAAGAAATTGAAAGAAGCAGAATTTATGAAGAGCAATCATTTTCTATTGCGATTGGTTTGTTTTTTTCCATCATATTCTTGATATTTTTAATACTTGTATAAAAAAAGCACCTAGTGAAATAGTAAAGAGTTTGTAGACACTAAAAAAACATTAGTTAAATAATTGCTCAGTTCGATATTGAACTGGGCTTTTGTATTTTAGGGCATAAGCTGTTCTTGTTTCGTTATAGTATTTAACATAATCTTTGATCGTTTGTTGTATATCTTCGCTGTATTTCATATTAAAATCAATCATCAGTTCATCTTTAATCCAACCATTAATTGATTCTAAAACTGGATTATCTGTTGGTGTTGCTATACGCGACATTGAACGTTTTATGGTAGAATCAAAGTGAGCATTAAATGCTCTGGAGGTATATATTGCGCCTTGGTCCGAGTGGAGAATCGTTACCTGGCTTTTATATCCTCTTTTTTCTTTAGTTTTTAAGAAGCGTTTTAACGCACTATAATGATTTTTCGCACCATGTCCTGATTTGCTTATCCTTAAATCATAACTTATGATTTCATTGTTGTATAGATCAAGATAGATGTTCCAATCATATTTGATACTTTTATGATAAAAACTTGTGGTATCTGTACAGACTTTTTCGAAGGGTCTCGATGCTGTGAAGTTCTTCCCAATAAGATTGGGATAAATTTCATGCTCTTCACCTGGTGGGTTGTAATGTTTTCTTGCTGTTGATCTAATCCCTGCAGCTTTACAGCACCTGTGTGCTAAGAGGTCTGAAAATATCCATCCAGTTTCTTTTCTAATTTGATCAGCTAGATGTCTATATCCCCATGTAGAATGTTTTTCATGCATTTCAATAAGTAGTGCAGTTAAGTCTTTTCTATTGATTTCATATTGGTTTAACTGGCCTTTTCTTTTTATCCATTTGTAATAACCAGATCTCGATACTTCCATATAACGACATAATCCTTTAACATTATAATTATTACTTAATAATTTTATGATTTCGTATTCTTTTTGGATGATCTTTTTCGTCTTATGACCATCACCTCCTCTGTGGAGTATCCTTTTTTTAAGCGTTCATTTTCTATCTTTAATTTCATATTCTCATATTCAAGTTGTTCCGTAGGTGTGAGTGACTTTCTCCTTAGATACTTCGACAGTGGATTGCCAGGCTTTCTTTTATTTTCGAGCGCTTCAATACCTCCTTCCTGATATCTCTTTACCCAAGTGGATAACATACCTAAAGATAAATCGTTGTTCTTCGATAGTTGTGTTAAACTGATCTCACCTTCAATAATCATTTTCACATATTCATATTTCTCATCTTTAGTAAAGTATCTCATAGGCTTTCTGTTAGGTGTTCCTTTTGGTCTTCCCATCTTCAATACCTCCCTTTATATTTAAACATAAAAAAGATGCTAGTAGACTTTTTTGTGTGTCTACTAACATCTTATCATTTCA
>SWCB01008193.1_pt1 | contig 16715 bp, 14 predicted proteins | sample 4692901 | NCBI WGS metagenome assembly SWCB01 (sample SAMN10267276, study PRJNA491770) | bioreactor metagenome | isolation source: DHS bioreactor inoculated with subseafloor sediment | place: Japan: off Shimokita Peninsula | collected 2006-08 | reverse complement strand
ACTTTTTAACAATGTGTAAAACTCCTGAACTTGCTGCTGAAGTGACACTTCAACCAATTGATCTTATTGGAGTTGATGCGGCAATAATATTTTCTGATATATTGGTAATCCCGGAAGCAATGGGGATGCATTTAGAAATGCACGAAGGAAGAGGCCCAATATTTCCCTCACCTATCCGTTCTGAAGACGATTTAAAATCTCTTAAAGATATTGACCCAACCTCAGATCTAAAATATGTTTTAGATGCAGTTTCTTTAACTAAGCGTGAATTGGATGGCCGAGTTCCATTAATTGGTTTTAGTGGTTCTCCTTGGACTTTATTAACCTATATGGTTGAAGGTGGTGGATCGAAGAGTTTTTCTAATGTAAAAAAAATGATCTTCAATAATCCTAAATTAGCCCATACTATTTTGGATAAATTGGCTTCTGCAATTTCAGTTTATTTATCAGCTAAAATAGAAGCTGGAGCTAATGCTGTACAAATATTTGATACTTGGGGTGGAATTTTATCACAAGATGATTATCAAGAATTTTCACTTCAATATGTTGAGAAGATAATAGGCAATATTAAAAGAGTTAATGAACCGGTTATTTATTTCCCTAAAGGTGTTCACTCAAATTTAGATAAAGTTGCTAGCTGCGGAGCTGATGTACTTGGCCTCGATTGGACGATGGATTTAAGCAAAGTTAGAGATTTAGTTGGTGATAAAGTTGCGCTTCAAGGGAATATGGATCCCACAACTCTTTATGGTTCTGAAGAAGTTATTAAGGATAGGGCACTAAAAACAATGCAGTCATATGGTAATGGAAGCGGACATATTTTTAATTTAGGTCATGGAATATTACCAGACATATCACCTGCAAATGCAAAAGCGTTGGTAGATTTTGTAAAAGAAAATAGTGCGCAATTTCATATTTAATTTAAGTTAGGAATAACATGTTTAACATAGATTTGGATTTAGTTAGAAAATACGATAAACCAGGGCCAAGATATACAAGTTATCCAACAGCACCGCAATTTCATGAGAACTTTACAGCTGATAATTATTTAGATGAAATTATTCGAACTAATAATTTAGAAAATCCAGCTGATCTCTCACTCTATTTTCATATACCATTCTGTGATACACTTTGCTACTTCTGCGGATGTAATATGATAATTTCGAGGAATAGAGATAGAGTTAAACAATACATTAATTACATTAAAAATGAAGTTGATTTACTGAGATCATACTTAAAACGTGATCGAAAAGTAGCTCAATTGCATTGGGGTGGCGGAACTCCTACTCATCTATTACCTGATGAAATTAATGAACTAGTCTCATACATTAACCAAAGTTTTGAATTCGTTGAAACTCCAGAAAACGGCTGTGAAATTGATCCGAGAGAACTTTCATTTGAGCATCTGGAAGCTTTGAGAGAAGGTGGATTTAATAGAATAAGCATGGGTGTTCAGGATTTTAATGAAACTGTTCAGAAGGCCGTAAATAGAATTCAACCTGAAGAATTAACAAGGAAAGTTGTTAATTGGGTAAGGGACTTAAAATTTGAAAGCATAAATTTAGATTTAATGTATGGTCTCCCCTTCCAAACAGTTGCTGAGTTTGAAAAATCTGTAGACGCAATGATTGATATTTCACCAGATAGAATTGCTCTATTTAATTATGCTCATGTGCCTTGGATGAAAAAACATATGGCTTTAATTAAAGAAGAGGATCTACCAACCCCTGAAGTGAAGTTAGAAATTTTTAAAATGTCTGTTGAAAAATTAACATCTGCAGGTTATGAGTTTATTGGAATGGATCACTTTGCCAAACCAGGTGATGATCTTGCGAAAGCTTTCCATGAAAAAAGACTGTACAGAAATTTCCAAGGTTACAGCACAAATGCTGGCACCGATTTATATGCAATGGGTATCACAAGTATTAGTCAGTTTGGAAATGTTTATGCCCAAAATTTCAAAACAGAAAAAGAATACTCAGAAGCTCTTGAAGATGGAATAATTCCGGTTATGAAAGGCTACACCATGAATCAAGATGACATCATCAGAAAAGAAGTAATCATGAAAATTATGTGCGACTTTGAATTGGATTTTGCTACTATTGAAAATAAATTCAATATTAATTTTGAAGAATACTTCAGCTATGGATTAAATGATTTTGATGAACTAATCTCTGATGGGCTTGTTGAAATTAAAGATCGCAAAATACAAGTTGCTGAGATGGGAAGATTATTAATAAGAAATATTGCAATGAAATTTGATGGATTTTTAGAACGTAAAGAAGACACCGGAAAATATTCTAGAACTGTGTAATTATTTTTTATGTTGAGAAAATCCAAGTAAAGCTTAAACTTCATTAGAAAGTAAATAGTTGCCATTTCGAACGAATATGAGAAATATTAAAAATATTAGATCATTGTAAAATTGTAATTCGAAATGAGCTTTGGCAATTGAGAAATCTTGTGGATAGTGAAATAAAAGATGTCTCATAATAAACAGTTTCGGCATGACAAACATTTTAATTAGAAAGTAATCATAAATGAAAACAGCCGTAGTAATATTTAATTTAGGCGGACCAGATTCTTTGGCTGCGATCGAACCATTTTTGTTCAATCTCTTCTCGGATAAGGATATTTTTAATCTTCCTTTTGGACAAAAATTATTTGCTAAAATTATTTCAAGTAGAAGAGCTCCAAAAGTATCAAAAGAATATGAATTGATCGGTGGTAAGTCCCCAATTAACGAATGGACGGAAATTCAAAGAAAAATGCTCGAACAAAAATTACGAGTTTTTGATTCTAACATTACTGTTTTTACGGCAATGCGTTATTGGAAACCATTAACCAAAGATGTTGCAGACAAGATTAAAGATCATAATTTTGAAAGAATAGTTCTGCTTCCACTTTATCCACATAATTCAATCTCTACAACTGGTTCGTCATTTAATGAATGGGATAGATGTTTTACTCCAACCACGGAAACGATATTAAAAGTTGATAATTATCCAACAAATTCTTTATACGTTGCGGCAATAAATGAGAGAATTGATCAAACAATCCTAAGATTCCCTGAAGAAATTAGAAAAGATATTCAATTAGTTTTTAGTGCTCACGGAACTCCAGTCAGTATGGTTAAAAATGGGGATCCATACTCACTCCATATTAAGGATACTGTTGATAAGGTTATGGAAGATCGTGATTATACTCATCCTCATCATTTATGTTACCAAAGCAAAGTAGGCCCTGTTAAGTGGCTTACGCCGGCAACCGATACAATGATTGAAGACTTATCTAATAAAGGCAAAAAGCATTTACTAATTATTCCAATTAGTTTTGTATCTGATCACGTTGAAACTTCGTTTGAGCTGGATATTGAATATAGACATGTTGCTGATAAGTTTAATATTGAGAACTATATAGTTATGGAGGGATTAAATGATTCCCAATTATTTATTGATGCGTTATATGAAGAAACTGTAAAAATATTAAAGACATAAAAGATTATGAAAAGTAAAAAAGTTACAATTCTTGGTGCGGGCATTTCTGGTTTAGCAACTGCACATTGGCTCGAAAAAGAAGGTTATGATATAACCATTCTTGAGCAAAATTCGGAACCCGGTGGTGCGATGACTACCAAATTCGTTGATGATTTTCTCGTCGATTTTGGACCAAACAGTGGATTAGAAACTACTCCAAAAATTAGGGAAATTGTTGATGCTGTTGGCTTATTAGATGAAATGATTTATGCCAACGACGAAGGAAATATCAGATATATACTTAAAAACAATAAACTTCTCCCCTTGCCCACTTCTCCAGGTAAGTTTCTAACATCCAAATTGTTTTCTACCTCTGCCAAAATTAGATTACTGAAAGAACCTTTTATCGGAAAGTCTGAAGAAGGTTATTATCAAAGTATTTCTGAATTTGTAACAAGAAGATTGGGAAAAGAGTTTTTGGAGAATGCTATTGACCCCTTTGTTTCTGGGGTATTTGCTGGTGACCCAAATAAACTAAGTGTCAAATCTGCATTCCCGAAATTATATAGATTAGAAGAATTATATGGCGGATTGATTAAGGGCGTAGTAAAAGGAGCAAAAGAAAGAAAAAAGCGTAATGAAGATTCAAAACAAAATGCCAAAATGTTCTCTTTCAGAAATGGAATGCAGTCTTTCCCCAAAGCCATAGCTGAAAATATAGAGGGAAATATTTTTTACAATTGCTTAATTGAAAGCATTACAAAACATGATTCAAAATTTGTGGTTGAAATAGAAAAAGATGGGCAAAAAGGAAGTATTGTAAGTGATGTTGTTCTTTCTACCATCCCGGCACAAAAATTAAGTGTTCTTACCGATTCTATTGATCCAACTTTAACAAAACACTTGAATGAAATATTTTACCCCCCAGTTTTGGTATTGTATTTAGGTTATGATAAAAAAGTAATTAAACAAAAGTTAGATGGATTTGGATTTTTAATTCCGTCTAGTGAAAAGAAGAAATTCTTAGGAGCAATTTGGAGTTCAACAATTTTTGAAAACAGAGCACCAGAAGAAAAAGCTGCTTTTACAATATTTGTAGGTGGAGCAAGGAATCCTGAATTTTCCATATCAGAAATTGAATCAAGAATGAAAGAAGCTATTAAAGAATTTCAATTAATAATGGGAATTGCTTCCCCACCCATTTTAATAGAACAGAAATTTTGGAACAAGGCTATACCTCAATATAACATAGGTTACATTGAGCACGAACAATATTTTGAAAAATTTGAGAAAGAAAATCCAGGAATATTTCTAAGCGGTAATTTCCGCGGAGGAATTTCTGTAGGAGATTGTGTCAAAAGTTCTTATACCAATTTTGAAAAAATTAAAGAATATTTAAGTTAGAAAAAAAGATTCCTCTCTTCGTTCGAAATGACATTAGTTTTGTCATTCTGAGAATTCCGAAGGACGACGTGAGAATCTCTAAACATATTTTCCAATAAATTTTAATTTGTAAAAGAGGTTCAAATGGCAACATATCCAACTAAAAGATTAAGAAGACTTAGATATAATCCAATCGTAAGAGATTTAATCCGAGAAACAAGTCTCAGCAAGAATGATTTAATATACCCTATGTTTATTGCTTTTGGTGAGAATATTAAAAAAGAAATTCATTCAATGCCTGGAGTATTTCAGTTTTCAATTGAAAATGCTATAGAGGAATGTAAAGAACTTGTAGCAATTGGACTTAAAGCAATCATCCTTTTTGGAATTCCTGAACATAAAGATGAGCAAGGTTCTGATGCATATTCTGATACTGGAATAATTCAAACAGCAGTTAGAGCCATTAAAGCTGAAGTAAAAGATTTACTTATCATAACGGACGTCTGCCTATGCGAATATACTTCTCATGGCCATTGCGGTTTACTTGATGGAGAAAAAATTCTGAATGATGAAACTGTTTCTCTTCTTGCAAAAGAAGCAGTATCGCATGCAGAAGCCGGAGCTGATATGATTGCCCCTTCAGATATGATGGATGGCAGGATAGCTGCAATTAGAAAAGCATTAGATTATAAGGGATTTACAGAAATTCCAATTATGAGTTATGCTGTAAAATATTCATCCGGTTATTATGGACCTTTCAGAGACGCTGCTGATTCCGCTCCAGCATTCGGGGATAGGAAATCACACCAAATGGATATTGCGAATGGATTGGAGGCAATAAGAGAAGCAGAATCCGATGTTGAAGAAGGTGCAGATATAATTATGGTTAAACCGGCTGGTGCTTATTTAGATATTATAAAAGAAGTTAAGGACAAATTTCAAATGCCAACTGCAGCTTATCAAGTCAGTGGAGAATATTCGATGATTAAAGCTGCTGGTAAATTGGATTGGATTGATGAAGAGAGAGTTATGATTGAATCTTTAATTGCAATTAAGCGAGCCGGTGCAGATATGATTTTAACTTACTTTGCAAAGGATGTAGCTAAGTATTTGGATAATAATTATTAGATACAAAATTGATTTAAGTATCCTCATTCAAGGTGAGCGGAGTCGAACCGTGGAAATAATTAGTAAAGCACACTTTGACTCCGCTCAGTGTGAAAAACATTGGTTTGTATAAGAATTTTATTTAATAATATTTGTATAGAACTATTGGGAAAATTATGAACATTAAAACAAGCGAAAAATTATTTGAAGAAGCTAAAAAATATATTCCAGGAGGAGTTAATTCTCCAGTAAGGGCTTTTAATTCCGTTGGTGGAAATCCACTCTTTATAAAGGAAGGATCAGGATCAAAATTTACTGATGTTGATGACAATGAATACATTGATTATATAGGAAGTTGGGGCCCACATTTATTTGGTCACAATCCAGAGTTTATTATTGAGGCTTTAAATGAAGCAATTAAAAAAGGGACTAGTTTTGGTGCACCGACTGAAATTGAAATAAAGATGGCAGAACTCATAACTGAACTAGTTCCATCAATTGAAAAAGTTAGGATGGTAAACAGCGGAACCGAGGCAACAATGTCTGCAGTAAGAGCCGCACGTGGGTATACTGATCGCGATAAGTTTATAAAATTTGAAGGTTGTTATCATGGACATGCAGATCATTTTTTAATTAAAGCTGGTTCTGGTGCTTTAACATTAGGCGTTCCAACTAGTCCCGGTGTAACAAAAGGAAACGCAGCAGATACTTTGCTTGCACAATACAATGATATTGATTCCATAAAAGAATTGGTTGCTAACAATAAAAATGAAATTGCAGCAATAATTATAGAGCCAATTGCTGGGAATATGGGCGTGATAAAAGCTGAAGACTCTTTTATCAAAGAAGTTAGATCAATATGTGATGAAGAAAATATTGTGCTAATCTTTGATGAAGTTATGACTGGATTTCGAGTAGCAAAAGGTGGAGCCCAAGAAATTTTGGGTATTACTCCGGATCTAACAACATTTGGTAAAATTATTGGCGGTGGTTTACCCGTTGGTGCTTTTGGTGGAAAGACTGAAATTATGGATAAGATTGCACCTGTTGGGCCAATTTATCAAGCAGGGACATTAAGTGGTAATCCTTTGGCAATGTCAGCTGGATTTGCAGCACTTAGTTATATCAAAAATAATCCAGAAATTTATACACTATTAGAAGAGAAATCAGCCTATTTAGCTCAAGGATTTGCTGGCAATTTAGAAAAAATTGGTAAAAAATATGCAATGAATAGAATTGGTTCTATGATGTGTATGTTCTTTACTGAAGGAAATGTTAATGATTTTCAATCAGCAATAAAATCAAATACTGAACAATATGGAAGGTATTTTCACAAGATGTTAGAAAAAGGAATTTATTTAGCTCCTGCCCAGTTTGAAGCTCTTTTTGTTTCAACTGTTCATTCAAAAGCAGATTTGGATAAAACAATTATAGCTCATTATGATTCTCTTGTTGAAATTGTATAAAGGAGTTTATAAGTTTGTGCTCAACAAAAATGGAATATAGTGTTTCATCGATGAAACATTTTGAACTATGGCAGAATATGAAATCAAAAATGAAGACATTTTAGATAGTCTTGGCGAAGGTGTTTTCACCGTAGATAAAAGTTTTAGAATTAATTTTTTTAATAAAGCTGCTGAAAGAATAACCGGACACAAAAAAGATGAAGTTCTCGGTCAGTTTTGTAAAAATGTATTCCGATCTAAAGTTTGTTTTTCAGATTGCCCAATTGCGCTTGTATTAAACTCTAAAAAAAACATCTATGACTTCGAGTCAAAGATTAAATCAGCCAACGATAATAACATTCCTATCAAATTAAATGCTGCAGTTTTGCATAACGAAGATGAAAAGCCTATTGGCGGAGTAATCTCATTTAGAGAAATTTCTGACCTTGAAAGAATTAAACAAGATTTAACAAAAGATAGTCAATTTCATGGGATTATTGGCAAAAGTAAACCAATGAAAGAGATTTTTGAATTAATTGAAGAAATCTCTGAATCAGATGCACCCGTATTTATCCATGGCGAATCAGGTACTGGAAAGGAAATGATTGCTAATGCCATACAAAAGACTAGTAGTAGAAAAGATAATGTATTCATTAAAATTAATTGTTCTGTATTCCCTACTCATTTATTAGCTAGTGAATTATTCGGACATGTAAAAGGTGCGTTTACTGATGCAGTAAAAGATCGTCCTGGCAGATTTGAAATTGCTGACGGTGGAACTATATTCTTAGATGAAGTTGCAGAAATGCCATTACAAATGCAATTGCAGCTTTTAAGAGTACTTCAGGAAGGAACTTTTGAACGGGTTGGAGAATCAATAACAAGAAGAGTAGATGTTAGAGTTATTGCAGCAACTAATATAAATACAGAAGAAGCTCTAAAAAGTGGTAAATTTAGAGAAGATTTATATTACCGACTTAATGTTATTCCAATAGAAATACCTCCCCTAAAAGAAAGATTGGTAGATCTAGTTCCACTTGTAAAGTATTTTCTTGTCAAATTTTCTTTGCTATATAAAAAAGAAATTAATGATATTGATGATGATGCTTTAGAGCTTATCACAAATTTTGAATGGCGAGGAAATGTAAGAGAATTAGAAAATGTTATCGAATATTCATTCGTCCGAACAAATAATTCAAAAATAATTGTAGCATCAAAATTACCTCCGATGGTAAAAGAAAATGGACGTAGGAAAAAAACTTTCAATAAATATATAACTGACGATGATTCTTTTGAAAAACATCAGTTACTTGATATTTTAGAGAATAATCATTGGAATAAGAGTAAAACTGCCAAAGAATTAAATATTGGAAGAACTACACTTTGGCGAAGAATGAAACAATATGGAATAATTGACGTGGAAAATTAGTTTCATGTTCCACGCTTGAAACATTTCGTTCACATAAGCGCAACTTACCTAATAACAACAATATAAATCGTTCTGCTAAATCACACTTACTTAATTGAAACAATGTGTTCTGCATTTGAATGCGATGATAGCCTCTTTTAATGATTTTTCTTTGGCATCTTAATTGCCAATTAGTGTAAAATCAAAAAAAAGGAATGTCAATGAAGGAAATTACAAAATATTTATTAATCATCTTATCCTTTGTTTTTGTTATTACAGCCTGTAATGATGAGGAAAAGGAATTACCAATTACTCCTGGCTCAAATACTGAATTGGCAAAAAATAGTTGCGAAGGATGTCATACAGACTATGATTTATTAAAAGCTGTCCATACTCCAGATCCACCTTCAACCGGTGGTGCAGGTTGTGGTGGAGAGGCTCCTCACTACGAACCATATGATAGAGTTGTTCTTCGTGGCGAAGGCTACACAGACTTCAAAAATAGTGTACATGGTAAGTTAGGTTGTGTTTCTTGCCATAATGGTGTAGAAGATGCAGATAATAAAGATCATGCTCATTCTGGCGATTTTTTAGCTGCACCCTCCCTACTTTCAGATGAGAAATGTGCTTCTTGCCACCCAGATATAGTTGCTAGAGCAAAAAATAGCACACACGAACAAGGTTGGGGTCAAAAAAGTATGGTCACTTTAAGATATAAAAATGAAACTGGGCCAGAAGCTTTTGATACATTACCAGAAGAATTAAAACATGGTTATACAGGAAATTGCCAAACCTGTCATGCTACATGTGCAGAATGTCATATTACAAGACCGGCTGCCGGCGGGGGGGGGGTTATCAGCTGGTCATAAGTTTACAAAAACCCCTGACATGAGAAAGAATTGTACTACTTGCCATGTTAGTCGCGGTGGTCATGCTTACTTTGGTGAAGGTATTGGAACCGTACCGGATGTTCATTTAACTGGTGCTGGTTTTACCTGTATGGATTGCCATAGTGTAAATGAAATTCATGGTGATGGAAATTATTACGACCAAAGATATAAAAATGAATTAAAACCAGAATGTGAAGATTGCCATAGTGGAATAGAAACTGCTAACTCTTATCATGCTGTTCACATGGATTCATTTAACTGCCAAACATGTCACTCCCAAGATTATAATAACTGTGGCAGCTGTCATATTCCTGCTATTACTGAGGATGGCGCTTTACAAAAAGTCAATGGTGGTATTGGCGCAAGAATTCCAGCACATCTTAAATTTAAGATCGGTATGAACCCATTGGAACACAAACCCTACAGAATGGCAACTTTACGTCAATCGTTAAGCGCGCCTGATAGCTGGGATCAACATGGCGTTGCTAATCTAGATCATTTTGATGTACGTCCTGCATATAAGTACACAACACCTCATAATATTATAAAATGGACAAAAAGAACAATTGTGGATTCAGTAATTGATAATAGTCATCCAAATTGTGCTCAAGCTTGTCATATAATAAAAGATAGCGAAGGTAATTTAATTAACAATCAATATTATTTGTTTGAATCAGATTTTACAGAAGAATGGCAAAAAAGTTCTACCGGCCAATATACGGTAGATGGGAAACTCCCTGCAAGCTGGCAGGTAAATTAGACTAAATAACTTAAATAAATTATAACTCAATAAAATCTAGGAGCAACAAAATGAACGAATTAAGAAAATTGTTTTACTTATTACTCATCATTCCAATTATGTTTGTCAATACTGGCTGTAGTGACGACGATGACGATGATGATGTAGTAGTTAATGAAGCAGAAGTACTTGTAAAATATCTTGAAGATGAAGGTGGTAACCCAATTAACAATTTTGCGGCTATGACAAAAGCTGATGTTGTTAATACTGCTGTTTTAACAAGTGATGCTGGTACATATATAATTGATATTAGATCTGCTACAGATTTTGCAGCTGGTCATATTGATGGCGCCGTTAATGTAGCTTCTACAGAAGTATTATCTCATTATGAAGCAAACAGTCTTTCAAGTAAAGATCTTGTAGCTATTGTATGCTATAGCGGTCAAACAGCTGGTTGGGTTACAGGTTTAATGCATGCAATGAAGTACACAAATGTTAAAGATATGAAATATGGAATGAGTAGCTGGAATGCTACAACTTCTGGACATTGGACTGGTGGAATAAGCAATGCAAGAGCATCTTAATTAGTTATTACTGCTACAGATAAAGCTGATGCCGTTGATCTTCCTACTTTAAATACTGGATTTGACAATGGCGCTGATATATTAAGAGCTAGAGTTGAAGCAGTTTTTGCTGAGGGTTTTGGAGAAGCAAAAGCATCTAACGGAGACGTATTTGGAAGTCCATCAGATTATTATATTGTGAACTATTGGATTGAAACTGATTATTCATGGGGACATATTCCAGGAGCTATTCAATATACTCCAAAAGTCGATTTAGATTATGACACTTTCCTAGCTACTCTTCCTCTTCCAACTGATAAAACAATTGCAGTTTATTGCTATACTGGTCAAACTTCTGCTCATGTTGCTGCATATTTAAGAGTATTGGGTTATGATGCACAATCAATTCTTTATGGTGTTAATGGAATGGCACACGATACAATGCCTGGAACAGTATTTCATGCTGATACAGATGTACATGATTATACATTAGTTCAATAATAAATTTTTTAGTAATTTAGAGTCCCACTTGTTGGGACTCTCTTATTACAAATATAAAATATCAAAGAGTCAGAAATGAATGAAATGTTAGGGAATCAATACTTTATGGCAAGAAATTATTTGGGTGCCGCTACGGTATTCCAAAATGTTCTAAAGGAAGATCCTAATAATATTAATGCCCGCAAAAAACTTATAATTGCTTTTACTCAAATTGGCAAGTATTCAAAGGCAGTAGATCTTTTTAGTGAGTTCATTACTGAGAATGTTGAGAACATTATTGAAACTGATCCCATTAAGGATGATTGCCCATGTCCGGAATTGGTTCACAGCTTAGAACATCTAACTCATGCTGAAAATGAGAGTTTTACAACATATCAAACGTTAGGTATTTTGTGGTTGTATTGTGACATATATAAGTCAATTGAAAATTTCGAAAAAGCCTTAGTATTAAAACCAAAAGATGAAAAAACAAATGCTTTTCTTGTTATCATAAAGAAAAAACTGACTGAGATTTCAACTCAAAATAAGACTCACCACTCTTCATAAATTAATTTGGATCTTTTAATTTCCTTCACTACTCTATTCATTCAGTTTATTGGAATTTACTGCTACAATTATTTACTATACTCAATTAATTCTCTTTTTGTTTATTAATTTCATCTGAATTATCTATTTTCTAACATTCGTCCTCCCTACTATGATATTATTCTGAATTATTCTTGAATTGAAGTAAGCAATATTCTTGATTAACTTTATATTCATAAGAATAATAATTTTATTTAGGAATCTAATGAAACAGTTTTTCAAATTTACCTTTGCTTCAATACTCGGCTTTTTTATTTCACTTTTGCTTCTATTGTTTATTTTCTTTGTATTCTCCTTCGCCATCATTTCGTCACTTGACAGTGTTGAAACAGTGTCGATATCTAATAACACTATATTGGAAATCAAATTAGATTATGAAGTTCCAGAAAGAACAAGCTTTGAGCCCATATTTAGTTTATCAATTATTCCATCAATTGATAAAACGATAGGTCTAAACGATATTACAAGAATAATTGAACATGCTAAAGGTGATCATAAAATAAAGGGTATATATCTCGACTTGGATAATTTTTACGTTGGAGGATTAGCTAAAATTAATACTATTCGAGATGCACTTCTAGACTTCAAGTCCTCAGACAAGTTTATTATTGCGCATGGAAATTCAATTAGTGAAAAAGGATATTATTTAGCTTCCGTAGCTGATAGTATTTATTTAACACCGACCGGTAATTTTGAATTTGATGGATTTGGGATTGAAGTTGCATTCTATAAAGATGCTCTCAGAAAGCTAGAAATTGAACCCCAAATATTTCAATATGGTAAGTTCAAAAGTGCAACTGAACCATTTAGATTTGATAAATTAAGTAATGATAATAAGAAACAGTTAGAAGCATATCTGAATTCGGTATACACAGATTATATTTCAAATATTTCTCAATCAACTAATATTAATCATTCAACGTTGATTAGTATTGCAAATGAATTAATGACTAATTCAGCAGAGGATGCTGAAAAACTAGGGTTAGTAAGTTCTCTGCTTTATGAAGATGAAGTTGATTCATTGATTAATAATATGATTGATTCTTCACTTAAGGTCAAAAAAGTAAGTGAGAAAAAATATTTGTACTCAATAAGAAATAATTCAAGTTCCAGCGCTAATAGAGTAGCTATTATATATGCACTTGGAGAAATAGTGAATAGTGGCGGTGATGAATTTACTATTGGTACAAAAAATATCATCAAATCCATTAGAAAAGCCAAAGAAAATAAAAGAGTAAAAGCGATTGTTATGAGAGTAAATTCACCCGGTGGTTCTCCATTAACATCTGATATGATTTGGCGAGAAATAAAACTTGCTTCAAAAGAAAAACCATTTATTGTTTCGATGGGCGAGATGGCTGCTTCCGGTGGATATTATATTTCTTGTCCAGCTGATATTATTGTAGCAGATCCAAGTACTTTGGCTGGATCTATAGGTGTTTATGGTATTATTCCTAATACTCAAAAATTCTTTAATAACAAGTTAGGTATAAAATTTGACCGAGTTGAAACTGGTGAGAATTCTAGCTTGCTCACAATTACTACTCCTATGAGCAACGAGCAGAAAAGATACTTTCAAGAGCAAGTAGATAATATTTACTATGACTTCGTTTCCAGAGTTGCTGAAGGTAGAAATATGACGTTTGATGAAATTGATAGAATTGCTGAGGGAAGGATTTGGAGTGGTATTGACTCAAAAAATATTGGTCTTGTTGATACTCTTGGAGGATTAGATTTGGCTATAAATATCGCAGCCGAACAAGCTGATATTGATAATTATAAAATCATTGAATATCCTGCTCAAAAAGAAACATTTGAAAAAATAATGGAATTATTATCATCTGAAATTGAAAGCAAAATAAATAATTTTACATTTGAGCGATCACTAAATCAAATACAAAATTTATCAAATGCTCTTAAGTATACCGGAATTCAGACCAGGCTTCCTTTTGAGTATGTTATTTATTAATAAGAAAGTCAAAATAATCTTGTTAATAATTCTCTTGACCAATATATAACTTTAACGATTTTAACAATTATTTTAGGTATTTGATTAATGATGCTTCAACTTTTTTTGTACTACTAATATCTGCATTATCAACATCAATTCCAGTTATTATTATTGCATCAGCACCTTTTGCTTTTGCCTCACTAATAAGTTTACTAATGATAGTATCATGATCTTCTCTATAACCAACCGCATGACCAAAGATTTCGAAGTTTTGTTCTACTTGTTCATTTGAATAGTAAATATCTACACTACTTGTTGCCGGATAAGCATCTCCAACATAATCAACGGTGGCGCATCCAATTAAAAATAGTACAATAATTGAAATTGTTACTAAATTAATAATTTTGGGGGATTGCATTTATATTCTCCTAGATTGTTGAATAACCTCAATAAAATAATCCCAAACTGAGCAAGATAATTTGTGAATGATACTTTTCAATCAGCTTGCCCAATTTGGAATACAGTGGGTATTTTTTTTATTAATAGTAAAACTTGAAACCCATTCTGGCCATTATTCCACTCATATCAAATTTTCTTTCTAACACTCTTTTATGCCCAACAATCGGATCATTTATTTCATAACTCCAACTTGGGGCTGAAGAATGATATGTAAGTTCCGCTATGATGTCTGAACGTCTTCCAATTTGAAATGCAATACCCATTCCCAATCTCCAGTTAAAATCAAAAGCTCCATCAAATTCATCTTCGTGAGGATTCTGATAATCTCTATAAAAAATTAGCAACGCTTCAACTCCAATCCCACCAGTTACATAGGCAGAAACTCTTGGAGCCATGGGAAATTTTGCTTTCATATTGAATAGTATTGGAATGCTATGAAGGTTTGTTTTTGCACGTACTTCATTTAATTCTGACTCAAAATATCCATAGTAATCATTAAATTCTGTTACTAAACTTTGATCAATATAATCTTTGTGAAACCAGTCGGCACTCCAGCCAATATCAAAATTTCTATCAATATACTTTCCACCTTCATAACCAATTACAAATCCACTTTCTGTTGCACTTGGACTAAAATTACCTAGCTTAATTGTTGACCAATTGTGTTGAGCAATCAAAAATGAAGTAGAAAGAAAAATTATTGTTGTGGTAAGTAGAATCTTCATGTCTTCCTCTTTTTTTTATTCATAAAGGGGATCAATCTTGATGCCATAAAAACATTTGATTTTACGTTATTTTGATAGTGTTGAAATTAAAATCTGTATAGAGAATGCTACATTGACTAGTATAATCAACAATTTAGAAGGAGATTATATTAAATAAGACCAGATGAAATAGCAATTCCAAGGAGCATAAGCATTATACCAACAGTTGTATGAATAGTATCAAATGTTACTTTTTCAAGTAAATATCTACCGATTGATGAGCCAATAAACGCTGAAAGAGTTCCGGCAATTAGTAATCCTTTTAATCCATTCGCTTGAAACATTTCGGAGCTAAATTTTAAGAAAGTTAGACCATACACTGAAAGTCTAACTATATCAATTACAATTGCAGAAAGAACCATAGTGCCAATAAACGTTTTTTTATCTAATCCAGCATGAGCTAAAAACGCAGTTCTTAATGCTCCCTGATGCCCGGAAACACCTCCAAAAAATCCTGAGAGTAGCCCACCTATTGGTATCATTTTATTGCTAAAATTAATCTTTTTTAGAAATGGGATAAGTTCAACAAAAGCAAAAATTATCATTAAAAATCCAATTGCCAGATTTGTAGGGCTAATTGTAAACACTTTTTCAAATAATGTGTATTCAGTAATTGAAGATAGATTGCTAAAATAGTTTAATAAAAAGGCTCCTACCATTGCGGAAAAGATGGCCGGTATTGTGAATAAAAGCACAACCCTTAAGTTTGCATACCGTCCCATTAAAATTCCTTTGTAAATATTGTTTGCTAAATGAACAATTGCAGTAGCTGCAACAGCAACTTCAACAGGGAAAAACAATGCAAATGCTGGCAAAAGTAGAGTCCCTAGTCCAAAACCACTAAAAAATGTAAGTCCGGCAACTAAGAGCGCTACAATAGAAATTACTATGAGTTCCATATAAATTATAGGTTAACTAAATAAAAACATTTAATTCTTAAGACTATTCTTCTTTTTCCTTGTAAATTATGTTGTACTTAGCAATCAACCTATGAAGTGATCTTCGATCAAGTCCACATACAAGGGCAGTTCTAGAAATATTTCCTTTATTCTTCTTCAAGTGATATGAAAGATATTCTGCTTCAAATTCTGCAATGGTTTGTTCCTTAGCTTCTTTATATTGAAGATTAAGAATATTACTTGAAACTGGTGCAGAGTCTTTTACAATATATTTGGGTAAATCTTCTTTTTGAATAATGTTAGCTGAACATAAATAATATGCTCTTCCAATCATATTTTGAAGTTCTCTTACATTTCCAGGCCACGGATGAGCCTTCAACAATTCTTTAGCATCAGGAGAGAAGTTTTTGATTGGTTTATTCTCTTTTTCGCAGAGTCCAGTTAGATAATGTTCTAGTAGTGGCATTATGTCATCAGTTCTTTCACGCAATGGTGGTATTTGGACTTGCATAGTATTTAGCCTATAAAAAAGATCCTCTCTAAAT
>SWCB01000309.1_pt1 | contig 16783 bp, 12 predicted proteins | sample 4692901 | NCBI WGS metagenome assembly SWCB01 (sample SAMN10267276, study PRJNA491770) | bioreactor metagenome | isolation source: DHS bioreactor inoculated with subseafloor sediment | place: Japan: off Shimokita Peninsula | collected 2006-08 | reverse complement strand
GTGGGAGGCGGCGAAACGGGGCATCGAGATTCCTCCCGAGTTCTGGCGTCGCCTCGAAGATCGCTTCCTCGAGCAGCAACAAGACAGCGGCGGCTGGACATACGGCCGCACCGGCCCGCCTCGAGGCTCCATGACGGCGGCCGGCCTCACCGTGCTCTACATCACCCGCGACCTGCTGCACGGCGATGATTTCCAGGAGCTGCGCCACGACTGGCAAGGCGAAGCTGCGGTGCAGAAGGGCCTGGATTGGTTCGCTCAGAATTATGATCCCGCCAAGCACCCCGGGCTGGATCGGTACTACACCTACTACCTGTACGGCGTCGAACGCGTGGGTCTTGCCAGCGGTCTCAAGTACTTCGGCGAATCGGATTGGTTTCGCAGCGGTGCTGCTGCCCTCATCGAGTTCCTCACTGCGCACCCACGCGGCGAGCCCAAGCGCATCCGTCAGAACGTCAGCACCGTCGATCTGGCGTTCGGACTGCTCTTTCTCAGTCGCGGTCGCGCTCCCGTCGTCGTCAACAAACTGCAAGCTGGCAGCTTCGCCTGGAACAGTCGCCCGCGCGATGCTGCTGCCTTGGCACGGTATCTCTCCGAGGAGACGGAGCAAGAGCTCAACTGGCAAGTCGTGCCCATCGGGAGCGACGTTGATGATTGGCTCGATGCGCCGCTGCTCTATCTTGCTTCGCAGGAGGAAATCCCCTGGGCGGTTGACTCGGAGGAGGCGAGGAAGCTGCGCGAGTATGTGTTGCGCGGCGGCTTGCTCGTCTTCGCGACCGAGGGCGGCAGCCGGCGCTTCGAGAAGTCCGTCGAAGAACTACTCACCGGGCTGCTTCCCCAGTGCGCCTGGCGCGAACTCTCCGAAGATCACGAACTCTTCCAACGCCCGCATGCGCTCGACTCACCTCGCTTCCAAGTGCATGGCCTGAGCAACGGCGTGCGCGAATTGGCGCTCCTCGTCGGCGGACGCGATGTCCCTGCCGCCCTGCAGGGAACCTACGGCGAGCCGAAGACCAGGCGCGATCGCGACGTCTACGAACTCTTCTCCAACCTGCTCATGTACGCCTCCGGCATGCAGCCCTTGCCGCCCCGACTCGCCGCCTGGCACGAGGAAGCAACCGCCGCAGCGCCCGCGTCCTGGGAGGTGCGAGTCGGTGTCGTTCGGCATGCACGAACATGGAACCCCGAACCGCTCGCCTGGCAGCGCTTCGCCGAGTGGATGCTGGCCGAGCGGAGTGGGGGGGTTGCATTCACCAACGTCGATGCGCTGGGTTTGCCGCCCGCGGACGAGACGCCGCTGCTCATCCTGCAGGGAACGGCGGAGGTGGTTCTGACGGATGCCGAGCAGCAAGCCTTGCTCGACTACACCGCCGACGGCGGCACGGTGCTGATTCAGACGGTCGGCGGACGCGGCCGTTTCGCCCGCAGCCTCGAACGAGCCCTGACCGAGGCACTGGAGACGCGATCTGCCAGTTTGAGCCGTCATCCGATCGTTACCGGTGAGGGGCTGCCCGGCGCATCTGATTGCAGCAACGTTGGTTACACGGCGGCGGCCTGGCTTCGATTCGGCACCATGGACCGCCGGCCGCGCCTGCGTGGCATCGAGGTCGATGGCGAGGTGCGGATCCTCCTCTCGAGCGAGGATCTGACCCACGCCCTCCTAGGCCGCCCCAGCACCGCGGTGAGCGGCTACGACACCGATTCCGCCCGTCGGCTCCTTCACAATATCCTGGCGCAGGTTCGCTGATTTCAGGGCTTCGGCCGGCTCGTCAGCCGATAGGATGAATGGCTGGTGACGGGCCCTAATCGCCGCTTCCCGGCTGCGGGCTCGCCAGCAGAGAATGATGATCAGTCGCGCCACCGGAGGGCGCTCGACTGCGAGGAGAACAGCATGGCGGCTGCCGACGGAGCGTCTCAAGGATTGGCCAAGTACTTCGTTCTTGACACCAACGTCCTGCTGCATAACCCCAACGCCCTCTTCGCCTTCCACGACAATCACGTCATCATTCCCTTCATGGTGATCGAAGAACTCGATCGCTTCAAAACCGAAAACAACGACATCGGACGAAACGCCCGCCAGTGCATTCGAAACCTCGATCGCCTGCGCTTGCGCGGTCGGCTCGTGGACGGCGTCGAGTGGAGCGACAACGGCAACGGCCACGGCGGCACCATCCGCATCGACATCAACCAGTACGACCTGCCCCCCGCCTTGCGCGACGGCGGCGCCGACAACCGCATCATCGGCGTTGCCCTGCAACTCAAGGACCAGGGCCACCGCACCATCTTTATCTCCAAGGATCTCAACGCCCGCATCAAGTCCGACGCCCTGGGCATCCAAACCGAGGACTACGAGAAGGAGAAGGTCGACGCCGACCATCTCTACACGGGCTACACCGAGATCACCCTGCCCGGCGAGATCATCGACGAGCTCTACTCCGAGCGCATGCTGCCCATGGAGAAGCTCGACGACTACCTCGTCCGCGAGACCGCGACGGGTGACACCGAGCCGATCGAACTTGCCCCCAACCAGTTCATTCTCATGCGCGATCTGCACGAGGATTCGCACACCGGCCTGGCCCGCCGCCTCGCCGACACCGAGCATTGCATCCCCGTCAGCGGCCCGCGCCGACCGGTCTTCGGCATCCTGCCCCGCAACGCCCAGCAGACCATGGCCCTCGATCTTCTGCTCGACGATGAGGTCAAGCTGATCACCTTGCTGGGCATGGCGGGCACGGGCAAGACCCTCATCGCCATCGCCGCCGGCATGCTCAAGACGCTCAACGAAGAGCGCTACGACAAGCTGCTCGTGGCCCGGCCCATCATGCCCATGGGCCGTGACATCGGCTACCTGCCCGGCGACAAGGATGAGAAGCTCGCCGCCTGGATGCAGCCCATCTTCGACAACCTCGCCTACCTGCTCTCCACCCGCGGCTCTTCCTTCCAGACCGCTGAAAGCTACAGCCCCGAGCAGCGCATCCAGAAGCTCATGGCGGATGGCAAGCTGGTGCTCGAACCGCTGACCTACATCCGCGGCCGCTCGATTCCGCATCAGTTCATGGTGGTGGATGAAGCCCAGAACCTGACGCCCCACGAAGTGAAGACGATCGCCTCCCGCGTCGGCGACGGCACCAAGCTGATCCTGACCGGCGACATCGCCCAGATCGACAATCCGTATCTCGACTCGTCGAGCAACGGCTTGTCCTACCTGGTGGAACGCTTGAAAGGCGAATCAATCGTGGGCCACATCACACTCGCCAAGAGCGAACGCAGCGAACTCGCATCCCTCGCCGCGGAGCGGTTGTAGGCCTGATAGCCGTCCCGTGAGCATCGGGCAGCGACGATGACTGCTGCGGAGTCCAAGTGAGTGCGCTGAAGTCGTGTGCGTTTCCCGTAGCCGTCGGCTATGCCCTTTGCCTTGAGTCAGGAGACTCGCACCCTTCCGGCAGGGTGGCACTACTTCGCGTTCTGGCGCCGGCAGCGAATGACAGAGCGCGTCGGCGTTCGTCGAGTCGTTGCTTGAGATCTTCCGAGATCCCGCTGCCAGAGCCGCTGCGCTGGGATGGTTCGTTGCGCTTCTTCATGGCTCCGTCATCGGGATTATACGCATGCCGGATGAGCCTGTTCCTGCTTACCTGCTGCGGGAGATCTTGTGGACCTTGCGACAAGGGGCTCGAAGAGCTACGATCCGAGCCAATCGGGACGCGCTGGTCCGCTAACACGATCTGGCCAGCTGCGGTGAGTGCCCGAGCTAGAATCTGGGTAGTGGAGGACCCTGGGCCATGTGTCTATCACTTCTCACGACGCAGCTGGACCTCTTCAAGATCGAGTTTCTTGGCGAGTACCTGTTCCCGCATGTGGATGAGAGCGGTTCGGTTTGGGTCAATGAGGTGTATGATCTGTTTATCAGATCATTTGTTGATCTGGATGAGTTGTCGCTGCTCTGTCTCTCTCCGCACGGTTTGGTCTCTCGAAGTGGTGAGCTTCAGGTGTCGGTCGATGACATTCCGGGCGACGGTGGCTCTGTTGATGTCGTATACGACGCGCCGATTGGCTGTGGTTGTGACCTTGATACGGCGAAGCATCGCTTCTCCACGACGATGCGTGACACTGGGCCCGAGTACCTGCCGACCTATGTGGCGCTGTCGGGGGAGTTGCGAAAGCCTGAGGTCTCACTGCCAATCGAACTGGATGATGCAGAGTGCAGGATGCTCATGCAGGAGACTGGAACCGCCTTCCTGACGACGATCCGTGAACTGAAACAAGGAAAAGAGTACATGGCGAGATTGGCCGTCCGTCCGACTAAGTTGCATGGCCTTCCCGCACGCGTACCGATTGAGCCCGAGTGGACCAAGTATCCGACGGCATGGAAGCAGCAGTTTGGTGTTGTCGGCCCCAGACTCAACTATGAGGAACGACGTCAACTGATCGAAGCGACCCGCAATCACAAGCACCCGGGCACCGCCGCGACGCGCCTGGCGATGCTCATCGAAGATGCCCGCCGATACGTTCTCAATGCCGACATACATCGAATTGTCGTCGTGCTTCCAAAGAACCTCGAGTACACCAATCACGACTGCACGGGCTGTGTTCTACCCGGCATATCGCCTCCGCTCCCCGATGATCGGCAGTCGTTTGAGTGGGTCGCCGGAGCGCGGCGGTATTGGCGTGACGATCCGCGTCAGGTGACGGAACGGATATGGCAGTACCTGCATGACTGGGCCGGGGCAGCTGCCAAGCCGGTCGAGTACATTACCGTTGCACTCAAGATCGATCAGCAAAACACGGGTGTCATACTCGACGCCTTGGCTCGGCTGGGTGCGGTCCGCAACGTTGACCCCGCTCTGGGGTTGTACGCAGCAGTCGATCTGCCGAAGGAGCGATTGAGACAGGTGTTTGACCAAGTGCAGATCGATGGCCGCGTGCGCAGCAAGTTCCGCTGGAACGGCTACCGCATCACCTACTGGGTGCGGTACTTCGCCGCGCCACGTCGGGTTCGATTCTGGATGCGACATGGCCCGATAATCACGATGCTCATCGCTATCGCAAGCTTGGCCCTAGGTCTAGTCTCGTTCTTCTGGGCGATGTGTCGATGATCAGTTCGGTATTCCTCTGGCATAGGTGATGCTGCAAAGCGATCAAAACCTCGAAGATCCCCCTTGCGGGACAATCACCCGAGAGTACTCTGAACTTGAGTTCCCTCGGGAATTATGGATGGAGCAATCCGAAATGGTAGAAACACTGAACGAGCGGGCGGAGTGCGCCACCACCGAAGCCAGCGGAGATGATCACCTGGTGCTCTCTCAGGAGCTCCGTGAGCGTCTTGCGGAACTTAGGCGATTGCTTGATAGAGCGGCGATCGACCGGACGAACCACGCCATGTGCCGCCCGACTTCAAATGGCACGAAAGCAATCTAGCGCGGTTGGCTTCTGGAGAGACCCAGAGCAGGGTTGAGTGGACCGCTCAACTCCAGTCGAAGTCAATTAGCGCACCCTTCACAACAACCGCCTCGCGCTTGCCTACAGCGGCCGCATGCCCGCGAGTTCATCCCACTGCGAGGTGTCGATGAGCAAGCGGCCGGGCTCGAGGTTCCAGGGGAAGACAGGTTGCGGAAACGAAGTGGGGGCAGCGCCGGATTCGTAGCTGCGGATCAGGCCAAGCGGGATGAGGCCCTCTTCGTCGATCCACTCGGCAGGAAGGCGAATCGTGGCGGACCAGACGGATGAAGTTGGAGTGTTGGGGGCGGATCGGAGCGATCCGGGCGCGGCGGATGCTGGATCAACAGGGCTCGCCCCGGCGAAGTCCGAGCTGCTGGCTGAGGCCCGGCGGGCGACGCTGACATCGCTCGTCGCAACTGATCCGGAGAAGGTCTGCACAGTGCCGGAGCGGGTGACGGCGAACACCGCCAGGGGGTTGTCCACGGGGCCGATGAAGAGGTACACCGCCTCACCGATTAGATCGGTCGCCCGCAAACGCCGTGGGTCGAGCAGCGCCAGCGCTTGCTGCGGGCTGTCCTCACCGCGGCACTCGATGAAGAGCTCCCAGCCTTCATCGGTCCGGCGCACGGCGGCCCGGGTGGCGTGGTCGGCTGCGTCCATCGCGTACTGCCCACGCTGCCAGTCCCGCAGCGAGCGCGGCTGCAGGAACGGCCCCAGCACGAGGCCCGGCGGCCGGGCCGGCGTCGGGTCCGCGGTGAAGCGGAGCTGCTGCACCTGCTCGCCGACTTCGATGGAGACCGTGTGCAAGAGCTGCGCGGGGGGCAGATCCGGGGGGAACCGGAGCGACAGCCGTTGCAGCGACTCCGGAGCCAGCTGAATCGCTCGCGGAGCCTCGTAGGAGTCGCTCCAGCGGAGGCGGATGGAGAGAGGCTCACTGGTGACGTTGGCCAGGCCGACCGCCACCCAGCCCCGTTTGCCGGTCGTTGCGGGCCAGGCGAGGACGCGCGGCTGGCCATTGAGCCAGGCTCTCGTCATCGTGGCCCGCGACTGGTCATCATGGGCCGGGCTGAGCAGGGTCTGCAGGACATCCGCGAGCTGGTCTTCATCCGTGGGCCAGGCCGGGACCAGCGACTCGACGTCGCGACAGATCACGGTCAGGCGGCGCCGCAGTTCGCGGGCCAGCTCCAGGTCGGCGGCGGCGAGCCGGTCGAGGGCGGTCCGCCAGCGCGAGAGCTGCTGTTCGGCCAGGGCTTGGGTCAGCGGGTCGGTCAGGCGGGCGGGCTGCTGGGGCGAGTGCAGCCGGTCGGCGAGCAAGACCGCCCGCCAGGAGCGCGTGGGGTCTTCCGCCTCTGGCTGCGCGGTGCTGAGCAGCGGGCCGGGGTCGGAGGTCGAGTGCTGCAGATCGCGCCACCAGAGCTCGCCATCCTCCTCCAGCCAGATGGGGCGCACACGCGTGCCTTCCACCTGCAGCCACTCGGGCCGCCCATCGGGCGGGATGTCCGCGATGATCAGGGGACTGGCGAAACTCCCCCCGGCCGGCGGCTCGAGCGTCAGGCGCCAGCGCAGCGGTGGCTCCAGCCAGGTGGCTCGCAGGCCGGCCCCGGGCACCTGGGCCCAGGCCCAATAGAGCCGGGCCGGGATCTCCTGGTCACCCAGGGTGAGCGTCAGTCGGGTGGGGGGATGGCTGGGGCCGTCGTCGGTCGCAACCACGCGGGCGGCGAGCAGAGCCGTCACTCCCGGGGCCAGCACCGGGTTGAGATCGACCAGTTGCACGGGCGTGGTGGCGGCAGGCCCCCTCGTTCGTGGGGAAAGGCACCCCCCAAGTAGGGCGCTAGCCAACAAGAAGACGAGGAATCTGGACGGAGAGAGCGTCATTCTCGGAACACATCTTAGGTCACCTGCCGCCGCTGTCGATGAAGGGAGCGAGTCACCTTGAGGCAGCGTCTCGCCCGCACCCTCCCAGTCGCGGAGTTCACGGAAGCTCGCCGACGTGACGGCTCCACACGGACGACGCGCGTTCGCCACGCCTCACCCTAGGTAGAAAGGACCCGGCAATGGTACAGCTTCAAGTCGATGGCTCGGTGCAGTTCGAGCTTTTTATGCCGGACGCCGAGCGGGTGCGCCTGGCGGCATCGTTCACCGACTGGGAGAAGCGTGCTGTGGAAATGCGGGGGCCGGAGGACGGCTGGTGGACCCTGCGTCTGCACCTGCCCCCGGGCGAACACGAATTCCAATACCTCGTGGATGAAGAGATCTGGCTGGCGGACTACGCAGCGCACGGCGTCAAGCGCAATCGCTTTGGCATGTGGGTGTCGCTCTTGACGCTGGAAGCGGAGGCGACGCCCTTGCCCGCCGCCGTGCGTGCGGCCTGAGACAGACGAGAGAAGTGGAGCCGGGGGAGAGAGACCCACCGACGCCGGGCCGAGCCAGTCTCGACCCGGCTTGTCGCGCGCCGGGAGGTGGGGCCGGGCTGGGGTGATGGCGGGGCGGAGCGCTGGGCGCACAAAAACCCCGCCAGACGGTTGCCCGTCCCGCGGGAGTGTTTGGATGAGGGAGCGTCCGGCTCTGGTCTAGGGCATGCGTGTGTGCCGTTGCGAGAACCGGAAACACGCGTCCGTGCGTGCCCCTGGTTGTCGCGCGACCGGAAGGGATGCCGGTCGAGTCCTTTCGATGCTCCCCGGGGCCCAAAGCCCCTGGCGATGTCAACAGACGACATCCGTGTCAAACCGTTCCGGGACCGATCAAAGCACCGGACGGCACGCGGTCAATCCGCGCGATCTTTCTCCCGCTCCGCCAATCGGCGTCGAGCTGCCATGAAGATGGCGCTCTGGTTGGCGAGTCGCTGCTCCAGGTCGACTTGCCATGCTTCCGTATCTCGTATCTCGAGGTGGTCCCGAACCCCGATCAGGGTCACCTGTTGTTTCAAGTTGGTTCGCCTGAGAATGGCATCGGGCAGGCGGATTCTGCCGCTGGCATCGACTTCCAGCCGACGTGCCAGGGGGAAGGTCAGTTGTTCGTACTCCAAGAGGTTCTCGTCGCCGAGCAGGGCTTGATCCATCGACTCGACGAGCGACTCGAAGTAGAGGTCGGGATAGACCCAGAGAACGCGGTCCGGTCCCAGGACGACGTAGAAGGCTTCGCCGTCCTTCGCCGGGTCGAGCCGGGAGCGAATGTCCGCCGGAATTGCCAGCCGATTCTTCGCGTCGATTGTGTGCTCGTACTCGCCCGTGAATAACACGCATGCGTCCCTCGGTGGTCGTTCAAGGGAATCTAACCCACAACGCCCCACTCCGCAACACGAAAGTGGGCAAGTTGGTCGAATTCCGCTGGCATGGAGGTCCGCCTCCGCTGAGCATGCCCTTTAGATACGGCAGAGGCGGTATCGCCGTGCGCGAGAGTCCGCTAATCTCGGACCGCTATGAGCGAGACAGATCGGACTGAGTTAGGCCGAGCCTTGAGGCGGATCCCATCCGGCCTGTACATCATCACCTCCGCGTTCGAGGGGGTGCATGCCGCGGTCTTGGTGAACTGGGTCCAGCAGGTGAGCGCCGAGCCGCCCCGGCTCAGCGTCGCCGTCCCTCGCGGCCTGCGCATGACGCCCCTCATCCGCGACAGTCGCGCCTTTGCGGTCTGCGTGCTCTGCTCAGAAAACCGCTATTTAACCAGGCGCTTTCGCACCGAGCTCTTCAGTGATGAGGATCTCGATTCGGTTGGTTTCGAAACCGCGGTAACCGGATCACCGCTTCTCTCCCGAGCGGTCGCCTGCTTCGATTGCGAACTGGTGCGGCATCTCGACCTCGAGCCGGAGACCGACCTCTACGTGGGCGAGATCAAGGCAGTGCATCGAAACCGCCCGGATGCCCAAACGCTGGTGGTGCTGGGTGAGGACACCCACGAGATCTCGTAGGGTCACACGCTCATTGCCCCAGGCGCAACCGGCACATCGCCGACGAGAGGTTTCGTCGCGGCGTGTTCTTCCAGTTGCTCGAGCAGAGCCGCGAAACGCCGCTCAAAGCAGGCTTCGCTGAAGCGTTCCGCGTGGCGGCGGATGGCGTCGTGATCGAACCGCGTTTCCGCGACCTGTCGCAGTGCCCCGCCGAGCGATCGGGCGCTTTGCTCTGCAAAGAACACGCCGGTGCGATCGTTGACGGTATCCAGGGCTCCCCCCGCCTGGAGCGCCACCACGGGCGTGCCGCAGGCCATGGCCTCCACGGGTGCGATGCCAAAGTCCTCGACCGCCGGAAAGACGAAGGCGGAGGACATGCGGTAGAGATCGCGCACCGTCTCATCATCGACCCGGCCCAGCATGGTGACGGTCGGCCCGGCGAGCCGGTGCAAGCGGCGGAATTGCGAGCCGTCGCCGGCGACGAGCAAGGGTAGCCCCAGCCGATTTGCCGCCTCGATGGCGATGTCGACGCGCTTGTACGGTTCCAGCGCCGATACCACGACCAGGGCATCGGTCCTTTGGATCTGTGGATCGGGAGTGAAAAACTCGGTGCGGACGGGCGGGTGGATGACGACGCTCTCCCGGCCGAAGTAGGCCGCGATCTGGCCGGCGGTGTAGCTGGAGTTGGCGACGAAGTGATCGACGCTTTCACAGGTACGCCGATCCCAGCGCCGGAACGGTCGCCGGGCCAGGGCCAGCCCCAGACGCTTCAGGCCTCGCCCATACTGCTCGGGGCGCGACCAGATGTAGCGGGCGGGGCTGTGGCAGTAGCAGACATGCACCGCGCCGGGAGGCGGGGTGATCCCCTTGATGGCGGCGCTGCTGGTGCTCAGCAGGATCTCGCACGCCGCCGGCCGCAGCTTGCCCACCGCCCAGGGATAGAGCGGCAGGTACCACCGGCGCAGCCGTCCCGTAGCGCCGGGGAGCGATTGCAGCGGCGAAGTGGTCGTGGGGCAGGTGTCGAGCGTGGGGCTGAGCGGCTTGCCGTCGGCAACGAGGGTGTAGATCGGCGGGGGCTCGCCGGTGCGCTCCTGCGCCAGGCGGGCGAGGCGATCCAGCACCCGCTCGCCGCCGCGCATGCCCACCAGCCAGTCGTGTGCCAAGGCGATCCGCATGCGGGCATGGTAGGGCAGAACACCCCAGAGCGCCCCTCAAGAGGTTGAGTCAATCCGCCGGCCCCGAGCCCGCGTACAACTCGTAGCGGAGCAGGCGGCACTCGAGCGAACCGTTGTGCAGGATGATCCGTTCGCTCGCCTTGAGCCCGATGCGCTTGCCCAGATCGAGATTGCCGGTGAAGACGAAGCCCATCCAGCCGGGACAGCGCTGCTTGAAGAAGTCGCCGATCCGGGCATACACCCCAGCTAACGCTTCAACGTCGCCCTGTCGCTTGCCGTACTCCGGATTCAACACGACGAGTCCCGGTGCCTCGGGCATCAGCGTCTCGGCGAAATCGCAGGTCTGGAAATCGATCAAGTGTTCCACGCCGGCGGTGCGGGCGTTCTGGCGGGCTGCCTCGATTGCCCTGGGATCGATGTCGCTGGCGATGATGGGGGCCGGCGTCGTCTTGCGGCCGCGCTTCCGCAACTCCCGGCGCACCTCATCAAAGGGGCCCCGCTCGAATTCCAGCATCGATTCAAAACCGAAGCGCGAGCGCAGCAAGCCGGGGGCGCGCTGCGTCGCGATCAGGGCCGCTTCGATGGCGATGGTGCCGCTGCCGCACATGGGATTGACCAACGGCTGGCTGCCGTCGTAGCCCGTATGCGCCAGGATTGCGGCGGCCAGCGTTTCGCGCAGAGGCGCGCCGTGGGGCAGCTTGCGGTAGCCGCGGTCGGCAAGCTTGATGCCGGAGGTGTTCAGGTGCAGCCAGGCGTGGTCGCCCTTCCAGTAGAGGTCGACCACGATGCCGCGCCGCTCCGGGCCGGAGTCGGGTCGGGCCCCGTACTTCTCGGTCAGCCGATCGACGATGGCGTCTTTCAGCTTGAGATTGGCGAACATCGTGTTGCGGATCTTGGGATTGTCGACGTTGGAGGTGACCGTGAGGTAGCCGCTCGGGTCGAGCAGCCGTTCCCAGGGGAAGGAGGCAGCGTGGGTGTGGAGCGCCTTGGGCGAGGGGCAACGGAAGTGCTTGAGCGGGTAGAGCACCGTCTGGGCGGTGCGCAGCTCCAGGTTCAAGCGCAAGCAGTCCCGCAGCGTCGCCCGCAGCCGCACCGAGGTCGGCTCCACGGCCTCGACGGTGAAGCCCAGTGCCTCGACTTCGCGGGCCAGCAGGTCGGCGACGTGCAGGGCGCAGGTCAAGCGCACTTCCGCCCGCCGCTCCAGCGCCTCGGCGAAGAAGGAATCGGCCTGTTGGATGGTCTCGTTCACGCTGTGAGGATAGCGAGAGAGGCGGGGTCCGCTCGATAGGAGCACTTGCGGGAAACGGATTGGCTTCAGTTAGTGACGTCGGTTTCGATCTGACCGTCGCGGAGGCGGATGACGCGTTGGCAGCGCCCGGAAATGGAGTCGTCGTGGGTGACGACCGCGATGGTCATGCCCCCGTCATGCAGCTCCTCGAAGAGCTCCAGGATGTCGTGGCCGGTCTTGGAGTCGAGATTGCCCGTCGGCTCGTCGGCGAAGAGGATGACCGGATCGTTCACTAGGGAGCGGGCGATGGCGGCTCGTTGCTGCTGGCCGCCGGAGAGCTCGCTGGGGCGGTGGCCCAGGCGATCGCTCAGGCCCACCCGCTCGATGAGTTCCAGGGCCCGCACCCGTCGCTGGTGCTTGTTGATTCCCTGGTAGAGCAGGGGCACTTCGACGTTCTCTTCGATGGTGAGCTGGGGGATGAGGTTGAAGGCCTGGAAGATGAATCCGATCTTCTTGCCGCGGACCTTGCTGAGCTCCTCATCCTCCATGTGGGCGACATCGATCTTGTCGAGGAGGTATTGGCCCTTGGTGGGGGGGTCGAGGCAGCCGAGCACGTTCATGAGGGTGGACTTGCCGGAGCCGGATGGTCCCATAATAGCGACGTAGCTCCCCCGCCAGAGCTGCACCGTCACCTGGTCCAGGGCCCGTACGGCCACGGAGCCGTCCGGCTTGAAGTACGTCTTGTCGACGTCGAGGAGCTCGGCGACGGCGTCGCGGGCTGGGGCGGTTCCAGACAGATCGGGCTGTGAGAGGGTGGCGGTCATGTGCTGCATCCTACCGCCGAGCCGGGCCGGCGTTGCCGGGCCTTTGGGTGGGGCGGGGAGCGGCGGCGAGCCGATAGAATCGCGACATGGAGCCTCTCCTTTCCACAACCAGTTCAAGCTCGGCGCAAGCGGTCTGGAACATCCTCATCGCCGGGGGCTGTCTGATCGCTGCGGTCATTGTCCTGACGGTGGTTATCGTCAAAGCACGCAAGAGCTTGCTCGAGTCGCGGACCGAGTCGGGACAGGCCGGCTTCACACTGGGCGACCTGCGATTGATGCATCGGCGCGGGGAATTGAGCGATGAGGAGTATAACCGGGCGAAGGACGTCCTCATCCAGCAAGTCCGCGGTTCCGATCATGCCGGGCAGGACGACGAGGCAGCGGGGAGTCTGCCTGCGAAAGACGATTTTGATCCGAGCGATCGGGAGACTCATGGAGATTCCGACGCCATGCGACGATAGACTTATCAGGTAAGTATGCGCGATGGCGCCACATCCACAATCCACATGAGTTACCGATCGGGGCTGGGATGGCCAAAGACAAGACGACAGATCCAGGTGCAGGTTCGGAGAGCGGCGCGACCGGTGGCGGCAGCGGCGGAAGCGGGTTCCGTGGTCGCAAAGTGACCACGTGCTCCTTCTGTGGCAAGACCTCGCGCGAGGTCGGGCCAATGGTCGAGGGGCCCAACGACGTCTACATCTGCTCGAATTGCACGGATCTCTGCCAGAACATTTTCAAGCAGGAGCGGCGTCGCGTCGCTTCGAAACCCCAGTTCACCAGCATCCCCAACCCTCGTGATATCAAGGACTTCCTTGATGAATATGTGATCGGCCAGGAGCAGGCGAAGCGCGTCCTCTCCGTGGCGGTCCACAACCACTACAAGCGCCTTTCCCAGATGGACAACGAAGAGCTGGAAGTCGAGCTCGACAAGTCCAACGTCCTGCTGATCGGCCCCACGGGCTGCGGCAAGACGCTTCTGGCCCGCATGTTGGCCAAGGTCGTGCACGTGCCCTTCGCCATCGGCGACGCCACCACGCTCACCGAGGCGGGCTACGTGGGCGAGGACGTGGAGAATCTCCTGCTCAAGCTCCTCCAGTCCGCGGACTACGACCTGGAGGCGGCCCAGCGGGGCATCATCTACATCGACGAGATCGACAAGACGGGCAAGACCTCCAACAACGTCTCCATCACCCGTGATGTCTCCGGCGAGGGCGTGCAGCAGTCGCTTCTCAAGATGCTGGAGGGCACCGTCGCCAACGTGCCGCCCCAGGGCGGTCGGAAGCACCCCGAGCAGCAGTACATCCAGATCGACACCACGAACATCCTCTTCATCTGCGGCGGCTCCTTCGTGGGCATTGACGACATCATCCGCCGTCGAGTCGGTAAGAAGCGCATCGGCTTCACCCAGGAATTCGACCAGACCACCGACCACGAAGAGGCCAAGCAGATCCTCGGCCAGGTGACGCCCGTCGATGTTCTGCACTACGGCATGATTCCGGAGTTGGTCGGCCGACTGCCGGTCATCACGCCGCTCATGCCCATGGATGCGGACGCCTTGGTGCGCATCCTCACCGAGCCGAAGAACGCCATCGTCAAGCAGTACCAGCACTTGTTCCGCCTGGAGAACGCCGGTCTGGAGTTCACCGACGGGGCGCTCCGGGCCCTGGCGCAGCGGGCCATGGAACGGAACACCGGGGCGCGAGCCCTGCGAGCCGTGATGGACGAACTCATGATGGACATGATGTTCGACCTGCCCGAAACGGACAACGAGGGCCTCACCTATCTTGTTGATGAAGAATGTGTGAACAAGCCCAGGCCGCTCGGCGAGATGGCCGTTCGCTCAACCTCAAAGAAGCAGTCCGCCTGACGCCGACGCGGCGTTTCGACAGCACTCTGCGAAGCCCGGATCATCTGATCCGGGTTTCTTTTTGTGTTAACGATCACGCCGGCGGAGCACCGCTGATTGAACGCCTCCAAAGCGTTGCCGGATTCCAGAATCCCCGCCGTCCGCGAGGTTGTTTCTGCATGGATTGACCTACAATGCCCCGCTGCGATTGACCGGGACGGTCCGCTCATGAAAGGAAGTGCATATGACTCGCCAGGGAGCTGCGGGGGGTGTCCTGCACCTTCAACGATCGGCGTTGCTTTTCCTCCTCGTGCTCAGTTCAGTCTGGCCGCGGCTGGCGGCGGGGCAGGAGATGCCTGCCTCCCCCGTGGCGGTCAAGGCCGTGCAACTCGAGCGCGTTGAGGAGCGCCGTCTCGTTACCGGAGAGCTGCGCTCGCTGCGGCGGGCTCGCGTTGCCTCGTTGGAGAGCGGCCGGGTGCAGGAAGCGCCGGTTCTGGTCGGTGAGATTGTCGATGAGGGCGCGATCCTGGTTCGCCTCGATGACAAGCGTTTGCAACTCCAACTGGCGACGAAGGAAGCTCAACTTGCCATTCGCCGGGCCTCCCGCGCTGAGAAGGAAGCCCTGCTGGCGCAGGCCCAGCGCGACGAAACCGATCTGAAGGGGCTGCTCGCCAAGTCGTCCGCCGCCCGGCAGGAATACGAGGCGGCCATCACCGACCGCATCGCCGCCGAGGCGAGGCTGCAGCAGGCGCTGGCGGAGATCACCTACACCGAGGCGGAGATCAGCTTCCTTCGCGAGCGGCTGGAGGACACCGTGATCCGGGCTCCCTTCGCCCTGGCCATCGTCAAGAAGTCGGTGGAGGTGGGGGACTGGATCGGGGAGGGTGATCCGGTGGTCGAGGCCGTCGATTGCCGGAACATGGAAGCGCACCTCGCGATCCCCGAGCAGTACACCTCGGCGCTCACCCGAGCGGAGTTGGTGATCCCGCTGCAACTTCGGGCCCTGGGCAAACGCTTGCAAGGCCGGAAGCCGCGCCTCGTCCGTGACGTTGACCCGGATGCGCGCACACTGTCGCTGATCATTCCTATCGAGGCGCAGGAGGACGACTTCCTGGCTCCGGGCATGTCCGTGGTGGCGTGGATTCCGACAGGACGGGAAGGTGAGTACCTGCTCATTCCCCGCGACGCCCTCTTGCAGAACTCCGCCGGTTTCTTCGTCTACGTGGTGACGGAAGGCGAGATGGGCACGACGGCGGTCGCCCGGCAGATCGACATCGTCTTCGAGACGAACGGCACCGTCGCCATCCATCGCGGTAACCTGCAGCCGAACGATGAGGTCATCGTCGAGGGCAACGAGCGCCTCTATCCTTCGGCGCCGGTTCGCGTGGTGGGCCCCGGGACAGCCGCGGAGGGTGAGGCATGATTCGTCAGGCGATTCGTCAGCCCGTCACCGTGACGGTCGGCGTGCTGCTCATCCTGCTCACGGGTCTGGTGTCGTTATCGCGGTTGCCCATTCAACTGACGCCCAACGTCGACAGCACCATCATCACGGTGACCACCTTCTGGGAAGGCGCCAGCCCCGAGGAGATGGAGCAGAACGTCATCGACAAGCAGGAGGAGCGTCTGCTCGGCGTCGCCAACCTGGTGGAGATGACCAGCGCTTCGTCGCAGTCGCTTGGTCGCGTCCGTCTGGAATTCACCACGGGCACGGACATCCGGGCCGCCCGCCAGGAGGTCAGCGACAAGCTTCGCGAGGTCCCCTTCTACCCGGAGAACGTCGACGAGCCGGTCATCTCCGACACCGATGAAGAGACGCGCGACTACATCGCCTGGATCATCTTCAGCACGACCGATCCCGACTTTGATGTTGAAGAGCTGCGCGACTTCGCGGTTGATCGCGTGGAGCCGGCTCTGGAGAACGTGCCCGGAGTCTCGGAGATCCTCGTCTACGGCGGCCGCGAGCGGGAGATGCAGATCCGCGTCGATCCGATTCGCCTGGCGCAATACGGCATCACGATTTCGCAGTTCGCCAGCGCCGTGCGCGGCAAGAACCAGAACGTCTCCGCCGGACAGCTCGCCGACGGCAAGACGGATGTGCGGGTGCGCACGATCGGCCGCTACGAGAGTCCTGAGGAAGTCGAGCAGACCGTCATCGCCCGCGGCGCGGACGGCGGCGAGGTGCTGGTGCGCGATGTCGCCGAGGTCGTCCAGACCTTCAAGGAGGCGTCGAGCTTCGTGCGCTCGGCCGGCAGGACCGTGCTGGCGATTCCCGCCGAACGCGAGGTCGGCTCCAACGTCATGCAGGTCATGAACGGATTGCGTGAGAAGATCGATGAGCTGAATCAGCCCGGCGGTTTGCTCGACGCCCAGGCCCGCAAGCTGGGACTCAAC
>SWCB01006975.1_pt1 | contig 16793 bp, 15 predicted proteins | sample 4692901 | NCBI WGS metagenome assembly SWCB01 (sample SAMN10267276, study PRJNA491770) | bioreactor metagenome | isolation source: DHS bioreactor inoculated with subseafloor sediment | place: Japan: off Shimokita Peninsula | collected 2006-08 | reverse complement strand
GCGGTAATATAATCAGATTATACCCTAATGACCAAGCAAGGTTTTCGCGAATAATCTTTTTAGTTTTCAACGCTAATCGACGAGCTTGTAAGATACGGGTCAATTGGTCGCCCAATAACACCATATCAGCTGAAGACTTGGCAATGTCTGTACCGCCACCCATCGCAACAGAAAGGTGCGCACCCGCCAGAACCGGGGCATCATTCACACCATCACCAATCATTAGTGCCACATCTTTGTCATCTAAACTGCGTAAGTAATCCAATTTGCCTTCTGGTGTAACGCCAGATACCAACTTATCGACATTCAGTTTATCGGCAACAAGCTGCGCGTTAACGGAATTGTCGCCAGTTAACATCGTGACTTGAATACCTGCACGCTGGAATTGTCGAACTAACTCAGCACTGTCTTCGCGGATAGGGTCATCTAATTTGAATGCTGCGACAAGTTGAGTGTCACACGATAACCAAACTTGATAACTATTATCTGCTTGATTCACTAAAGATTCGGCGTTCGTATTCCCCTCAAGTACAAATTTAATCTGGCCAATACGCCATTCTTGCCCATTTTTAACACCTTTAAGGCCACAACCAATCACATTGTCGACGTGGTCAAAGGCAAAGGCTTGGTCTCTATGCGGTGTAAATGCGCGAGCGATGGGGTGATTGGCAAAACGTTCTAATTCAGCGGAATAAGATAAGGCATCGTTTTCTGCCACGTGAGTAAATAACTGAGTATTGATTAAACGGATATTACCTTCAGTTAGTGTGCCTGTTTTATCAATGACTAATTGATTTACCTTGCAAAGCGTTTCTAATACATGGCCTCTACGAAGCAATATACCTAAGCGGCCGAGACTAGAGGTAGAACAAGTGAGTGCGGTGGGTGTTGCCAAAGATAACGCACAAGGACAGGTTGCAACTAATACGGCTAAGGTGATCCATAATGCATCTTCTGGTTGTTGCTGATGCCAATAAAGCCAAGTACCCGCAGCAATAATCAAGATCCCAGCGACAAAATACCGCGCTACTATATCGGCAAGCACAGCCACCTTGGGTTTAGACATTTGCGCTTCATCTTGAAGGCGCACAATATTAGAAATTAATGAATTCTGACGATCTTTGGTAACTTTAATCGTGATATTACCATCGCCATTAATTGTACCTGCAAAAACTGGCTCACCAGCTGAGCGAGCAATTGGCATTGGTTCACCCGTTAACATCGATTCATCAATCGCGGTTTCGCCCTGAATAATATCGCCATCTGCAGGCAAGCTTTCACCAGGCAGAACAGTGACAACGTCACCAATGTTTAGTGTTTTCGCTGCGACTTGAGTTCCATCTTCTAATGTAGCCATCGCAGGAACTAACTTTAATAAGTTTGCACTGGCAGCAGCTGCATGCCGGCGGGCTCGCATTTCAAGGAAACGACCCAGTAATAGGAAGAAAGTAAACATTGAAATGGATTCAAAGAACACTTCACCTTTTTCAGCGACTGTCGCGTAAAGGCTGGCAACATAGGCGAAAAGTAGGGCAATTGAAACTGGCACATCCATCCCAAGCGTTCGAGCTCGTAGGTTTCGCCATGCATTCATGTAAAAAGGGAGTGCAGAATACAGTAGTACCGGGGTAGCAAAAATTAAGCTAACCCAGCGAAGATAGTTTCTAAATTCAGTGTCTAGATCGCTAAACACTTCAAAATATAGTGCCACAGCAATCATCATTACTTGCATAGTGGCTATGCCTGCAATACCCAACCGATACAGGTATTGTTTCATTGTATTGTGATATTGCTGTTCTTGCGCATCAGCCTCAAAAGGAGCTGCTTTATAGCCAAGGCGATGAATTGCCGAAAGTAGGGTGCTGAGTTTAGTTTGTTCAGGATCCCACTTTAATAAGGCGCGGTGAGTGGTAGTGTTAACTTGAATTGAAACTAATCCCACTTCTCGCGAAAGTTGTTTTTCAATAAGCCAAGCACATGCTGCACAGGAAACGCCATCAAGTGAAAGTGACACTTCTTTACAATCATCAAGATTACGCACAAATTCTTGTTGTACTTCTTCATGATCATAAAGTAAGAGCGATTTAAGTTGTTGTGGTACTAAGTCAGCTTTTTCTGCGGGGGCAGTACGATATTCATAATAAGAAGTAAGGCCACTTTCTACAATGGTTGTCGCGACAGCTTCACATCCAGGGCAGCACATGTCTCGTGCTTTACCTAAAATATCTACTTCATAGTGGCAATCCTGAGGTACAGGATCGCCGCAATGATAGCAGTCGGTATCTCTGCTGATTTCTTTTGTCATCCCTTATTCTGCCCGTACAACGCAATCGGATCGGAAGTAGGTAAGTTTACACGACCTTGTAACATCCAGTCACCATCAAACGCTTCAACTTCGATAAACCATGGGCCTTGTAGTGGCTCTGGCGAGTTAAAGTGATAGGTACCTTTAAGATCGGCACTCACCATTTGAGTAAAGTCTTGATTAGCAAGTGTACGGTGAGTAAAAGTAACACGTAAATTAGGATTACTTCTGAGTTCTCCTTTATCAAATTTAACCGCAATTTGATTTTCTTCTACTGCCACTGTTGCATGAAGTTTTAATGCATCGGCTACGCGAAGGCGTGAAATATCGACATTAATCGCTTTGCCTTTTTTGTAATAATCTTCAGCAACAAGGTCGACTTGGTTTTGAGAGAAAATATAAACGGCCGTTAAACTATAGACAACAGAAGATGCAGGAAGAGCGATGACAAACCAAGGCCAAAACTGCTTATACCATGGTTTTTTTTGCATGATGACAACCTTTGATATTTAGATGAAATTAGCCCCTGAAGTTAACAGGGGCTAGGTATTATGTCTCGGTAATAAATCACACATTGCTAATAAACATGTAACTGATTATTAACGAGTAATATTACTTATCGGTCTTTTCGCTTAGATTCCAGACATAGGCAGAAATTAGCTGAATTTTTTCTTCACCTAACACATCTTTCCATGCTGGCATTACACCATGACGACCATGCATAATAGTAGCTTCAACTGCACGACGAGAACCACCGTACAACCAGTTACTATCTGTTAAGTCAGGTGCACCAAACGCAGGGTTACCTTTACCGTCCGTACCGTGACATGCAGCACATACAACAAAACGACTTTTACCCGCTGCTGCTTCTTTTGCATTCACTTTACGACCCGATAGACCAAGAACATAACTTGTTACTTCTTTAACGCCATCTTTACCTAGTGCATCACCCCAAGCCGGCATGACACCTTGACGACCTTCCATAATGGTTGTTTTGATGGTTTCTGCTTCACCACCATATAACCACGCATTGTCTGTCAAGTTAGGGTATCCAGCTTGGCCACGAGCATCTGAACCATGACATTGTGAACAGTTCTGAATAAACAGACGCTGGCCTACTTTAATCGCTTCTGAATTAGCGGCGATGTCAGTAATAGGAAGTAGGGTATTGCCTGAGGCATCGTAAGCTAGAGTTTTGAATGTTTCACCGTATTTAGCCTCGGCTTCATCCAATTCTCGTGCGTACTGATTCAACTGTTTGTTCTGCTGAGCATTAGCAAGTGATGCCTTTGACTCTTCAAGTGAACGAACCGTTTGGTCAGAACTTGTCCAGCCTAAAAAGCCTTTGTAGTTACCTAACCCTGGGTAAAGGAAAAGGTAAAGTACAGCAAAGACAATCGTGCCCCAAAACATGTACGACCACCACTTGGGCAGTGGGTTGTTATTTTCACGAATACCATCGTATTCGTGTCCCATATCTTCACCTTCTTCGACACCCATCTTGTCGCGGCTGCACCAAAAAAGTAGGCAACCCATAATGACTAAAGTGCCAATAGTGATAATAGAGATCCATAGGCTCCAAAACGTACTCATGCTTCCTAGCTCCTGTCTTTCCCACGCGTGGCTAAATCTTGTTCTTCGTCAGCAAACACAAGGTTTGCAGCTTCACTGAACTCAGACTTGCGGCGCTTGCTATAAGCCCAAAGGATAATACCAATAAAGCTAATGAACAGCACAACAGTCCAGACACTGTGAACAGTTATAATATCCATGATATCTCCTTATTTCATCGCATGGCCAAGAGACTGAAGGTAAGCAATAACTGCATCCATTTCAGTCTTGCCTTTAACGTCATCACCAGCGCTTGCAACTTGCTCGTCAGTGTACGGAACACCGAAGTTATCTTTAAAGATTGCAAGTTTCTTAGAAGTTAATTTACCGTCAAGTACATTTTCTTCTAGCCATGGGAAACCAGGCATATTTGATTCAGGAACAACAGCGCGAGGATCACGAAGGTGAACACGGTGCCAATCGTCAGAGTAACGCTGACCAACACGTGCCAAATCAGGACCTGTACGTTTGGAGCCCCATAAGAATGGGTGTTCCCACACACTTTCACCCGCAACAGAGTAGTGACCATAACGTTCTGTTTCAGAGCGGAACGGACGAATCATTTGGCTGTGACAAACGTTACAGCCTTCGCGAATGTAAATATCACGACCTTCCATCTCTAATGCCGTATAAGGGCGAAGATTTTCTACTGGTTCAGTCGTTTGCTCTTGATAAATCAGCGGCGTAATTTCAACCAGCGCACCAAAGCTAATAGCGATGATGATAAGGATTGCCAAAAGGCCGACATTTTTTTCAACTATTGCGTGACGATTACTCATCTGTCGAACTCCTTATGCTGGTTGCTCAATTGCTTTTAGGCTTTCTTTCGGTGCTGAAATTGTTTTGTATGCGTTATACGCAAGCAAGAACATACCAGACAAGAAGATTAACCCGCCAACAAAGCGAACAAAGTAGAACGGATAAGAGGCTTGCAGCGATTCAACGAAGCTGTAAGTCAATGTACCGTCGGTATTTACTGCACGCCACATCAGACCTTGCATCACACCAGAGATCCACATTGCTACGATATACAGAACCGTACCAATTGTTGCTAACCAGAAGTGAACGTTGATCAATTTGATCGAATACATACGCTCTTGGCCGAACAGTTTAGGGATTAGGTGATACACAGAACCGATAGAAACCATTGCAACCCAACCTAACGCACCAGAGTGAACGTGACCAATGGTCCAGTCCGTGTAGTGAGATAGGGCGTTTACTGTTTTAATTGCCATCATTGGGCCTTCGAAGGTAGACATACCGTAGAAAGACAATGAAACAACAAGGAAACGCAAAATCGGATCGTAACGAAGTTTATGCCATGCACCAGATAAGGTCATGATACCGTTTATCATCCCGCCCCAAGAAGGTGCGAATAAAACAAGCGACATCACCATACCTAACGACTGAGTCCAGTCAGGTAGTGCTGTGTAATGAAGGTGGTGAGGACCAGCCCAGATGTACAGAGAAATTAGTGCCCAGAAGTGTACGATAGATAAACGATACGAGTAAACAGGACGACCCGCTTGCTTTGGTACGAAGTAATACATCATACCCAAGAAGCCCGCAGTAAGCAGGAAGCCTACAGCGTTATGACCGTACCACCACTGAATCATTGCATCCACAGCTCCAGAATAAATCGAATATGACTTACTCATAGAAACTGGAATAGCAAGGTTGTTCACTATGTGAAGTACCGCTACCGTTAGAATGAAGGCACCGAAGAACCAGTTCGCAACATAAATGTGCGACGTATTTCTTTTAATCATTGTACCGAAAAAGACAATGGCATAGGCTACCCATACAACTGCAATAGCGATACCAATCGGCCACTCCAGTTCTGCGTATTCTTTACCTGTGGTCCATCCCATTGGCAATGTAATTGCCGCTGAAAGGATTATTGCTTGCCAACCCCAAAAGGTAAACGCGGCTAACTTCCCACCGAATAATCTTGTTTGACATGTACGTTGTACTACGTAATAAGACGTAGCAAATAACGCACTAGTACCAAATGCGAAAATTACTGCATTAGTATGCAGAGGACGCAAACGGCTGTATGTCAACCAAGGAGTATCGAAGTTTAGCGCCGGCCATACCAGCTGAGCTGCAATCAATACACCAACGCTCATTCCGACAATTCCCCATAGTATGGTAGCTAGGGTAAATTGGCGAACGACCGTATAGTTATAGTTTTGTTCAAGCTGCTTTACTTGGCTCATGTTGCTACTTCCACTATATATTGTTCAACTACACTTATATTTCCTTGTGCGAACAACAAGTTGTCGCAATGCCACCCAAAGCTTATTGATAGTCTTGTTGTTTTTTTAACAACTCAACAATCAAATTGCTATTTTATTGTAAAAGTGGCATTTTCAGTGTGCATAATACGTTAGTTAACAAGCGATTGACAGGCTGATGCCCACACATTGTTTACGGTTAAGCAACATTTATGTGAAAACTTTGAACCATGTAACACGGGATTAAGTGTAATTATGGCAGCAGAAAAATTAACAAAATCACGATTAATTCAAATTATTGTCCTAATGGCAGTGTTAATTTCAGCATTTGTTTGGAGAACAGTCACCTATGAAGAAGGGCAATCAGCAGAACAAAAAACTACTCACTGTGTAATAAGTGAAGAAAAGTGCTTAATTGTTGAGCAGGGCGAGACTGCAGATATAACATTAGCCCCATTACCTGCTACAGCTGAGTCGCCACTTGTACTACAAATCGGCAACATTGATGTTAAACCAACAGCTGTTGTTGAGGGTGTTGATATGTTTATGGGTACAATCCCCGTCATTTTTGAACAAAAAGGCGAGTATTGGGTGGGTGATTTTAGTGTTCCAGCCTGTATTCATGATGAAATGGATTGGAAGGCAACAATTACGCAAGGAAATCAAACCACAATAGCTACATTCACAGTGAAAAAATGATTAACATTCAAACAGTTTAAATGTTAATTATCTGGTTCTGTGGGGGTTGATTATCCCAGCCTTGTTTTAACAAAATAAAAACTAAACATTAGAAAGCAATAAGCCCCAAAATAGGCTTATTGCTTTGGTTTTCTGCATGTGATAAATATTTTATTCTGCATAAATCATTTTCTTTGTCATTCCACCATCAACAGTAAAATTTTGCCCTGTAATAAAGCCAGACTGTTCACTAAGAAGAAAGTTAACGATTGCAGCAGTATCTGTTATATCGCCAACCCGACCTACAGGGTGTTGGCTAGAATCAATATCCCTTAGTAGTTCATTGGTTGTGTTGATCCAACCGGGAGAAACACAATTAACTCTAATCTCAGGCCCTAAACTGTTTGCCAAAGCGTGCGTTAAAGCCACTAAACCACCTTTAGAAGCACTGTATAATTCCGTATTAGGTTCAGACTGTTGTGCACGAGTAGAGCTAATATTGACGATGGAACCTCTCGCTTTTTTTAATAAAGGTAAGCACAATTTACTCATCAATAATGGCGCAGTAAGGTTAATGTTCAGAACCCGGTGCCATTCTATTAAATCTAATTCTTCAAGCGGTGAATTGTAGGGATTGGAGATAGCAGCATTATTGATTAAGCCATTTAGGTGACCATACTGTATCGTGATCTCTTTAATGATCAACGACATTTCAGTTTCATTAGAAACATCAGCGCATCGAAAACGAATACGAGGCTCCTCAGAAACTAATTTAAACCCTGCATTTTCATCAATATCAACCGCGATAACAATTGTCTCATTTCCACTGGTGCTATTTATCGCAGGACTGTTCTTAACTAAGAATTCGCAAATTCCTTTACCGATGCCATTCGCGCCGCCTGTTACCAAAATCACTTGATTAGCCATTGCATCCCTTCATTTGCTGCATACTCGAAAGATAATAATGAATAACGGCAAAAACAAAGCAGACTTTAATCAAAAAACCATAAAAAACTCAATCCTTTGCTGGATGCAAATGTAATAATGTTACTTATGTAGAAAAGTAATGACAGAAAGAAGAATAATGGATATCGCAACCAGCATCTCTGCTATTAATTCATCTGAAAGCGCTATTTTAGATGCAATTTGCAAATTACAGCAAAAAATCACGAACCCTAAGTTAGTCTTGGCGTATTTTTCAGAGCACCATGATGAAACTCTGATAAAGAACATATTGCATGAACAATACCCTGACGCCCAAGTTTTGGGGTGTTCATCTTGCCGAGGAGTCATGACTGACGAGGGTTATAACTATGGCGATAGCATTGCTTTATGGGCTATGTGTGATTACAACGGTGCATTTGGAACTGTGTTAGTTTCTACTAATCAATCCCCATTCGAAATGGCTCAGCAAGCAGTATTAAGAGCAATAGAGAATAGTGGGCGCCCTGGTGAACTTCCGGCATTGATTTTGCTACATGCCACTCCAGGGAATGAAGAAGATGTTATTAAAGGTATTGAGCATGAGTTAGGCGCGTCAATACCGATTATTGGTGGTAGTGCGGCGGATGATTTTGTTAGCGGAAATTGGAAGCTATTTACTCATGAGCATACCAGTCAGCATGGGGTAGGTGTTTGCGTTTTTTACCCATCTTGCCAAGTAAGTTACTCATTTCATTCTGGCTATGCCAATACCAATCAATCAGCGGTTGTGACAAAAGTTGAAGGCCGAGAGATTGTTGAATTAGATAACGAACCCGCTATAAATATTTATGAAAAATGGTTAGACAAAAATTTAAGTCAAGCAAGCAATATCATTAACGAGAGTAGCCTTAACCCCTTAGGACGCGTGGTGGGGAAAGTGCATGAGCTCGAATATTACAAACTTGCGCATCCACTAAAAGTTACAGAACGCGGTGGAATAGAGCTTTTCGCAACGGTAGAAGAATCTGAAACCGTTTTTTGTATGATGGGAACCGATGAACGTCTAATTACCAGGGCGGGTAGAGTGATTGACTCAGCCAATGATGTTGGCAGAAAAGGCGAATTAGACCCTATTGGTGGCATTACCATTTACTGCGCTGGTTGCATGTTAAAAGTACAAGACAGAATGCATGAAGTCGCCAGTTATGTGAATCACGCCATGCATCAAGCTCCGTTTGTTAGTCCTTTTACTTTTGGAGAGCAAGGGCAATTTATTGGTGGTGAAAACGCTCATGGAAACTTAATGATTTCCGCCGTTCTTTTTCATAGGGATGAGTATGCTAAATTCTGAATCAGAAAAATTACAAGAGACATTACTTGACTTGTTACGAAGCCAAGAAAGAGAATGTCAATTACGTGAAGAAAATTCAGCTATTCTAGCGGGTATTTCCGCTATGGCGGGTGCAAACAATAAGCGTCAGGTATTCAATAGCTTATTATCTGTATTGCGAAAATACATAGGCTTCGAGCACGCACTTGCCCTTACTCGTGACGACGAAACCGGCCCGCTAAGAGAGCTAGTTACAACATGTAGTGCATTTGAATCAAGTTCATGGACCATTGATAGAACATTTGTACGTTGTATTAACGGTGAAAGTATTGCTTTATTTTCCCCAAAAGATGTTACAGAGTTTAAAGAGGTTTCTCCTGAAATACTCGAATACTGTAATTCAGCGTTAATGACGGGAGTGAAAGTCAGCTCTGGCGATGCTGTACTATTATTTGTGCATTCTAAAAAAGGGCAATTTACACCTCAGTGCCGAAGAGTGCTCGACAGATTTAGACCGTTATTAGAACGTGCAATCATCGATATTGATTACCGCGAACGTTTACAATCTTTAGTAACAGCAAGAACACAAGAACTAACACACAGCCAGCAACGATTTAAAGATTTCGCCAAAACAGTCGGGGATTGGTTTTGGGAAGTCGATACCGACTATCAATTTACCTATATCTCGGCCCCACATCTTGCTAATCATGTTATTGATAATGACAATATATTAGATATCTTTGGTGAGCAATCTGAATTACGCGTAAAGTTATTAGAACAATTAAAAAGCCAAAAGACATTCGAAGATATTGAATGGAAATTACCTGAAGATGAAGGCGCTTTATGGATCACGCTAAGTGGGACACCTTACTTCAATAAACAGGGTAAATTACTGGGTTATCGCGGTACCGCAAAAGATATTACAAACAGAAAACAGCGTTTAGTTGAATTACAACTCGCCAGAAAGCAGGCAGAAACAGCGAATAACGCAAAATCTGAATTTCTAGCGATGATGAGTCATGAAATACGCACGCCTTTAAATGCAGTGCTGGGCTTAATGGACACGTTAGTTGCTTCTGGGCTCGACAGTAAACAAATGGAGTGGGTGAGCCAGATGGAACAATCTGCTCAATTGCTACTTACAATTATCAATGACATCCTCGATTTATCACGGATTGAGTCAGGTAAATTTGAGCTATTCAATACAGAGATATGTATTGCAGACAGTGTTAACCTCGTCGTTAACCAACTAAACGAACAAGCAAAAAGAAAAAATATCACCTTAACGACAACAATCGATTCATCTGTACCAGACAGTATGCAGGGTGATAAAAATCGAATAACTCAAGTCATGTTCAATCTTATTGGGAATGCCATAAAATTCACCAATGTTGGCTCTGTTAGAGTCTCTGTAAAAGCAGTTAACAATCATATTGAGATTGCCGTTATCGATACAGGAATAGGCATAGCACCGTATGCACAAAAAACGTTGTTTAATCCATTCATCCAAGCAGATGGAAGTATTACACGGCGCTATGGTGGTACGGGTTTAGGTCTCGCAATTAGCATGCATCTTATCAAAAAAATGGATGGTAACATTTCATTAGATAGCATGCTAAATGTAGGCAGCTGTTTTACCGTCTCGATACCAATAACATCTATAGTTAATACGACAGAAAAAGAGCTTCCAGAGCAATACCCAACATCAACGCGATCATTAAACATCTTGCTTGCGGAAGATAGCAACACAAATCAACTGGTTGCTAAATTAATGCTTGAAAAGCGTGGTCACCGAGTACAAATTGCAAATAATGGTGAGGAAGCTATAAAGGCTTTAGAAAATGATACACATTATTTCGATATTGTTTTGATGGATATTTCAATGCCAGTACTTGATGGGATCCAAGCTACCAAGCTATTACGAGAAGAAGAGATCACCATACCAATCATAGCACTAACAGCAAACGCAATGCAGTGCGATCAAGTTGAATACAAAAAAGCTGGAATGAATGATTTCTTAGCTAAACCAATAAGAGCAATCGAACTTAATCAAATACTGAGTAAATACCAGCACATTGCCTAAACGAACTAGAGCTTAATGATCTTACAGAGCTGTTAAATGCTGTTGCACTTAACAGCTCTGTAATTAATACCAAACTTGAAGAACAAGGCAAACTGACCATTTGCAGAAGAGCTTAAAGTAAGGTGCTAATTACCTATTTTATGGTAAATAGCCAATACTGTTAAATAGCACCGCATGAAACAACAAAAAGAAAGAGAGTAGAAAAAGAAGCTTGAATTAAGGGATTTGAATACGTCTTACTATACCCAATTTAACATAATATACATAATGCGTACTGACGGACACCAATCCCAAACGCCATAAATCCAGTAATACCAAGGCTTAGGCGCTGAAATCCTTGGCTACTTAACTTTGCCGTGATGTCCTGCCATATCTGCTGGGCTTTATGAGTCTTAGCTTTATCAGCCGCAAGAAAGATCAATGCTTCATGCACATCAATGTTTGAATTTTCAGCTAGAAAAATAGCTTCATTATCAGTGAGTTGTCTAGCTCCACTTCTAATATTACTCATCTTCTGCTTACTAATACCCAAATCATGCGCAATTTGTTTGTCTTGCACATAGCTTTTAGCTTGTTTATAGGCATCTAACAGTTGATTTGCATACATTGCATTGCTCCTTTTTTTCCTAGTTTAGACCATTAGTATCCAAAAATCGTGTCTTGAGGTATCGATTCATCAGGACTACAGTATCGGTAAATCAGGACTGGTAAGTATTTGGAGTTACATATGGCAATCAACATTCAACTTAATGACGGTGTTCGTTTCTTTGATAACGGTCGAGAAATTGTTGTTGTTACCGCTGCGTATGCTCCCAAGTATTTACAAGCCAAGGCTTACTCAAACAAAGAAGTTTTCGAGATTACTGACTTGGCAACTCAAATTGCTGCTGGTCGTTCGCTTTCGTTCTGGTCTGGCGTTGTTCAATCTCTTGGTCAGGATGCTCAATCATGATGTTGCCTGATTTTGTCCTTCAAGCTGAGCAGCAAGAGAAATTTGCCCGTATGGGGCTGGATTCCAGCGCTTTATTGTCAGATGCCGCATTGCAGCCATATTCGCCAGCCGTCCAGTTACTTAGCAATCGACTTGATCAAGCGAACAAGTTAGCTAAGGCAACAATAGCAGAAAAGTTACCTTGTCACTTTAAGTCTGGTTCAACTCAGGCGGTAATGCCAGAGTGTTACAACGTGGTCGCGTCTATCTTCACTGATGAGTTTGGTATCAATCCATTCTATGCAGCGCCCCAACCTCACTTAGTCCCGCGTTTAGATGACAATTCAAAGAAGACGTTTTTCGTTCCTGAAAAAAGTTGGGTTGTCCGTGCATTCGATGCGTGTAAGTCACATCGAGAATTTGCACCGGTGATGACACGTGCCTTCATCAACATGACGAAAAAAATTGATTACCTTGATGCCGTTCGCGCTGTTGAGTCAGCCAACGAACGTCTAACAAAAATGGAATTTCGTTACACCTCAACCGATGAAGAATTGTGTGAATTTGCAAAAGCGAAATCTGCACATGTCATGCGTAAGGTTGCGGCCATTGATGACACACAAGCTGCTTTTGAAGTCGCACGTAACATTCTGGCTGATTACGGCTTGGCGTTTCGTCCTGAGCTGGTTGAACAAAAAGAAAAAGATAACGAATTACAAAGTTTACTTAACCGCGCAACCAATGAACTTTGGTGGCGTCGTGCTTTACGTCAACGCAGCGCGTTAGAAATTGAACGTGTTGCCCGTGATTTAACGATTGTTCATAAACATGGCCAATCTTACTGTTCAAACTTTTCGCTCCAACGTCGTCGCGTTCGTGACCAAGACAACTTATCCATGATGCAAAATACCATTGCTTATGATGCGGATGACGAATCGAACTGGTTCACGCTTAACGAACTGGCGGGAAAATCGATTTCTAACCCTGAAATTCGACGTGCTGAAATGTTTGTCCGTTTAAAAGGTTTCGAGAGTATTGCACAAGCGAATGATCATGTTGGGATGTTCTATACACCCACATGCCCTAGCCGCTTTCACTCTGTGGCCAGTAACAAGGTCAATCAGAAATGGTTAGATGCAGATTGCCCAACAACCCAAGACGCACATGATTACATGACGTCGATGTTTGCTGATTTTCGCAAGGCACTCGATAAAGCTGAGATTAAAGTTTACGGCTTGCGTGTTGTTGAGCCACATGCCGACGGTTGCCCTCACTGGCATCTGTTGTTCTTCATGGAAAAGCGTCATGAATCCACGGTGACAAGCCTCTTTAAAAAAGAAGCAATGAAGGATTCACCGAATGAAAAAGGCGCAAAAAAATACCGTTTCACATCTGAAAAAATCGATTGGTCAAAAGGCTCTGCGGTTGGCTACGTCGCCAAGTACCTGTCTAAAAATATCGATGGTAAACATATCGATTCTGACCGTTCAACAACGCTTGAGGGAACAGAAGCCGCTGAACGTGTTGTTACTTGGGCGCGTGTTAATCGCATTCGTCAGTTTCAATTTATTGGTGGTCCATCCGTTACCGTGTGGCGTGAACTTCGCCGAATTCGTCAAGATTTGAAAGAGGATGATGCTGTGTTTAACCGCCTTGATAAGGGTGAATGGCTCACTCTTGAAAATGTTCGTCGTGCTGCGGATTCTTCTGATTGGGAAGCTTTCTGTTTAGCAATGGGCGGTGTGTTCGTGCGTCGTAATGACCAAACCGTTAAACCTGTTTATCAAGTGCCTACCATCATGGAAAAGCTGATAGATGAGTTCGGTGAAGAGCATACAACCACCCTAACCTCTAAAACCCGCTATGGCGATGATGCCAACACACGTGTAATTGGTGTTGTCTTCAAGGCTGCCTATCTTGCGACGCGTGGCCGTCAATGGAAAACCGAAAACAAAGAAAAATTCCTTCGTGGAACCAAACGCATCATGACGGGTGTCACTGACATCTTCGAGGTGCTGGAACGCGAGGGAGAATACCAACGTATGGCTGATGAGCAATACGACCAGTACCAACAATATTTACAACGTGTCGATGAGCTTACGGCTTTTGCTTTTGATGAGTCGCAATGGCCTGCGTTCGTGGGCGCAGCCCATGACGTAGGTTATTTCGATTCATCCTTGGACTTGTGTCAATAACTGTCATTTTTTAAAAATTGGAGCACTCAAATGATTATCAAAGGACGCATCAACGATGCTGACGATATCGAAAAGAAAACGAATAACAATGAAAAAACGGGTGAATCTCGTGACTCTGGCACAGTGAAACTGCAACTGTTTAACCCCTCTGAGGTGGTCGATTGCCGTGTGTCTCCTGATGTGTGGGATTCAATGGGCGGTGGTGCTGATTTACAGAAAATCATCGATAAGAAAGTCGATTTTAAAATTCAACATATAGAACGTTCTTTTGCAGGTGATGGCGGTAAACACGTGAGCTTTTCAGGCTGGCACTTGTTGGCTGTTCCCTCACTTGAAAGCAAACCTACACAACAAGGTTAACCCATGACTGACCTGAATCCCGAAGACGTCACGAAGATTTTATTCTGTGTCGGTCTGGTTATTTGTTTTGCCCTCGGGGCGATTAAAGGCGGTCAACGATGATAGAAATTATTGGATATCTTTTTGCGTCTTGGGGGCTGGGTTGGTGTTTTGGTTTTTCAATTTTAACTTACAAGAAATTCACAGAAGTCACTATTTCGGGATAAATTCCCATTCACTAGAGAGATATAAAAAATGAAAAAATTACAATCTGTTTTAACTGTTCACCAAAACAAACTTATCGCTGCTGGCCTTATGGTTGTTTCTAGCGCTTCTTTTGCTGAAACGGGTGCGGCGGCTGCGTTTACTGCTGTTAATACTCAAGTGGCGGAATACGAAGGTTATACATGGCCTGTCATTCTGTCGGTGACAGGTGCATTCATCGGTATCAAGTTATTCAAGAAATTTGTTAATAAAGCCGTTTAATAAAATAACGACACCACTGTGTTATTTACATTCTGGGCGGCTTCGGTCGCCTTTTTTTATAGGTTTAATTTATGAAGCGTTTATTAATCGTTTTGTTGTTTTTTTCATTTACAGTGAATGCCACTGTTCTTACTTATGGCGGGTTAAATGCTGATAATCCGCATTTGTGTGCGGGCACTTGGAAAGATGAAAAGTCTTTAGAAACGTGTATTGAAGGGGGAACTGAAAAGGGTCAGAGAATTTATAATGTAACGGCTAGAAATGGTACGGTTACTGGTGCTTGGTATGACATTTATGGTCAGGCTTCGGGCTGGAGTGATGCTTATAGCCAGTATGCAGAATGTGAAGCCCCCGCTGAATTTAATAGCATAGGTGAGTGTGAAAAGCCTGAGATACCATTTTGTGATTTGCCTTCAGTTAAATCTGCTATAGCCGCGGCTGAGACTCAATGTTACACCTCAAACAATGTTGAATTTAGCTCTCAATGTGATAATGAAACCGAAACTTTAACGACTAACTGTAACCCTGTTGGTGGTAGTTGTGTTGGTCTTGACTGTGGTAGCGGTACGGGCGGTGATGGTGGTTCTAGTGGCAGTGGTGGTTCTTCATCTGGCGGTGGAACGTCTACAGGTGGTGATGGTTCTGGCAGCGGTAGCAAAGGCGAAAAAGGTGACAAGGGTGACAAAGGCGATACGGGAGAAGCTGGCAAAGACGGTGTTGATGGTATCGATGGCACGAACGGTATAGACGGCATTAATGGTACTGCTGGTATCGATGGGACTAACGGCACAAATGGTTCTGACGGGCGTGATGGTGTAAACGGTTCAAATGGTAACAACGGTGTTGATGGTGAGCGCGGTGCATCGGGTAAAAATGGCATTGACGGTATTAATGGTTTGAATGGCCTTGATGCTGAACCTGCTGATTTAAGACCTGTATTAAATAGCATTAGCAGCCTAAAGAGTTTCAATGCCAATGAGTTTAATTCTGCTGCTGCAAGTCGTGGTAATTTACGTTCTAGCCTTGATTCTATTTCAGCGTTAACCAGTGGCTTAGGTGGCAATATTGATGCGCTAAAAACCTCAAATAAAAATGCCCTATCCGATATTAAAAATACTGCTGATAGCTTGGGCGCGAAATCTGATGAACAAACCGCCTATCAAAAAATCATTGCTGACAAAATGGCAGAGTTAAGTGATAGCTTCGGTGTTGGCATTCCTGAATTAGATAAAAAATCTGAGCGTAATAATAATTTATTAGATGATATTAAGCGTCTGACTCAAACAAGTACTGATGAATTAACGGCTGCAAATAAAGCTCAATTAGATAAAGCCTTCGCGCAATTTGATGAAACCAAAAAACAAACTGACCTACTAGCGAATATAGAAGAATTAACGGCTGGCCTTGGTGATAACTCAGTGACTGATAATGAATTAAAGTCGGTTAATGACAAACTCGCCCAAATGAATAATCAATTAGGTTCGGGTAATAACAAGCTCGATACGATTAATGAAACGTTAATTGTCAATGAATCCCAATCCTCAAAACGCACTGACCAGTTATTAGCGGCCTTGGCGAACAGTGATGCTCAAGGGGAAAGTCGTTGGCGTGAATTACGTGACCAATATAAGCAAGGCAGTGATGATTTAGTTGATGCCGTTGGCGGTGTTGGTG
>SWCB01005075.1_pt1 | contig 16804 bp, 16 predicted proteins | sample 4692901 | NCBI WGS metagenome assembly SWCB01 (sample SAMN10267276, study PRJNA491770) | bioreactor metagenome | isolation source: DHS bioreactor inoculated with subseafloor sediment | place: Japan: off Shimokita Peninsula | collected 2006-08 | reverse complement strand
ATAATATTTTATAGCCTATCTCTTGCCATATAATTATTTATATATCTTAAAAAAAGAGGAAATTTCTTATAATTTCCTCTTTATCTTTTATATAACTACCTTTGACCTTTGTCGTAAGGTATACCCTCAGCTTTTGGTGCCTTGGATGATTTAGATGTAAAGATTAAAACGATTAGGGTTGCTGCGTAAGGTAATATCTTATAGAATGTTTGATCGATACCCAAATTATCTAAGAATGGAATCAGTGGAATCGAATAAGAAATGGTTGATAAGAACGCAAAGAATAACGCACCAAACATAATCTTAATTGGATGCCATTGACCAAAGATCATAACTGCTAAAGCTAAGAACCCATAACCAGCAACTCCGTTGTGTCCACTGATATTGCTATCAAGTACACCAACAGAATAGAAGTAACCACCAATACCACCTAATAAACCAGATAAACCAACACCGAAATATCTCATCTTATAAACATTAATACCAACAGAATCGGCTGCATGTGGATGTTCACCACAAGCTCTAAGTCGTAAACCAAATTTAGTTTTATATAGTAAGATGGTTGATATAGCAAGTAAAGTAAATCCGATATATACAGTTAAGTAAGTGTCTTTAAAGAATAAATCTCCTATAAATGGTATTTGCGATAATAAAGGCACTTCTCTAATGTATAAGTTAATATTTGTAGTCACACCATCAGAGTTAAATCTCATTTTTGCAAATAATAAGATAACAGCAGGGATTAACATATTCATTGCAGTCCCTGAAATAACTTGATTAGCTTTCATGTTAACTGCTGCATAAGCTAATAACATTGAATAAATAATACCTGCGACTGCAGCAACTGTCATACCAATAATGAGTAGAAGTTGAGGATTAATGGTAGAATTTTGAGCTGCAACAATGAATAATGCACCAGCAAAAGCTCCTGTGATCATAATCCCTTCTAAAGCAATATTGACGACGCCACTACGTTCACTAAACATACCACCTAATGCAACAAGCATTAGAGGAATCGCCCATGGAAGCATGGTTTGAATTAAATAATAAAAATTATCCATATATTTACGCCTCCTTCTCTTCTAAAACTTGTTTTTTATGTTTGATCTTTTCTTTTATGTGTTTAAAGAAATTACCAATCCATCCACTCATAATGAGTGAGAATGCAGAGAAGTAGATGATAATCGCAATCACGATATCAATAATTTCTGGCTTGTAGCCAAATAAGGCTGCTGAACTACCTCCACGTTGAATGTGAGAGATAAACAGTGCCGAGAAAATAATACCAATTGGATTAGAGTTACCTAGTAGGGCAACCGCTATCCCATTAAAACCAGCAACCGCAATCATATTAATTGGTTCATAAGTCATTGAACTACCAGCAAGTGCTGAAGGCGCAAGAATTGCAAAAGCACCACCTAGACCAGCTAAACCACCAGCGATTGTCATCGTTAAGATGGTATTTCTCTTATAGTTAATACCAGCATAATGACTAGCGTCTTTATTATAACCGGTTGCGATTAATTCATAACCAAATGTTGTTTTATGAAGTAACACATATAATCCGATTGCAATCGTAATTGCAAAGAAGATTGCAATATTTAAATTAGATCCAGTGACACCAAGTGACATCAGTTGTACTGATTCAGGTAAATATCTTGTTCTAGTAAGATTTGATACATAAAGTGTTCCATTATTTTGAATCATCATATCAACTAAATACATCCCAATATAGTTGAGCATGATGGATGTAATAACTTCGTTTACATTAAAATAAGCTTTTAAGATACCAGGGATAGAACCCATGATCATCCCACCGATTAAACCACCTAAGATTGCTACAGCCCAGTGAATAGAACCAGGTAGAGACCACATAAGTCCAATATAGATTGCAAAGAACATACCCATTGTGTATTGTCCGGATGCACCAATATTGAATAATCCCATCTTAAATGCGAAACCAACAGCTAAACCAGTCATAATGATTGGAGTAGCGAAGTAGAATACTTCACCTAATTTTCCAAAACCACCGAATAATACTTTTGAAAAACCACCACCGACATTTGCAGGGTTAGCAATCAGTAATACAACAAGTCCAAAGATTAGACCAATTGCGATTGCAAGTAGAGTTGCATAAAACGAAGAAGCTCCTTTTGTTTTTGATAATGCTTTTATGTTTGGCCATAAGTTCTTAAAGAAGACTTTGACTTTATCTAAAAGCTTTTCAAAAAATGATTTAGTTTTCATCTGTTTGCTCCTCCTGTTTCTTGTCTTGTCGTTTTGATCCAGCCATGTATAAACCTAGTTCTTCAACAGTGACTTTCGTAGGATCAAACTCACCAACGATTTCACCTTCATACATCACTAAAATTCGGTCAGATAAGTTCATAACCTCATCGAGTTCTAATGACATAAGAAGTACAGCACGTCCTTCATCTCTTGCTACAACAATTTGTTTGTGGATATATTCTATCGCACCAACATCTAAACCTCTTGTTGGTTGTACAGATACTAATAAATTACCTTTTTTATCAAGTTCTCTTGCGATGATAGCCTTTTGTTGGTTACCACCTGACATTGATCTTGCAGGTGTAACAGGACCTTCACCACTACGAACATCATATTGGTCAATAAGTTTTACTGCGTAATCTCTAATTTCATCAAATCTTAAGAATCCTTTTTTCTGAAATTGTTCTTGCCAATATCTTTGTAAAATGAAATTCTTTTCTAGTGAATAATCTAAGACTAATCCGTGTTTATGTCTATCTTCTGGAATATGAGACATACCCATTTTTGAACGATCACGAATGGTCTTTGTTGCTATATTTTCTCCATTTAAGTAGACATCACCATGTGATGGTTTTTCAAGTCCAGTGATTGCATATATAAGTTCACTTTGTCCATTGCCTTCAATACCAGCGATACAAACAATTTCGCCTTGTCTAACATCAAAGGATACGTCTTTAACACTATGTAACTCAGAAGTTTTTGATTTAACACTCAAGTTTCTTACAGATAAGACAATATCTTTAGGGTTTGCAGGTTTTTTATCAACAGTGAAGTTTACATCACGTCCTACCATCATCTTTGATAATTCTTCTTTGGTTGTTTTCTTAATTTCAACAGTGCCTTTGTATTTACCTTTTTGTAAAACTGTACAACGATCAGCAACTGCCATAATTTCGTTTAATTTGTGTGTAATAAATAAGATGGATTTACCTTCTTTAGCAAAACCTTTCATAATCGCTATCAATTCATCAATTTCTTGAGGAGTTAAAACAGCTGTTGGTTCATCAAAGATAAGAATCTCGTTATCACGATATAACATTTTTAAAATTTCGACACGTTGTTGCATACCTACTGAAATTTTTTCAATAAGTGCATCAGGGTCTACTTGTAATCCATATTGTTTAGAAAGTTCTACGACTTTTTCACGAGCTTCCTTTTTTTGTAAAAAGCCCATTTTATTAGGTTCAACACCTAAAATAATATTTTCTAAAACGGTAAAAATTTCAACAAGCTTGAAATGTTGGTGGACCATACCGATTCCAAGTGCGTTTGCATCATTTGGATTGTTTATTTCAACCTTTTCACCATTTTTTCGTATTTCTCCCTTTTCTGGTTGGTATAAACCAAAAAGAACACTCATTAAAGTTGATTTACCTGCACCATTTTCTCCAAGAAGTGCATGAATCTCACCTTTTTTTAGTTGAAGTGTGATATCATCATTAGCAACAATTCCTGGGAATTCTTTTCTGATATTAAGCATTTCAATGATATAATTTTCCATTTTTTATTCCACCGCCATTTAGTATAGTCGTCTTTATAATATTTTTTATAAAAAAAGACTTTAAAAGAAAAATTAGAGGAGAAGGGTATTAGCCGTTCTCCTCTAATAGCCTTTAATAAATATTTTGGTTATTAAAAGCGTTTGTTCAAAAGTTGTTATTAACGAACTTCTACGTTAACGATTGTTAATCCTAAACCATCAACTAATTCAGTAGCTGTAGCATAACCATCAGCATCTGCAACAGTGATTGAACGGATTGGATCTACTGATCCATCAACTAACATTTCATAAACTGCTTCATAATCAGCTAATGTGAATGAGTCAAAACGATCAAATGCATCTGCAGCATCATCACCAATAACCATTGTAGGTAGACCTACACCGTCATTAGTAGCGTTAAAGTAAGTAGTTGTTCCACCAAAAGTATCCCAATTGTCGTTTTCATAGATTGCTTCTAATACTTGGATAACTGATGCAGCTAAACCTTTAGTAGCAGAAGTGATAACTGTTTCGCTATCATATCTTTGGTCAACGTCAACACCGATAACTTTAGCTTCTTCTTCAGAAGCAGCTGACATTACTGATTTACCAACTGATCCACCAGCAGCGAAGATAACTTCAACGCCTTCTTGGTACATAGTCTTAGCAGTAGCTTTGTTTGTTGGGTTTTCTTCGAAGTTACCAGTATAATGATAAGTAACGTTAACTTCAGTTAATCCCATTTCAGCAGCAGCATCTTCAGCACCTTGTAAGAAACCATAACCGAATGCTTGAACAGCAGGAACTGCCATACCACCCATGAAACCTAGTTCAGTCATACCATCTGCAACAGCAGCATAACCAGCTAAGTAACCTGATTCTTCTTCAGCATACATAACACTTGCTACATTGTCTTTAGTTTCGAATGTAGAGTAATCAGCTGTATGTGGAGCACCGTCTAATAAGATGAATTTAACTTCTGGATATAAAGTTTGTGCTTCGTAAATAGGAACTTCAAATAAGAATCCTGGAGTTACGATAACTTTTGCTCCACCTTCAACTGCTAATGCGATTGAAGCTAAGTAACCAGCATCTGATGCTTCCTCTGGTTTGTAATATTGATGAGTAATGTCGTTTTCTTCAGCGAATGCAACAACACCTTCCCATGCACCTTGATTAAAGGATTTATCGTCGATATTTCCTTTATCTGTAATTAGAGCAATTTCATACTCTTGACCACCACAACCTACTAATAATACAGCAGACATTGTGATGATAGCTAACAATGATAATAATTTCTTCATTTTTTTCCTCCTATTATTTATTGTTAATGCTATTTAGATTATACACTTTATTGAACTTTTTTTCAATAAAAAATGAAGTATAAATGTATGTTTTTACACTTTTTTTTAAAATGAGTAAAACGCTAACATTGTTTTGAGCCTTATATAGACCTTATCTTCTATTTTTTGATGCTAAAAAAAAAGATATATTGAAGTTTATTCTTATCTAAAGTAGAATATATATAAGATAAGGTGGTGTTTTTTTGAACATACTAGTCGTAATGAATGCTTTTAAAGGCACGTTAACATCTGATGATGTCAATCATATCGTTGAAAACCATTTGATTTCTTTGAATCACAAAGTGATTACTAAACCAATTAGTGATGGTGGTGATGGTTTTTTGGACGCAATTTCTAAAAGCATTGAAGGTGATTTTGTAGAAATAGATACATTTGATCCTTTAAATAGAAGTATCAAAGAAAGTTTTTATATGACCAAAGATAAAGCATATATTGAACTTGCGAAAGTATCTGGTTTGAGTTTGTTAACGAAAGATGAAAAAAATCCATTATACACCAGTACATATGGTCTTGGCGTTATGATCAAACAAGCGATATTTAAAGGTGTTAAACATATATGTATAGGTATCGGAGGAAGTGCGACTCATGATGGTGGTGTTGGTATGCTTCAAGCACTCGGTGTAAGATTTTTTGATCACGAAAATTTGATTGAAGATCATTTGTGTGGATATAAGCTAAATCAAATCACTTCATTTGATTTAACTAATTTAGAAGATCTAATAGAAAAGATTGATATCGAAGTTGTTACAGATGTCACAAATCCACTCTTAGGTCATACTGGTGCAGCTTATATATATGCAAAACAAAAAGGTGCATCAATAGCAGATGTAGATTATCTAGAACATGCTACGAAACATTTTGCAGATATTGTTGAAAATCATATGGGAAATAAGTTTAGAGATATCAAAGGTACAGGAGCTGCAGGGGGTATAGGATTTGGATTGATATCATTTTTAAATGCTACACTTCATTCAGGTATTGATTACATGGTTGATTTATTAAAAATCGAGGATGAGATTAAAAAGGCTGATCTTGTTATAGTTGGAGAAGGTAAATTAGATAAACAAACCACTTATGGTAAAGCTCCATATGGTGTTGCAAAAATTGCTAGAAAACATCAAAAAAAAGTTATTGGTATTTTTGCGAGCAAAGAAGATATATTAGATGCTGACTTTTTAGATGAAACATATGTGATTGTACCAAAGTATGCACCTATTGAAATGTCAATTAATCAACCACAACAGGCTTTGTTAAAAGTACTCAAAGACATTTTTACATAATTGACATAAACATTTCATTAACATTGGTATAAATCGTGATAAAATTGTTAAATAATCATAAAAATTAACGATTAATCATTTTTCTTCAGGCAAGTCTTGATAATTATATTTATTTTGTGATCAATTAATTAAATATGAAACCGTTACCACACAGAAAGTTAAGAAAAAAGTAAGAAATATAGGTTTCTTTAAAAAAAATGAAATGAACATGAAGCAAATTATATTTTATAATAAAAAGACAAGAGAATACTAGGGGAGGTATAGCTTTGTATAAAATCGCCATTGTAACCACAATCAAGGACCCATTTTTGAAATTAGCAGAACTGTTTTCACAAAATAATTATCAAGTTAGATTCATTAACGTTGATGAAGTCGGGCAACATCGGTCAAAAATATCTGACTGTGATTTCGTATGTTTGCATTTGGAATATAATGACTTAATCAATCAACACATCATCGCAAATATCAAAAAATTCACGAGAGTTCCGCTATATATCTTTGGAAGAAATCATACTGATGAGGAAAAAGTTAGATTATTAAATGCTGGATCAGAGGGTTATATCCAAATTCCTTTTTCTGATTTAGAGCTTTATGCAAGAATTATTTCTGTATTAAAGTTTTTGAACCAATTAACAAATAAAAACATTAACAAGATTCATTTTGGACCATTCGAAATCGATATGGCAAATCATCAAATTAAAAAAGGTGATGAAGTTTATCACTTAACAAATGTAGAATATAAGATATTAACCATATTATTAGAAAGTAAAGATGAGACTGTAACAAAAGATCGTATCATTAATTTTGTTTGGGACAATGATAAATCTGCAACTGATAATGCATTAGGAATTCATATCACTAGATTAAGAAAAAAATTAACATATGATACAAGAACACAACTTATTGAAACAATTTGGGGTGTAGGTTATAGGTTAAATTATAAGTTGTGCGAACAAAACAGCGAATAGCTGTTTTTCTTATATCTTAATTTCATTGAAAGATGATTGCGAATTCTTTCAATATTATTAAGAATGTGATAAAATAACTTTGTTATTAAATTGCATCTCAATAACTGACACATATTAAAGGGGATATCATGGACCAATCGAAAATGAAGCGCATCAAGCAAGTACTAGTATTCATATCTTTTGATATTATTGCAATTTTAATTACATATTTTATTGCCATACTTATGTTTATGGTTTTAGAAATTCCAGTAGACACTGATCAAATGCTCTATGTCTTGCCAGGCATTATTGTCTTTAAGATCGGAGTGTTTGCTTTATTTGGCATGTATAATATGCTTGTTAATCATATTGGATTTGAAGATGTGATTAAAATATCAGTCGCAACCGCATTTACAAATATTTCAATTGTTGTATTTATTTGGTTATCTGATATGGCATTCATGTATAAGTCTACATATTTTTTCATTACAATCGCAGAAATCTTCATGTTTACTCTACCTAGAGTAGCAAACCGTATTATCTTATATTTCAAGATAAACTGGGATTGGAATAAAGCTTTAGGAAGAAGAACACTTATTATTGGAGCAGGTTCTGCTGGAGAAGCAGTTTTAAAAGAAATTTATCGAAATAAAGATTTAAACAATATGCCTATGGGCTTTCTTGATGATAATCACACTAAAATTGGATCAAGATTATCAGGCGTAAAGATTTTAGGACCTCTAGAATCAATTAATACTTATATTGATGAATATAAGATTGAAGAAATTATTATTGCAATTAATGATTTTCCAAATAAAAAAATTAGAGAAATCAATCAACTGATTGAAAAGAAAAATGTTAGAATCAAAAAAATGTTATCAGTTGCTGAGTTTAATGAAGATTCAAGACCTAAGATTATTGATGTTAGAATTGAAGATTTATTAAACAGACAAGAAATTTCATTGGATGATCAAGAAATCTCATCATTCATTAAAGATGAAGTTGTCTTAGTTACTGGTGGCGGCGGATCTATTGGTAGTGAACTTTGTAGACAAATTGTTAAGTTTGGACCAAAACAACTTATTATTTTTGATATTTATGAAAATAATGCATATGATATCCAACAAGAAATATTAAGAAACTTTAAAAAAGAAGAAAAAGAAATCGATCTTAAGGTTTGGATCGGTAGTGTATATAATTACATTCGTTTAGAAGCATTATTTAAAACATTTAAGCCAACTTTAGTGTTCCATGCTGCAGCTTATAAGCATGTGCCTCTAATGGAAGATAGTGCTGTTGAAGCTGTTAGAACCAATGTGATTGGGACATATAACTGCTCAAGTTTATCTAAAAAATACAAAGTTAAAAAGTTTGTGTTAGTAAGTAGTGATAAAGCAGTACGTTCTACAAATGTTATGGGCGCAACCAAACGTTATGCAGAATTGATCATCCAAGACCAACAAAACGGACAAACCAAAACGAAGTTTAGTGCTGTTAGATTTGGAAATGTATTAGGTAGTAATGGTAGTGTTATTCCTTTATTTAAAAAACAAATAGAAGATGGCGGCCCAGTTACAGTTACACATCCAGAAATTACCCGTTATTTCATGACAATACCTGAAGCTGTTGGATTAATCTTACAATGTGGCGTGTTTGCACAAGGTAGAGAAGTATTCATTCTTGATATGGGAGTACCAGTAAAAATTATTGATCTTGCAGAAAAAATGATTAGTCTTAATGGTCTAAAACCTTATGAAGATATTAAAATCGAATTTTCAGGGCTCAGACCTGGTGAAAAACTATATGAAGAATTGTTAGTTAATCATGATTTAAAAGATCAGTGTAAAACAGGGAATGAAAAGATTTTTATTGAAAAACAAAGAAATGTTGAAGCAGATGAACTTGCTATTGACAAAATAACTGATGAACTTGAAGGTTTATCAAACGAAGAGATAAAATCATTCGTTGCTGGCGTTATTAAGACGTATAATAGAAATGGAAATGGAAATGATTAGGTGTTTAGTGATATACTAAATACCTTTTTTTTATAAAAAGGTTGACATTTAAATAAATATGTAATATATTACTTAGTGTATAAGGTAACATATTACCTAATAGGAGGATAAAATGGAAAGACAAAGTTATGAAAGAGAAATCGTTGTACGTTTGTTTCAACTTTCAAATACATTACAAAGTTATATGGATTTATTACTAAAAGATGACAACTTAACAGCTAAACAATTTTTTATGATGATTGTGATTAGTTCACAATCACATGACTTAAATCTTGGAGAGATTAGTGAACTATTTGGAACGAGTCATCAAAATGTAAAACAAATTTGTTTGAAATTAGAGAAAAGCGGTTATGTAAAAATTTATAAGGATGAAAAAGATCAAAGAGTCTTAAGAGTTAAACTCACATCATTTGCACAAGCGTTTTGGGCAAAAAGAGATCAAAGTGATGATCAAACCATGAGAAAGATGTTTCAAAAACTTGAGACAAGTGATCTTAAGCGTATGCTTTCTTCGCTTATTTCTGTATTAGATGAAACAAATGTGCTAAAAACAGCACTGATAGAAGGAGGTAAATAAATGAAAACAATGATAAAAGTTTTATTAGGATTCATTATTTTGATCATTATAGGTGGAAGCATCATTTGGATAAAACTTAATCAAAATATGAATACAATTAAGGAAATACCTATTGAAAATATTGATTTTACAAGTTATGAAGATGGTATTTATGAAGGACTATATTATTATGAAGAGCAAATAGGTGCAAAAGTAGAGGTTCATATTAAAGATGGGATCATTGAAAATATTTTTTTAGTAGATCATGTTTATGGACTTGGTCAAAAGGCAGAAAGCATTATTGATCAAGTCATCTTAGAACAGAGTATAGATGTAGATTACATCACTGGAGCAAGCACTTCATCAAAAGTTATTCTACTTGCAATCAATGACGCAATGAAAGGAAATGAATCATGAAATCTATTCTATTATATGAATCAAAACATGGATGTACAAAGACTTGTGCATCCTATATTAAAGAAAAAAAGCATATCGATGAAATCACAAAAGTATCTGATTTCAATGGGGACTTAAAGGATTATGATCGCATCATCATTGGTACACCAGTATATATCGGTCAAATTAATAAAAAAATTAAAAACTTGATCAATGAGCATAAAGCATTATTGCTTAAAAAAGAATTAGATATTTTTATTTGTGGCATGAATGAAGAAGGTTATGAAGAGATGCTAATCATGAATTTCGATGAAGACATCAGAAATCATGCAAAAATCACTCATGCAGGTGGAGCATATGATTTTGACAAGCTCGGATGGTTGAGTAAACTGATCGTTAAAAAAATTGCGAAAGTTGATCATTCAGTAGAACATATTAAATATGAACATATGGATTTAATCTAAAATGTTAATAAAGGGGGTTTGTACATGGATATCTATAAAAACAAAATACTGATATATGTCCTAATGACTTATGTTTTAAGTTGGTTGATTTGGTCATTATCATTTTTATTTCATGACGTAAATATTTCTGTTTTCATTACGATAGGCACTTTAGTTCCATCTATTGTGGGTATCATTTTATATGTAAAAACTTATCATATGAATTTTAAGACATTTATTCGTGTGCATTTTAAGTTTAGATTTAAGATAAAGCATTATCTATTAATTTTTTTATTACCCATATCCGTGATAACGATAGCATATGCTTTCATGAGACTGATTAACTTTGAAACACCAGAAGTTTCTTATCGTTGGTTTGAACTTCCCATTGTGTTTATCACAATCTTATTTCTGATGGGTCCATCAGGAGAAGAGTTTGGTTGGAGAGGTTATCTTCATCCAGTTTTAAAAGAGAAGTATAACTTACTATATACAAGTTTAATCATTGGTTTTATATGGTCCATTTGGCACCTACCTTTATTCTTTATAGATGGTGCACTTCAACATGAGTTTACAAAACTTTATGGCATTGGATTAAGCTTGGCTGGTTACTTACTATATACGATCATGTTAAGTCTTTGGATAGGTGTATTTTTTGAAAAAACAAAAAGAAGTATCGTTACTCCACTCATCTTGCATACAATGGCAAACTTAAGCATTGGATATTTACCATTAGTCTTTAACAAAAATGGTGCGATGATTCAAGGTTTGTTGATGTTTATGTTTACGATGTTTATCTTGATGTCAAACATTAAACTACTAACAAAAAAGCCTTAACAAAGGCTTTTTATTTCTTTAAATATGGATTTACTTGTTTGATCAATGCTTCAGGTATGTCATACACCTTTGCCAATATTGGACCCATCAGCAATCCACGATCTGATGCGGCTCCACCAATTTTTGCGTTAGATTCTAAAGCATCTTTGAAATCTTTTGAATGATATAAAACATGAATGATTACTGGAATTGCTTGATCGATCGAACAAGCTCTACCTGCATAATGTTTGATAAAAGCATTCGTATCATCCATTGAAATTGCTTTTTCTAACTTTTCTTTGTACTGATCTGGTGCATATGATAAAGCCAGTTCGATGGCATTTTTTAATGAATGTTCTTTTAGTAGTTCAAATAAAACGTCCAAGTATAAATAATAAGTTAAATAGTCTTCATTATTTGTAAAAAGCTGTGCCAACTCCCATGCTTTTTGAATGGGTAAGTCTAAAGCTTTAGTTGCTAAATAAGGCATAAATCCGACTAAGTGTGTATCATTAACTTCAAATTCATCGAGATTTAAGTCTAATTCATTAACCAGTGTCTTAACGACCATTTTTTTCGCATAAGTTTCAACATATCCATGATAAGATCCACCTGGTTTAAATTGATTAAACAATAAAGTTTTATATTCTTCTAACTTTAAATTAGGATTTTGTTCTAATGCTTCATATAACCATCTTAGAATTTCTCCTTGTACTGTAACTTCACCGATTTGATGATTATGATAAACGTAATATGATGGTTTTGCTTCCTCATAGAGTTTTTCATCTTGTATCATAAATAATAAAGATTGCTTTTTTGATAGGTCTTCAAGATAGGTATGATTATAAATCCAGTGGACACCTAAACATGATGCATTTGCGAGTAAAGATGTAAATATTAAATCTTTCATTTTGAAAAACACCTCCTATATACTCTAAGCATATCATGGTCGATAAGTTTTTTCATTTAAAACGTCTTTGTAAAGAATCTAAATCTATATGGTTTAAGAGTGATAGATTGCTTATGTTTCGATAAAAACATCATAAATGCTCGAACAAATAACGATACTTCAATCTATCTTAATCTTTAAGATTTTCTGATTAAATGAGAATATACTATTAGTATTCTTTACTAGAGTAAGATTTATTTCTTTTTTGAGAGGTTTTATATAGACATTTTAAAGGTTGTTTAGTAGAATAAAAGAAACAAACACGATTGGTGGGGGTGTGTTTATGAAACATGCTGTAAAATGGATAAAAGAACATGCAAGACCTTTAGAACAGGCTTTATACAAATATCATTTTGAACAGGGTAGTGAAGAAGATGTCATTAAAGCATTAAAAGAATATCAGAATGAAGATGGTGGGTTTGGACATGGCCTAGAGCCTGATTTTATAAATCCAAACAGTAATCCTATAGATTGTTGGGTTGCATCTAAAATCATTGATGAGATCGGTTTATCAAGGGATCATGATATGGTTTTAGAACTTATCAATTATTTAAAACAAACACCAAATCAAGAAGATGGATTGTATTTTTATACGATTCAGACGAACAATGATTATCCACATGCTCCTTGGTGGCATTATGATGAGCATAGATATATCCAAGGATATAATCCAACAGCTTCACTTTTAGGTTTTTTATTCAATTATATGGATTTAAAAGATGAGCATTATCTGAGTATTATTAAAAGAATTGACCAAGCTATGAACTATTTTATCAAACAAGATCAAGTGGAAATGCATGAACTTAAATGTTTTAATGAACTATATGAGTATATCTATTTAGATATGAATGTTAAAAAGTTTGAAGTTGCACTCAAAAAAATGAATTTAAAAACCATTGAAAAAGATCAAGAAAAATGGTTAACTACATACTGTGCTAAACCATTACAAGTTATCTCATCAATTAATAGTCCAGGATATGAAGAGATTAAGGATTTAGTTAAAGATGAAATTGATTCATCTCTTAAATCATTGCATGAAGATGGTTATGTAAAAGTTTTATGGTCATGGGATGATCACAATGATGATTTTTTAGTTTCTAAAAAAGCATGGCAAGGCATTTTAACATTAGAAGTTTTAAAACAAAAAAAACAATATACTTAAAGTCATGAGAACGGAGAACAACAAGATGTTAGATGAAGTAAAATTATTTTTAAAGTATTTTGAAAAAACGTATCAAAAAAGAAACATTGAAGACTTAGAAGAGTTTATGTCCATATTTTTTTCTAAAGATGCGTATGTCTTTGGAACGAGTACAAACGAGATTTTTCCAACATATGAAGCGATTAAAAGCTGTATCAGAAATGATTGGTTATACTGGGGAGAATTGTATATTAAACGTGATCAATTAGATGTGCGTATGATTGGTGATGATGTATTAGTTCATGTCTTAGGATCTGTGGTCTATACATTTTCTGACGAAGCAGAAACAGATCAAAAATTTGTGAAATTGATGGAAATATTGAATGAAGATGTAGATATCAATGATGAAAATCATTTAAGTTATCAACATCATGAAATGAGTTATATATTAGACCATTATTTAAGCAAAAGAGAAGATCAAAAAAGAATCAATCATGTACCACTTTCATTATCTTTTGTTTTAACGTTTGATAACGATGCTTTAAAGATTAAATCATTATCTTATGATGTGTTAACTTTAGATGATTATCCAGATGCGATTATGCACCCATATACGCCTTATGAAGGTCAATTTAATGAAGATATGAACAACTTAAAGACTCATGGGAAGGCAATCAAATTTAATCCGTTTGAACTTGATATAGATAAAGATTTCTATGTAGTTGATACTGATGGAAACATCAAATATGATCAATCATCTTTAAACGATATTTTAAATCAATATGATAATTTAGAAGTTGACATGAATCATGTGTTACTCACAGAAAATAAAGAGTATATCAGTTTTATGACCATCGGAAAAGCAAGACTTAATAGATCTGAGTTAGAGATTAGAAACAGCTTAAAATCTAAGCTATCAGCAATTATTCAAAGTGATCTAGACGACAAGTCAAAACTATTTAAAATAAGAAGACACATATCCTTAACAGATAAGATATGCGCACTAGCACCTCAGTTAGTATATCCTTTAAAAATCATGGGTGTGATTTCAGTTAATCAAAATGAAAATAAATTAAAAATGCTAAAGATATCTTATCCAATGGACATTATTTTAGAAGACAAATACATATAAGTATTGATAAGGGATACGCTTTAAGTATCCCTTTGCTTTCTTTAATGATGAAGTTATTTATCATATATCTTGTGATATAATAACCTTAGAGGAAAGACTTATCTGAAACAATAAGTATATAATTAAGATGAATGCATTGCTTAAATAATTATCATAAAAAATGAAGAAAGGATATACTTTAATATCAACATATTGAGTATGTAAGGGGACCTATGATAAGACTTCTAAATCATAAAGATGAAAAACGTGTTCTTGAATATTTATATCAAGAACCATCGTTTAATATTTTTCCTATTGGAGATATTGAAACCTTTGGATTTGATCAAGATTTTCAAAGAATCTATGGTGAATTTGATGATGATGGGCAAATCAAAAGCATTTTACTGAGATATCGTGAAAATGCGATTTATTATGCGCATGAGCATCGATTTAACGATGCATATCTTGAGATTTTTGAAAATGATCCTTTTGAGTTTTTCTCAGGTAAATATGAGCTTTTAGAATTAATAGAGCCTTTCTTAAGTTTTTCAAGAAAACAAGTGACTTATTTTTGTAAAGCGACAAAATTAAATGCCGATGATGTTGAAGATGATGATATTAAGATCGCAAAAACAGAAGAAGATTACTCGAACTTATATGATCTATTAAAACGTATTGAAGAATTCCAATATCATAAAAAAGATAAAGAAAAGTATGTCCATGAAAAAACAATGTCTAAGCAAATGGGCATAACCCTTTTTCTTGAAGCAGATGGGAAAACCATCTCAACGGTTGCGACAACAGCAGAAACCACAAAAAGTGCGATGGTTGTTGCAGTAGCAACTCATGAAAAATATCGAAATCAAGGATATGCAACCAGATTAATGAAAGCATTAATGAAAAAGTATTTTATAGAAAAGAAAAAAGAATTGTGTTTATTTTATGATAATCCAGATGCTGGTAAAATATACCTAAGTCTTGGATTTAAACCAATGGGTAAGTGGACAATGTTTAGAAAGTAGATGAAATTATGATTTTTGATGCACATGGAGATATACTCACAGATATATATGAAGAAAATTTAAAAGGACATAAAGATAGTTTTAGAACTAAACACTATCCATTATATAAAAAAGCTGGTATCACCCATTCTATTTTTGTGAACTGGACCGATCCAGAAAAAAAAGCACATGTCTTTGATGACATCTTTGATGAGGGTATTAAAGCGATGCACGACATGCATGATATCATCAAAGTTTGTTATACATATGAAGATTTATTACAAGCTGAAAAAGAAAATAAGCTCGGTATCATGATTGGTGTAGAAGGACTTAAATACTTAAAAGAAGTGCATGATATCGAAACCTTATATCAAAGAGGATTAAGACATGCAATCATCACTTGGAATGAGAAAAACGATTATGCAAGTGGCGCATTAATTAAAGAAGGTGGTTTAACAGATAAAGGGAAATTATTAGTTCAAACTATGGAATCACTAGGAATGATCATCGATTTATCGCATGCAAATCCACTGACATTTGATGATGTGATTGATGTCACAACTAAGCCAATCATCGTCTCTCATGGAAATGCTAAGGCGATTTGTGATCATCCAAGAAATTATACCGATGAACAGTTATTAAAACTAAAAGAAAAAGATGGTGTCATTGGTGTTTGCGGGATTGCTAATTTTATATCTACTGAAAAAGAAAACCATACAGTTCAGTATATGGCAAAACATATTGATTATATAGTAAAACTGATTGGTATTGATCATGTTGGATTAGGTCTTGATGTCTGTTATTATCTATATGAAGGTAGAACATCAACAAACGTTAAAGGATTTGAAACCATTGCAGAGCTCCCGAATCTATTTGAGGAACTTAGAAAATTAAATTATTCTGAAGAAGATATGAATAAGATTAAGTATCAAAACTTTTTTAGGGTCATTAAAACCATTTTAGATAAATAGGTCCTTTAAAATAGGTGGTGGCAAGTAAGAAACACCCCTGTCAAG
>SWCB01003902.1_pt1 | contig 16833 bp, 17 predicted proteins | sample 4692901 | NCBI WGS metagenome assembly SWCB01 (sample SAMN10267276, study PRJNA491770) | bioreactor metagenome | isolation source: DHS bioreactor inoculated with subseafloor sediment | place: Japan: off Shimokita Peninsula | collected 2006-08 | reverse complement strand
GATGGTCAGTGACAGCGTCGTTGTTGAGATCAAGTCCGTTGAGCGATTGGAGCCGGTTCACGAGGCACAACTGATGTCCTATCTCAAGCTGTCAGGCAGGCGCGTCGGATTGCTCATCAACTTCAATGTCGCCCTGCTCAAGCACGGCATCCGTAGGAGAGTGATCTAGCGAGGTAGAGGGTCGCTAAGGCGCATTTGGCCTGCGATTCACCCCAGCGTTCAACGCACCATTCCTCTCCTCTTCTCCGTGTCCTCCGTGAACTCCGTGGTTAGAATCTCCTGAACCCTTGGCGAAGAGACTTATGGCCTGGAAAGTCAAACCATCAGCGACGATGCAGATTGAGCGGCGGGAGCGGCCGTATCTCACCGATGAGATTCGCCAGCACCTCGAAGAGGTCTACCTGCCGCGCTACGAAACGAAGCAGGGGGCGCTGCTGCCCACGCTGCACGCCGTGCAGGAGCACGTCGGCTACCTGCCCTTGCAGGCGCTGGAAGAGATCGCGTCATTCCTCGACCTCGCCCCGGCCCAGGTCATCGACACCGCCTCCTTCTACGAGGAGTTCTGGCTGGAGCCCAAGGGCGACTACGTCATCGGCGTCTGCCGATCTATCGCCTGCGAGGTGTGCGGCCACGAACGGGTCATCGACGCCGTCGCCAGGAAGCTGGGCATCGGCCCCGGCGAGACGACCGCCGACGGCAAGTTCACCCTGATGGAGATGGAATGCCTGGGAAGTTGCGGCACCGCGCCCGTGGCTCTGGTCAATGAAGACCTGCACGAAGGCTTGACGCCCGAGACCCTGACAGCGCTGGTCGATGAGCTTCCGGACATCGAGAAGCCCGAGCCAGCGCCGGAGAAGAGCAACGAAGAGCCGACCGCAGACGAGGAGCAGGCATGACCGCGCCTGAGGAGCACGACGAAGCCGAGCCCGCCCCGAAGAAGACGCTGGCGCGTTCCCTGGGCGAATTCTTCGGCCACATCGCCAAGGGCGTCAAGACCGACCCCAGCAAGAAGGTGCTTCGCAAAGAGGTCGAAGAAGAGCAGCGAGACGGCATCACGCTTCGCCGAACCACCATCGAAGAGATCGAACTTCGCCCGTCTCCCACGCCGCCCAAGGCAGACGACGAAGCTGAGTAGCGCCTGGACCCACGGACCCGCTTGCACGAACGAGTAGCCCTGCCATGCCCATGACCGAGCCTGTCCTGACCAAACGCATCCCCTCGCCGCCCTTCGGCGATCCCAAGGACCGACACCTCGTCCGCTACGACGAGTACGTCTCGACCGGCGGCTACGAGTCGCTGCGCCAGGCCCTGGAGATGGAGCCGAGTCGAATCGTCGACGAGGTGAAGGAGTCGCAACTGCGCGGGCGCGGCGGAGCGGGATTCCCCTGCGGCCTGAAGTGGACCTTCCTGCCCAAGGACTACGAGGGCAGGCGCTACCTGACCGTCAACGCCGACGAATCGGAGCCGGCCACCTTCAAGGATCGGCTGCTGCTCGACTTTGATCCGCACTTGCTGCTCGAAGGCATCGCCATCACCTGCTATGCCTGCAAGATCCAGGTCGCCTACATCTACATCCGCGGCGAGTACCACAAGCAAGCCCGCATTCTGGAAGAGGCGATCAAGGAAGCCTACGAGAACAAGATCTTCGGTGCCCAAGGCTTGCTCGGCGACGACAAGTGGGCGGTGGAGTGCTACGTCCACCGAGGCGCCGGGGCTTACATCTGTGGTGAAGAGACGGCGTTGCTTGAGTCGATCGAAGGCAAGCGCGGCTGGCCCCGAGTCAAGCCGCCGTTCCCCGCGGTCGAAGGCCTGTTCGGCAAGCCCACGATCATCAACAACGTCGAGACGATCGCGGCGGTGCCTCTCATCGTCGAGCGCGGCGCTTCCTGGTTCCAGTCGCTCGGCGTCGAGTCGAGCATCGGCGGCCCGCCCAGCTACGGCACGAAGCTCGTCGGCGTTTCCGGCCATGTCGAGAAGCCGGATGTCTTCGAGTTTGACCTCGGCATCAAGCTCTCCGAGGTCGTCGAGAAGTACTGCGGGGGCATGCGTGGCGGCAAGAAGTTCAAAGGGGCCATCCCCGGCGGCGTCTCCATGGGTATCCTCGGCCCCGACCAATTCGACGCGGAGCTCGACTTCGACATCGGTCGCAAGTACCAGGTGCTTGGCTTGGGCACCGCCTGTCCGACGATCTTCGACGAGGACACCAGCATGGTCCTGGTCGCCAAGAACATCGCCCGGTTCTTCTCACACGAATCCTGCGGCCAATGCACGCCCTGCCGCGAAGGATCCGCCTGGATCTACAAGCTGGTGTCGCGCATCGCCGAGGGCGACGGCCGCACCAAGGACCTGGACCTGATGCTGGAACTCGCCGGCAGCATGGGCGCCATGCCGGGCACCACGATCTGCGGCCTCGCCGACGGTACCAACTGGGCCATGCGCACCATCATCAACAAGTATCGCGAGGAATTCGAAGCTGTCGTCAAGGCCTCGTATGTCCCCGTGACGGTCGAACTGTCGGGCGCGGTCGCCGAGGTGTAGCTGCGAAGCGAAGCGTGGGGGATCGCTTCCACGCCGGCAGCAGATGGCGTCCTTGGGCGCAGGCACAGCCGGCCCACCCTCACTTGTGCATTGCAGTGCTGTTTCAGCCCGCCGCGGCGCGGTTGTTGTTCGCGCCGGCGCGCCGGGGCACGCGACCGCGACGGATCGGTCCCGGCTCGCCCTTGTCGCCGCGGTTCTCCCGGAAGAAGCGGCTGGGGCATTCATCCGTCATCTGCGAGTTGAGCTTGCGTAGCGCTTCCGCTTCGATCTGCCGTACTCGTTCGCGGGTGAGACCGATCTCCTTGCCGATCTCCTTGAGCGTCAGAGGCCGCTGCCCCTCCAGGCCGAAGCGCAGCCGCAGGACGCGGGCCTCGCGCTCGTCGATGGCGTCGAGAAGCTTCTTGATGGTGCGCATCTCGTCGGCGTTGTAGACCTTCTCGTCGGGAGGCAGGGCTCCGAAATCGGCGAAGAGGTCACCGAAGTTCATCACTTCGCCGTCCTCGCCCAGGGGCGCTTGCGTCGGCGAGTGGAACGCCTTCACCGCCCGGCGGATCACCCGGATCTTCTTGACCGGCAGTTCCATTTGCTCGGCGAGTTCGTGCATCGTGGGCTGACGACCGAGCTCTTCCTCAAGCTTGCGGCTGATGTGCTTCCAACGGGCGATCAGCTCGATCATGTACGCCGGGATATGAATCGGCTGGGCGGCATTGATCAGGGCCCGCTTGATGGCCTGCTTGATCCACCAGGAGGCGTAGGTCGAGAATCGCGCGCCCTGGGCCGGGTCGAAACCCTCCACGGCGCGAATGAGACCGACGTTGCCTTCCTCGATGAGGTCGGTGAGCGACAAACCCCGGTTCACGTAGTTCTTGGCGACGGAGACGACCAGGCGCAAATTCGCTGAGACCATGCGCTCGCGGGCGGCTTGGTCGTTGTCGTTAATGACCTGCCACCCGAGGTGTTTCTCTTCCTCGGCGGTCAGGAGCGGAGTCTCGTTGATCCGCTTCAGATATAGCTGCAGATCAGACTGCAACCCGGAGCTTGTCATCGGTCACGTCCGTCTCGCTGCCAGAGTCATCTTCCTCTTCCCACCGGCGTCACTATAGCCCGAGCTGATAGCCACGCCAACACGGTCTGTCGCATCCTCTTGGTCGGTCTAGCGTCGGCACGCCTTGAGGCGCATCTTCTGTCTCCTCCATTGCTTGCCTTCGCCGGCCAGCGCAAGCCCAACCGGCCTAATCCGGTGCCTCTCTCATGGTCCCATACGGACGAGGCCCCCTCGCTGATGCACGGCGTTCGCCCTTTCCGGGAGCCGAATGCTCTTCACGAAATCGGATGGGAGGCGCTCCTTTGCGAGGTTGATCCCTCGCGATCACGATCGTTTACTCGCCGTCTTCCGGGTGTGGCAGATCGGCCTCGCCCAGCAGCCGATAACCCTTCCGCCTCAAGATCTGTCCGGCCAGCGTGATATCGTCGATTGACATGGCAAGCGTAGGCGCTCCGTTCGGCTCCAGGAGCAGCGGATAGATGAACTTGATGTTTAGTTCCGCCCCCAGCACATGCAGGCACAGCGTCGTCAGCGAGTGCCCGTACCCCAACTCCACCACCAGCACGTCGATCTCCGTGTAAGGCATCGCTTGGTTCCGCAGCAGCCGACGGGCCACCGCGGCGTCGTTGGGAATCATGCGGATGACGGCGTGGTCCGAGGCCTCAATGACGCTCAGAGCGCAAATCTGCACCGACGGCTCCATTTCAAACTGCTCCACCAGCGACAGCAACCGACCCACGCTGTTGTCCAGAAACACGCTGAACTGGCGGACGCTCGGCGGGGCGTAACCTTCCGCCGTCTCCGGTTGGGGCATCTGGCTCATTCGTGCTTCCTTGTCCTCGAGGACGAAACCTCGATCACCCCGGGGTAATCGGCGTTTTCCAGGTGCCAGACTACCCGTGCGGGCCGGCACTTCCAACACAGATCTGCCGATTTTGATGGGTCGAGTCGCCCCGCCTCAGGACCCGCGCAGGAAAGTGATCTCGCCGGTGTTCGGCGTCAGGCCCGCCTCCTGACCCGCCCGCAGGAGCGTCCGCACCGCCCGTTCGCCCACCTCGCCCACATCCAGCGTGTAGTCGTTGACGTACATGGCGACAAACTCGTCCGCCTGCCCCTCGGACATGTCCCGGGCATAATCGAGGGCAAAGGCCAGGCCCTCCCGGCGATGCTCCAGAGCGTGGCGGATCGACTGTTCCAGGAGCCCGGTGATCGCCACCAGCGTCCCCGGGCCGTGCACCTCGTCCAGATCCCGCCTTAGGGCGTTTCCCCCGAGGGGCAGCGGCAGGTTGTGCCTCTCGTGCCACCACTTGCCCATATCCGCAAGCTCGACCAGCCCCTCATCGGCGAAGGTGAGTTGGCCCTCGTGGATGATGAGCCCCGCAGCGCAATCGCCCGAGGCCACCGCTTCGATGATCGTCTCGAAGGGGAGCGACCTCGTCTGGAAACTGCCCGGGCCGAGCAGCAGTGACAGCGCCAGAAAGGCCGTCGTCTGCTCGCCGGGGATGGCGATGGTCACCCCCGGGTCGCGCAGCGCTTCCAGCGGCAGCGCCTCGCGGGCCACCAGCTTCGGGCCGTACGCCTTGCCCAGGCTCGCCCCGCAGGCGGTGAGGAGGTAGCGGTCCGCTACGTGGGCGTACTGGTGCATGCTCAGGGCGGTGATCTCCAGATCGCCCATCCGCGAACGCTCGTTGAGCGACTGGATGTCCTGGCAGACCTGCTCGAAGCGGAATCGCCCGGTGTCGAGCGCCGAAGGCCTGCCCTCCAGTTCGAAGAGCGGCCACCACATGAAGGCATCATCCGGATCGGGCGAGTGACCCAGGCGGATGGTGATGCGATCGGAAGCGGCAGTGGAGGAGGGTGCGGGTTCCATGCGGGGATGATAGGCGATGCAGCGCTTCGGAAGGGCGTGCGCATCGCGATCCCCATGAAGCGACGCGGCCTTGCCGCGGTTCGGCGCGGCGGGCGTGGTGCGTCACCGGCGCTGCGGACTGGTCGTGATCGCTTGGCCTGAACCGCGACAAATCGCGTCGCTTCATGGCGCTGGGGCACGGGACGCTCGTTCGCTGCTTCGCGCCCTTGTCCCGCGACCCCGTCCCACGTACTGTGATTCTGGCATGGCGAAACGCACCCAGCACAAGTCCGGCACGCCGCAGGTCGAGAATCGCAAGGCCCGGCACGACTACCACATCCTCGACACGCTCGAGTGTGGCGTGGTTCTCGCCGGCTCCGAGGTCAAGAGCATCCGCGATGGTCAGGTCTCGATCGCCGAGGGGTTCGCCAAGACCGCCGAAGACCCGCTGCGGCTGGAACTGTTCGGCATGCACATCCAGGAATACCAGCCCGCCGGCCATCGCCAGCACCGCCCGACCCGTGGCCGCATCCTGCTCGCCCACAAGCGTGAGATCCGCAAGCTGCACTAGCTGAGGTAGCAAAAGGGCGTGGCGCTCGTGCCGCTCAAGCTCTACTTCAAGGAGGGCTGGGTGAAGATTCTCTTGGGCGTGGGCATCGGCAAGACCAAGGGCGACAAGCGACAGACCCTCGCCAAGAAGGACGCCGACCGCGACATGCGCCGGGCGATGTCGAAGCGGGTGTGAGAGAAGCCTGTTTCGCACCCAACGTACGAGCACGCGACTACGCGCGGTTCCATCCACACTCCGGGCAGCCAGAGGCCAGGTCGCCGCGCAGGTTGTATGAGCAACGTGGGCAGCGGCCGCGCCGCCTGCGATAGCTGCCGCGCAGGGCGAACGGTAGCGCCAGCACGGGGGGCCATAGCGCAGCGTACAGAAGCGTATTGAGAACGAATCCGCGCGGGATCGGACGGTAGGGTAGTTCCGCTGTCTGCATGCCCGGCAGGAAGCGACGAATTGGTGCGGGAACGCGATAGCTATGTTGCAGCGAACAGCCAGTGGTGTAGACGGAGCGTACGCAGAGGCAGGGCCAGCCGGCCGCCTCCTCCCAGGTGAAATGGTCGAATTCAACAGTGTGGTGGCCGTAGAGGATCCGGAGCCGGTCCTTCTCCAAGGCGCCCTCGGCGGCAAGCGCCCCTGATTGCACGATCGCAGCGGTGGCAGTCCACTTGGGGAGGAGATCTTCGATTGCGGCGACGTTGTAGGCCGTGCAGTCAGATTGGTCAGCTGCGGGCACCAATGAGTCGATGGCGTCGAAGCGCCCCGCCTGCACAGCACAGTTGGCGACGCCCCACCCCGCGTCAGTCACGACGTTGAACACCCGCCCGTCTGCCGTGGTTCCCAGCACGATGTGCGTGCATGGGTCGTACCCGGCTCGACCCCAGACGGCGAAACACCAGGCGACCATAAGCGTCGTCAAGCCACCGCGGACCAGCCACCAAGAAAGGCGGAGGGAGAGTCGAACAGAGCGTCGGTTTTGCCAGTAGTCGTTCATCGAGTCTCCCCACTCACGATCCCGATAGGGTGACCACAGTCGCACTCGAAGGAGGCTGATCCCGGGTGTGCGCGCCGCTCGTGACGTTGGAGCAGGCAGCGATCGTGCCGGTACCGACGAGCTTGACCGCCCGGACGAGCCATGATGTCATTGTCCTCGCTTGGTGGCGAGTGTCAACAAGCGCATGCAGCGTCGGTGCGAGACGACGGCCGGGCGCACGCACACACGTCCGTGCTCACGACCTCCCCTCTCTCGTGCTCTTTGTTCCCTACCGCCCTATCCCCACCCCAGCGCGTAGAACGCGGCGCTGAAGATCAGGTCGGCGAAGATGATCGCCACGATCGACTGCACGACCGTTGACGTCGTGGCACGGCCGACGCCTTCCGCGCCGCCGGTGACGTGCAGGCCGTTGTAACAAGCGATGAGCGAGATCTCGAGGCCGAAGACGATCGCCTTGACGAGCCCCGTGATGTAGTCCGTCGTCGTCACCTGCTTGAGCGTGTTCTCGATGTAGGTCGTTGAGGGCAGGTCGAGCACCAGCACACCCATGAGGTAGCCCGCGCCGATAGCGCAGGTGTCCGCCAGCACCGCCAATAAGAACAGCGACACCACGCAGGCGAGCACACGCGGCACCACCAGGAAGCGTATTGGATTCAAGGCGTGCGCTTCCAGGGCTTCGATCTCTTCACCCACCACCATCGTGCCCAGTTCCGCAGCGATTGCAGCCCCGGCGAAACCCGTCAAGACGATCGCGGCGATGAGCGGCCCCAATTCACGCAGAATGGCGACGGCAATAATATTCGGCACCAACTCGACCTGGCCCAGGTTGTCGAGCGGCGGCGCCATCTGTAAGCCTAAGATAAAGCCGATCGCCCCGGAGACGAGGCAGATGATGCCAATCGAGCGCACACCCACGCGCACGATCTGCGAGACGGCGGCGGTGCGGCCGATTCGGGCGTTGCGGTTGGTGAAGCCACGCAAGATGATGCCGCAGGTGTCGAGTAATAAGAACGCGATGCCGCCGATCTGTTCCAGCACGTTCAGGGCGATCTGGCCCACGCGTGCCACCGCCCGGACGGGAAGCGAGGATGAGTTGTCGGCGGCGGGGTCGGCCATGAATCAGCTCAGTCCTGCAGGGCGGTGTCGAGATCAGGAACGATCTTGAAGACGATGTCGAGGCGGGCGATCTCAAAGATCGAGAGGACGCGCTGCTGCAAGTTGCACAGCACCAGGGTGCCGCCGCTCTGGCGCATGCCCTTCATCGCCTCCACGAGCGTCGCGACGCCCGACGAATCCATGTAGAGCACCTCGGTCAGGTCCACGATGAGTTTGCTCGGCTTCGACTCCTGGGCCTGCATGAGTTCTGCCCGCAGGACCGGGGAGCAGTTCAGGTCAACATCCCCGACGGGCCGCAGGATCACGACTCCGTTCCGTTGTTCCACGCTGACTTCCAAGCCCGTTTCCCTGGTCATTGGGGATCGCCTTTCGTGCATTCGGCGTCTGCCGAGCAGTTCGTGTCTCTTCTCTTCTTGAGGAGGGTGAGGCGCATGCCGCCCTCCGGTCGTTTCACCCACTCCGCGGAATCCATCAGGTGCCGAATGATGTGCACGCCCAGCCCCCCCGGGCGAACGTCATCGAGATCGCGCGACTTGATCCTCTCCAACTCGACTTGCTCGGCTCGGTCTTCGATGACGATGCGAATCGCCTCGACGGCGTCACCGCGCTCGATCGGCTCGATGCTGACCCAGATGCGTCCTTCCGGCTGGCGGTGGTAGCCGTGCTTGATGACGTTGGAGAGCGCTTCGTCGACGGCCAGGGCGATCTGCCCGCAGCCGCACTCGTCGAAGCCGTAGCGTTCGGCCACGGCGGCGGCCATGGCCCGGGCGCTGCTCAGGTAGCGGGCCTGGCTGCGCATCTCGAAGCGGATGTGCGGACGGCCTTCGCTCATGACGAGGACGGCTCCTCTTGCGGCGGGACCTTGTCGGGCTGGGGAACCACATCCCAGAGCACGATCGGCCCTTCCGCCAGACCCTCGGCGTGCAACCAGCCAAGCCAGCGATTCACCGCTGCCTGCCGGTTGGTCAGCGTCTCGTAGTGCCGGTAGCCCTGCGTCTCGCCGGTGAGTCCCTCGAGGGCGCGAATGGCGAGCATGCGCTCCACGGGGTCGTCGGCGCTGAGCGAGCGGACCAGCTCACGGAGGGTCTTCGGGCTCTTGTCCTGGTCCCGGGCGGCCTGGCGGATCGCCTGCAAGCGCCCGGTGGGGGTCGGGTCGTCGAAGCCCTCCGGCTTGGGCCCGCCGCAGCCAGCGAGTAGCAACGCGACGCCGACGCTGGCTAGGCAGAGGCAGAGGCGCGAGTTGGCGGTGCGGGTGGGCGGCATATCCGGTTCCTTCACCTGCTATCGTATGAACCCGCGCGGTTTCTGAACAGATCCATCAAGATGTAGGGGATGGCGGTGCTGCCCCGGCTGTCGGGTTGGCGGGGTCGGCGGCAAGAGGCCGGATCATGCCGGCGGGGCGCGGGAGGGGGGTTCATGGTAGGCTGCTCGGCTTCCCACTTAAGGAGAGGCCAGGCCCCATGAGTCGCACGGATGTCCAAATCGCACCCGACAGCGAGGTGATCCCCGTCATGGATTTTGGCGGGCAATACACCCAGCTCATCGCTCGCCGCATCCGCGAGGCAGGCGTCTTTGCGACCCTGATCGCGCCCAGCACCCCCGCCAGCGACATCGCCGCCATGCACCCCAAGGGCATTGTCCTCAGCGGCGGGCCTTCCAGCGTCTACGACGAGGGCGCCCCGACCTGCGATCCCGGCATCTTCGACCTCGAGGTGCCGGTCCTGGGCATCTGCTACGGCATGCAACTCGGGGCCAAGCTGCTCGGCTCTGCGATTGAATCCACCCCCTCGCGGGAGTACGGCCGGGCGGTCATGCACGTGGTCAACGAGAACGACCTGCTCGCCGGCCTGCCCGCCAGCACTTCCGTCTGGATGAGCCACGGCGACCAGGTCCAGCACCTCGCCGACGACTTTGTTTCCCTCGCCTCAACGCAGACCTGCGAGGCGGCGGCGGTGATGCACAAACGCAAGCCGTTCTACGGCGTGCAGTTCCACCCGGAAGTGACCCACACGCCGCACGGCCAGGAGGTACTGCGCAACTTCCTCTTCCGAGTTTGCCGCTGCAAGGCGACGTGGAAGATGTCCGGCTTTGTGGACCTTGCGGTCCAGCGCATCCGCGAGCAAGTGGGCGATCGCCGCGTCGTTTGCGGCGTCTCGGGCGGGGTCGATTCCACCGTCTGCGCTGCCCTGCTCAACCTGGCGATCGGCGATCAGCTCACCTGCATCTTCGTCGACAACGGGCTCCTGCGTGCCCACGAACGGCAAGCGGTCGAAACAGCCCTGCGCGATCACCTGGCCCTGAACCTGCGTGTGGTCGACGCTTCCGCTGATTTCCTGGGGGACCTGGTCGGCATCACCGCTCCCCAGGAGAAGCGCAAGCGCATCGGCCATCGCTTCATCGAGGTCTTCAAGGAGGCGTCCGCTGATCTTCAGGATGCGGCCTTCCTCGCCCAGGGCACGCTGTATCCCGATGTCATCGAGTCGGGGCACGGCCACGCGGGCATCTCCGCCAACATCAAGCTGCACCACAACGTCGGCGGCCTGCCCGATGAACTCGGCTTCGAACTCGTCGAGCCGCTCCGCGATCTCTTCAAGGATGAAGTCCGCAAGCTGGGCGAAGTCATGGGTGTGCCCGATGATCTCGTGCATCGGCATCCCTTCCCCGGGCCCGGCCTGGCGGTGCGCGTCGTCGGGGAGATCACCAGCGAACGCCTCGAAATCCTGCGGCAGTGCGATGAGATCTTCCTGGAGGAGATCACCGCTGCGAGCCTATACCGCCACCTGGCCCAGGTCTTCGCGGTGCTCCTGCCGATCCAGACGGTCGGGGTCATGGGTGATGGGCGCACGTACGAATCCGTCGTGGCCCTGCGGGCGGTGGAGTCGCAGGACTTCATGACCGCGGACTGGGCCCGCATCCCCTACAGCATCCTGGCGACGATCAGCAATCGCATCATCAACGAGGTCAAGGGCGTCAACCGCGTCGTCTACGACATCTCGAGCAAACCGCCCGCCACGATTGAGTGGGAGTAACGCCCTCAGGGATCCCTACGGGAGCACTGGCAAGCCAGGGCAGAGCGAGCCAAGCTCGCGCCGCCCTGGGTACTCCCACTGGCAAACTGACGGATCAAGTGCGCCTCCGTCATTCCCGCGCAGGCGGGAATCCAGGGGCACACCCCAATGATCCGGGCGCGAAACTGGATGCCCGCCTGCGCGGGCATGACGATGGCGCTCGCGCTGTTCCTAGCACGAGCGTGTCTACGATGCGCGTTGCCGCGGCGGTATCTCGCTGACGATCGCCTCCGTCACGTCAATGAGCTGCGCCTCGCCAACCTCCCACGTCCCTGCCTCAACGATCATGTCCAGGTTGTGCTCGCGCATGACGGCGGCGAGCACGTCCTCGATCTTGATGAGAATGTCCTCCACGCCTTCCTTGCCGGCGAGTTGTTGGTGGGCGTGCTCCTGCCCGGATTCGCCCTGGTGTTCGAGCTGTGAGGCAAGCTCGTAGTTGTCCGCAGCCAGTGCCGCTTCGTGGCGCTGGCGCAGGTCCTGGAGGTACTCATCGAACATGGCGGAGCCGTAGTAGGCGATGAGCAGTTCCGTGCGGTCAACCGTGCCGACGCGGTCGGCGGCTGCGGGCAGGCCGGCGGTGGTGTACCAGGGCGCCTGGGTGGCGGGGGGGCTGTGCATCTGGCAACCGCTCAGGGTGATGGCGGCGCCGGCGAACAGGCTGGTGGCGGCGACGATGCCGAGAGTCAGACGGGGGCGTTTCATGGTGGATGCTCCTGGATGGGGCGAGCCCGGGTGGCGTTTCTCCGGCGGCGACAAGCCCGGGCCGCCCGTCTCATTGCTGGGATAGTATGCACTAACGTTCGACGTCTCGCCAGGCGAAAGTAAGTGTTTGCTAACAAATGACGCAGAATCCCGCGAACTGGGGATGATTCAGTCCGATAACGCGGGATGGAGGGGCGTGGCGGGCGTGCGGGTGGAGCGGTGGGCGCTCGTGTTGTGGGGGCAGTTGCGGAAGCGGGAGCCTGGTTCCTCCATGAAGCGACGCCGCTACGCCGCGGTTCGGCGCGACGGTCGACCGTCTCAGTGCGCCGCCCGCTCGTGGCGCGGAACGGTGCACGAGTCTCTGGCCCAGCGCGACTTGGCAGCGCCTCGGCGTGCCGCGCCCCTGCCGTGCACCGCGATGAATCGCGTCGCTTCATGAGGAGCACTGGTCGCTGGCCCGCTCTTGCCGCGTCTGCTACGCTCGCGGCAGCGAGGAGGGTGCTCCATGCAACTCACGTTGGTGGTTCTGTTCGTGGCCGCATCTGTGTATCTCATCTACAAGTGGTGGTGGGAGCTGCGCTGGCGCTGGGACGAGAAATGCTGCGCCTCTTGCGGTCATCTGGTCACGCCGGGCGCAGAGCCAAACGCCCCCTGCCCTGAGTGCGGTAAGCCGGCGCGGGGAGCCGAGACGCTCGCCGCCATCCGGAAACGTGGTCGCAAGCGTCTGCGGCGCGTGGCGCTGCTGGTCGTCCTGACGATTCTCACGCTCGTGCTGCCGTCAGTGCGCTGGATCAGCCTGGCGCCGAACAGTGTGCTTCTGGCACTCTTGAGGCGTGACCCGGGTGGCTCGCCAGCGATTCACCAGGAGATCTACCAGCGAGCGTGGGGGCATTCTCCCACCGACAGCTCCTCGAGCCTCTTGATCGGTGCACTCAAGATCTACCTTGAAGAGCCGATTCCAGAGGATGCCTTCTCTGGCGAGTGGCATGAGCGACTCGGTGCGCGTCAGAACCAGTACATGACCGGCTACGCGGACTGGTCTACCGAGCATCCAGCCGTGCGCGACTGGGCGAGATCAGAATGGGGGAGTCGGCTGGAGGACTTCGTTCGTGTGGATGTTCCGGACCGGTGGCCCAGAGGAGAACGGTTGCTCCTGAGAGTACGTATTCCTTTCTGGCTGTTGCACGACGCCTTACCCGAGTTCACCGCCGCTATCCACAGCCCGGAGCGACGTGAGGCGACCATACCATGTGGCGTGGCAGGCACAGGCGGTGCGTTGCCGACCTACTTGTTGGACTTCGGTCGGTTCGATGGGGATCAGGTCGAGATTCGTGGCGAACTGGAGTGCCGCGCCGCTCCGCACGAATCCGATACCGAATACACGGCGACGATCCCCTTCTCGGGAACCATCTTGCTGGAAGACACTCTTGAGGACTGCGTCGTCGTGCACAAGGGGCCCAAGCTGGACGCGATGCTGGCGCAGGAGTTGTACGTGGAGTCGTGGGTTGCGGAGCGGTTCATCTCGGTCAGCTTGATGGCGCGACAGTGCGTGGATGCGAGGTACGATGGATTGGTCGTCCCAGGTCGTTGGGTGATTCTCGCAGATGGCGTGACCGTTGGCTCCACCGAAGCATGCATAGTGCTTCAGAGCAGTCAGTCGAGCGCCTTCTGTCAGCAGTTCTCCTTCACCCTTGATGAACGACATCGCGACACCTTCGTGAACGCCAATATTGTGGTCGCGATCTTCCGTACCGATGAGGAGGTTGCGCTTCGGCCGCTCGGCGCTGAGCAGGTCTGGACGGACGGCGTCGAGCTTGAGGTCATCCGCTAGCGCGCCATCTGACGTAGACATTCGTCATTCGGCATTCGACATTCCCCCGCCCGCTTGCGGGCGCCTCACACCTTCACCTCTTTCCAGCCGCCGTGCATGAAGCGGGCCAGGAAGAAGACGCTGCGGACCACGATCTCGCCGCAGAGGGCGATCCAGACGCCGATCAGGCCGTAGCCCATCTCGTAGCCGATGATGTACGAGGCCGGCAGGCGGATGAGGTAGGTGCTCGACCAGGTGATGATCATGGCCCACTTGGTGTCGCCCGCTCCGCGCATGCCGGTGCGCAGCACCATGGCCAGGGCGAAGTTCACCTGGATGACGCCGCAGATGAAGAGCAGCGTCGGCGCGAGTTCGAGGTGCACCGGGTCGTCGCTGATCAGGCGCGTGAGCGGCTCGCCCCAGATGCAGAAGACCACGCCCGCCAGCGACATGAAGATCATGGCGATGACGCAGCAGGCAATCATCCCCCGCGTCGCCATGCGCGGATTCCCCGCCCCGAGGTACTGTCCGGCCAGTGTCGCCGCCGCAGTGCCGATGGCGAACCCGGGCAGGAAGCTGAACGCCTCCCACTGCACCGCGATGATGTGGGCCCCCATGAGTCCCGCCTTGGCCGACTCTTCCAGACCCTCCTGCATGGCTTCCTTGGCGCTGATCATGCCCACCACGCCGATGATGAGGATGTTGCCGATCCACATGCCCATGCCTTCCAGGAAGCTGGGCACGCCGATGCGGGTGATGCGCCAGAGCATGGAGAGGTTGATGACCAGCGCCCACCAGTGCAGGCGGAGATCCTTGATGCCCCGAATCATGATGCCGAGGATGAGGATGGCGCCCGCGACGCGCGAGAGGGCCGTGCCCGCAGCGATGCCGGTGACGCCCCAGGTGCCGGGCGAGTCCAGGGTGAAGCTGCCGATCGTGATGATCGCCCCGGAGAGCCACCAACTGGCGACGATGTTGACGACGTTGACCACGATCATGACGTAGAAGGGCTTGGTCGTCTCGCCGGCCCCATGCAGGGCCATGATGCCGATGAAGGTGAAGGCGTTGAACGGCGCCCCGAGGGCGATGACCCGCACGTACTGCTCGCAGGCGACCCGCCCCGCCTCGGTGAGGTTGCCGATGCGCCCCAGCAGGGGGGCCATGAACCAGAGGGCGACACCGATGACCACTCCCCAGAAGGCCGCGAAGACGACCGCCTGCCCCAATCCCTGGGCTGCTTCCCTAGTGTTGCCGCCGCCAATGGCGCGGGCGATGATCGCCTGGGCCCCGATGCCCACGCCGGACACCGCGATGCCGATGAACCAGCCGACGTAGCTGCCCATGCTGACGCCGTCGAGAGCCGCGGTGGCGCCTTCGGGAAGATTCCCGGCGACCATCTTGTCAGCGAGCCCCACGACCGCGGCGAGCAGGTGCTCCAGGAAGACCGGCGTTGCCAGGAGGATGATGGCCTGGGTCAGCGTCTTGCCCGCCAGCTTGCCGGAGCGGATCTGGCCATCGCCGGGGCTGAGGAGCTCATTCGACGCCTCCAGCACGCCCGCGACCTCGGTATCGGGGACGGGATTCGGGCCCGGATTTCGCCGCTCCTCCGTTGGCATGGAGGCGATTGTAGGTCCGGGGCTCGGATTGCGGCTCGCCTGGGGCAGGTCGCTCGCTTAGATGGCGAGATTCGCCTTCGAGATCCGCGTGATGCCCGCTAGGATCGTGGGGGCGACCCGCCGTGCCACGATTGCACTCGCTTCGCAGAGTCCACACGTCGAGAAGGAACCCACCATGCCGCGCGTTGTGCATTTCGAGATACACGCTGAGGACCCGGAGCGGGCTGCTCGCTTCTACACCAGCCTCTTCGGCTGGGACATCCAAAAATGGGAGGGGCCCGCGGACTACTGGATGGTCAAGACCGGCCCGCCGGAGGAGCCCGGCATCGACGGCGGCATCCACCTTCGCCAAGGCACGATCGACGGCACCGCGGTCATCGCCTACGTCTGCACCATCGAAGTCAACGATGTCGAGGCCTACCGCGACAAGGCCATGGCGGCGGGAGGGGCGATCGCGGTCCCCAAGATGCCCATCCCCAACGTTGGCTGGCTGGTCTACCTGAAGGACACCGAGGGCAACCTCTTCGGCCTGTTCCAGCCGGATCAGGGGGCGGCCTGAGGGCAGGGAGCGTGCCCGGTGCGGTAGGATGACCAGCCCGATGACGACTCTCCCGGATTTCTACCCGGCAACGAGAGGTGAGATTCCATGCAGGTACGCCTGGCGAACACTCAAGCGATCGGCCTCGTGGCGGTGGCTGCTTCCCTGATGATCGGCGCGCAATCGCAGGTCGCGCCGCCCAATCGCATCGATCATCCGCCCCGGCCCGAGTGGCCCACCTGGCAGCAGGAGGAGCATTCGTTGGCGCTGACGAAGAGTGGCCAGACTATCTGGCGCTTCAATTACGCCCCCGAGGATCGCAAGCCGCACTTCCATCCCCTGACCATGCCCGGCGGCGAGATCATGACCGCCAAGAGCCCCGATGACCATCCCTGGCACCGCGGTCTCTGGTGGAGTTGGAAGTACATCAACGGCGTCAACTACTGGGAAGAAGACCGCAACACCGGCGAGTCGGACGGCGAGACGACCTGGAAGAACGTCAAGATCCGCACTGCGGACAACGGCGAAGCGGAGATCAGCCTCAACCTCATCTACGCACCCAAGGGCGGCGATCCGGTGCTGGTGGAGCGGCGCGAGTTGCACATCTCTGCGCTCGACAGTGGCGCGAGCTACAGCATCGATTGGACGGCGACGTTTACCGCCTTGGCCGGTGACGTGACGTTCGACCGCACGCCCCTGCGCCACGAGAAGGGCGGCAAGGCCTGGGGTGGCTACGCCGGTCTGTCGTTGCGCTTCGCCCTTGACATGCAGGAGCGTCAGGCGGCGAGCGCCCTCGGCCCGGTCACGTTCAACGAGCAGAATCGCCACCGCTCCAAGGCGAGCGCGATGGACTACAGCGGCGCGTTCGGGACCAACCCCAACGTCGCCGGTGTCGCCATCGTCGACCATCCGGACAACCTCAATACCCCGACACCCTGGTACGTGATCCGCTCCGACGTGATGTCGTTCTTCACGCCGGCGGTCATCTGTTATGGCCC
>SWCB01013774.1_pt1 | contig 16860 bp, 19 predicted proteins | sample 4692901 | NCBI WGS metagenome assembly SWCB01 (sample SAMN10267276, study PRJNA491770) | bioreactor metagenome | isolation source: DHS bioreactor inoculated with subseafloor sediment | place: Japan: off Shimokita Peninsula | collected 2006-08 | reverse complement strand
GTTGCCATATGAAATCCTCCAAATATATATTATAATTTATTTATTAAAGTATATTATCTATATTCTATTTTACCATATAAAAAGACTCCCTAATTAAAATCCGGAGTCTTATACTTTATATTTTGTTTACGTAAGAAATCAATTCATAAAATAGATATCTTTAATAAGAGCTTTACTTGGGTTATTTATTTTATAACATATTTCTAACTCATCACCTTTTTTTATAGCTCTGACGCTTTTACGTGATAATAGAGCATTTGTTTTTTTATATTCAACCCCTGCAACTTTATAAGTAAATACAATCATCTTTCTTGATCTTGCATACCATGTCAATGACACAATAGCTTTAGTCATTTCTAAATCTCTTTTAAATGATAAAAAATTTCTGATAATTAATAAAACAGTGATAAATTCTACGACAAACAAACCTGCAAAAAAATATATAATCCATGGGGTCTCAGACTCAAAAATCATCACACCTATCATAGCAATCAATGTTACAATGGATGCAAGTATAAATGAAAATAAATTACCACTATTTTTAAACACCTTTTTCATACTTATTGTATACATATCGCACCTCTTTCTTTTCTAAGAACTAAAGATAATCTATTAGATTTATGATTTTAATTGATCTGCAGCAATATCATCAATAATTGCTGATATCTCTTCAATGACTTCATTTAAAGTTAAATCTGTGGATAAATCCACACCTACCATTTTAGCCAATTCTAGTGGTGTTTTTGTTCCGCCTGCTTTTAGTACATTAATCCATTCTTCTGGTTTAATAATCTTATCTTCAATCATTTTAGATACTTTAGTACCTAATGTTAGACCAGCAGAATATGTGTAGGGGTATAAGCCCATAAAATAATGTGGCTGTCTCATCCAAGTTAAACCTGCCCAATCAGGTATTTCAACTGCATCACCCCAAAATTTTCTTAAAACACTTAATTTAATATTTTTTAATATGAGAGCTGAAAGAGGCTGTTTTTGATCAATTCTATCATATACTTCTCTTTGAAAAGCAGCTTCTAATAAGTGTGTCACAAAATTGTGATAGTATGTTCTTGAAATCATCACTGATTTTAACCAAGTTTTTTCTCTATTAGATTTAGCATTTTTAATTAAATGATTTGCCATTAACAATTCGTTTGTTGTTGATGGTGCTTCAATAAAATACATGGATGGTCTTGTATTTAAAGCACTCTGATTACCATTTGCAAATTGGAAATGCCCTGCATGACCGATTTCATGTGCTAAAACCATAACTTCATCCATTTGTCCATTCCAATTTATTAAAATAAAGGAAGAAGATCCATATGGTGATGCACAAAATCCTCCAGTAGATTTGCCTTGATTTTGCGGAAAGTCTATCCATCTTTCCTCAAATGCTCTTTTTACAATCTTATCATATTCATCACCTAATATAGACAAACCTTCTGTTAACAATTTTATTGAGTTATCAATTGTAATTTTAGGCTCAAATGTTGGATCTACGGCGATTTTTAAATCTGCATATGTCATTTTATCAAGGCCATGAACTTTTTGTAACACTTGTACGTATTTTCGCATAGCTGGTGCTAATTTTTCCATGATTACATCTATTTGACGATCCATGAAATCTTTAGGTACTTTTTGATTATATAATAAGTAATCATAAACACTTTCATGTCCCCTAAGCTCAGACATGATTTTTTCTTTTTGTACATGTGCTTGATAATTGCTAGCAAAACCATTTTGATACTCTTCTAATTTTTGGTAAAAAGTTTCATAAGCTTTTCTTCTAACAAGTGTATCATCATCATATTCATACTCATTTTCAAAAAGTGTAAATGAATTAGGATATGTAACTCCATTTACAACGAAATCATTAAATTTCATATCCGCTAATTTAAAGCGATTATAATTGATGTATGGTGTATTAAGTACTGGTGATAATGCAACTAACGTTTTTTCAACTTCTGGAATTAATGCATGCTTTTTATCTTTGATGATATCTATTAAATAATAATAATTATTTTTGCTTAATTTAGAAGCTTCTAATAATAGTTCGTCAGGAACTTGTTTTAGTTCATTATTTAAAAACGCTATTTTTTCTGAAATGCTTTGAAAGCGAATTCTTGCCTTTCCTTGACGCATTTGGTTTTCTTCAGATATAGAATCAGTACTTGCTTGTAGGGAACTATATGCACCAATTCTTGATGTTCTTGCTTGTATATTTTGATATGCAGTTACAGCTTCGTCAATTACTTCTTTTGAATTTAGATTATTTTTAAATTTAGCGCAAAATGAATCTACATCAGCTTCAACTGAATCAAAAGCTTCATCATATAATGCCTCTTGTTTAAATAAATTAGTTATATCCCATGTACGATTCGTATCAACTTCATGACGCTTTGATAATTGTTTTTTCAATTTGATCACTCCTTTAATAAATTATATCATAGCTTTTTAAGGTTAATAATTTTTTTTCAAAACATTATATATGTAGACAAATAGCGAAATAAATTAATGTTTCGCTTTTATATGCTTTTTTTGATTATAACTTTTATCTAAAACAAATTATTTTTATTCTATTAGGTTACTCATTTTAATACAATGCTAAATTGTAATAATGTTTAAATAAAGAAAAAAAAGTCTGATACTTAATAATATCAGACAAATGATCTACTAATGGGTTGTGTGACCTATTTTTCTACAATTTTCGCCCCTATATTATGGCTTACTTTGGCCTTTTTATTTTTTGGATTTTTTTAGCAGTAATTTCCTTGTGTCAAAATAGATTATTCCACTATCTATTTATTGTTGGGTATCGAACCCACACTTTTGTATTCAAATATTAGAATAGAATGTCTAACCCCAAATTCCAAAAAAGAATAAAGAGCTTAACCCCATTAGAATGACTCCTACTACTACGAAGAATGAATGCACGTTATCTCCCCATAGCAGTTTGGATCTTGCTACAAAAAGTTTATAAATGATAAATTCACTTTTCTTCAGTGCACTCACTAATAAAAATAAACCAATCAAAGCCATTAAACTTCCCCATAAATAATTCATTTTGTTTCCTCCTCAATAAATTTAATTTTCATTTTATATATTACTTTTTTTAAATCCTCGATATCGATTATATCTCTTACAACTAACTTTTGATTATCCGTTGTTAAGATTTTTAAAAACCCATTGTTTTCATAAACACGAATACCTGTATAAAATTGATATTTCTTAATATATATGTTCTTAATTTTGATTCCTTCCACAGTTAAATTACCTTTTAGAATTACGACTTTATCATGATAGATATCAAGCAAATCATTCGGAGAATCCAAATAGATATATCTCCATCTGGATGTCATAAAAAGTAGAAATAGCCAAAACATTGTAAATATACTAAATCCGAATGTGAAATGCCATGTTAAAATGTCAATAGTTGAGATATAAGCAGTTGTAATAATAGTCGCAACAGATAAGAAAATCAAGAATCCTACAAAGAAATCGTAGTATTTTTTCATTCGAAGGTCTTTTTTTGCTATATATATAGATCCTTGATACAAAACTTCTGTTTCCCCAATAAACAATTCATCATGTGAAATATGAAATATATTCGTCATTTCAGTAATCATTTGAAATCCTGGTTCAGATAAATCATTTTCCCATTTTGATATTGTTTGAGGTGTCACATACAGCAACTCAGCAAGTTGCTTTTGGCTCATGTTATTTTTAATTCTATTTGTTCTAATTCTCTCACCAAACGTCATAACACCACCTCCTCAACACTTATATTATACTGCAAAAATATTTCAAAACATAACAACGTTTCATTGAATCGCTAGTATATAATTAATTATTAACTAAAAATCATTGAAATCGTGTAAATCCATTTTAAATCGTGTATTTCAAAATGTAATCGTGTAAATGATTCTTATTATCTACTAAAATTGTATCAAAATAGGTCATTCTCTATCTACTACCTATACTATTTTAGTACAATGTGAAAATCAATAAATGGCTAAATTAAGGCAAAAAAAAGGTTTGATACCGAATGTATCAAACCTATTCTACTCTTATGGGTTGGTTTACCTATTTTGCTACAATTTTACACCCCTATCGAGAATTTTTTACACTCCCACCCGAAAAAATCGCATCCCTAAATTATGGCTTATTTGAGTTTTTTTGTTTTGCTGAAAATTCTTTTACGCTATATTTCTAAATTCTGTTTTGCCGTATTCACTTACTCTAGTCGTTTAAACACTAATATCTAAAATAAGACAGCAGTGTTTTGACTGGTTATTTGAATTTTAGGTTTTCACTTGTATCTTGAAAATCATTCAGGTAGAATTTTTACAACAATTAACTCACAAGTTTTCTCGTTCTGATTTGTTACATTCATAAGTGTGTTTATAGGTATTTTAATCATAGTTCCACTTTGAATATTTTCTAATTCTTGATTATCTAATTTCAGTGAAAGAGTTCCTCTTAACACTGTCATAAATAATTCTGCATTTGACTTATGAATTGGCAACCCTTTCCCCTTAGGAAAAACCATGTGTATGTACTGCCCTGGTTTACCTATCACTAACTTTTCAATTTTAAATTCATCACCTTTGTATAAATCATATTTAGTTTCAATCATATTTTCTCCTCTTTTCATTTCCAATCTAGTAATCGTTGTTGTCCTTTTAATTCTCTAATTCTTGAAACATCTTGAGAAACCTCTAGAGTTCCCATATACTCATTCTCTTCATTCCTCACTGCAAAATAAGTGATATACAAGAATACTTTATTAAACTCTATCCAGAATTCTGCTATATCCTTCTTTCCTTTTTTGAATGCGTCTACTATCTCTTCAACGATATGAACACTTTTAGGTGGGTGACAGTTCTTAACTTTCCTCCCAATGATGCTTTTGTTCCTTGGAAAATGTCTTTCTTTTCTATCATTAAAGTATTTAACTTGATCATATTTATCTACAAAAGTTATATCTAATGGAAGAAACTTCATTATACCTGTAAATTCACTTATAGATAGTTCTCCAGTACTCGTCTTTATTGATCCATTCATAATTAGATCATCATTTGTGTTTTTAGGTGTGTGAGGTGTATTTTCTATAAATGAAAAACCATACTCTAAACATTCATTATACATATCTGTCTTTTCATCTGATGATAACAATTTTTCTGCGATAGGGAACAAAATTAGTTCTTCCTTATTATTTATGCCATATACAACATTATAGTACTCACCTATCAAATATATTAAATCTATTTCTTTTACATTGTTTCTTTTAAGACTTTCTATTAGTTTAGTTCTTAAATGTCTCGCGTCGTCATTTAACGACCATAATACTTCAAAAGGTTTATTTGTTGCAACTTTTGCTTCTAACCTTGGAAACAAAATCAACTCTCTTTTAATAAACTTCTTTTCCAGTTCTTTACATTTTTCTATTACATCTAAGATAATATCTCGATTTTCTAGTATTTCTCCTCTTTTGAACAATTGCTTAATACTGTCTAAAAGCCTCTCAGTTTCAGCATTTTCTTTCAAAAAATATTTGAACAGTAAAGAATCATAATTCTCAGGCTTATTTTTATTTAAACCGTGGTAAAACACATTAACAAATTTACCAGCAGTCTCCTTTAAGTAATCTATTTCATGAGGCGTATCATTCTGATACCAATCTAACAAGAAGATGTCCGTTGCAGTAACTTGATTGATAAACGTTTCATATTTATGATATATTTCAGGTTTTGATAGATCACTTCTTCTATCTTCAAGTTCATTCATGAACTTATTTATCTTATCTATTCGATTTTGATTTATTAGAACTTCCATACTTATATCCTCCACTAATTTGTAATGAGTCTAAATTGTTTTTACGTATTTTAAAAATATAAAGTGTTTCAATGTAATCACAGCAACCAATACCACTGTTAGTAAAAGATTCTTGTAGATTATCATATACGTTATTAACATCACATCAACAATGACATTAAGTACAATTTTCTTTTTCATTGTCATTTCCATTTTGAGTGAAATTTTTTGAAGAAGTCTACTATTTATAAACCAGTTATGAAACCTTTGATTCCCCTTTGAAAAACCATAAGCTGTTAAGATTAAAAATGGTGTTGTAGGCAGAATAGGTAATACTATACCTATAAGCCCAAGCACTAAACTTAAAATCCCTAGTAATACCCAGAGTTCTTTCATTACTCAACTAACCTTTTTTCCCCTGTTAGATCTCTAATCGGTTTAATATCTTGTGTAACTTCTAATGTCCCTAAGTAAGTACCATTTTCGTCTCTTACAGCATAATACCTTATATGGACAAACATCTTATTAAAATCAATCCAGAAATCTTCATGATCTTTCTTGTTAGATTTGAAACTATTAACAATTTCATCAACGACATGAACGCTTTGGGGAGGATGGCACATATTAACGTGTCTCCCAATAATTGTCTTAGGTCTATCAAAGATTCTCTCTTTACCTTGTGTAAAATATTTAACATGTCCTTCTGCATCAATAAAAGTCATATCAAATGGCACTGTATTCAATATTGCATTCACTTCAATTTGCGAAAGAAAGCCCGCATCAAATCCTATTTTGTCTAAATTTTCTTGTTCTTCTTTAATTATTGGATCTTTATCAACATTATTCCATCGCACTTTTGGTGCTTCTAAGAAATATCCAATTTCATCGGATCCTTCATCTGCCAGTATCCAATCATACAAACTCAGTGTATCAGATAACAAAGGTAACAATATATTGTCTTCTTTCATGATCATATCTTCTATTTTTGTAATAGTTACCTTAACAAAATATGTTAGTTCCTTCTGATTAAAACCATCTTGACGCAATGTACTGATTATTTCTTTGATTGATTTTCTAATTTGATTATCTACACCCCACATAACTTTTGGAATAGATGTAACACCTCTTTTTTCTAGTCCAGGAAATAACAAGTTTTCTTTTCTAGAATAATGGTTCCCTATTTCACTTAATCGTTCAAATCCAATCGTAAGCATAAGCAAAGATGTTTTATCAAACTGATTAATGTATGGTTTAATTTCTTCATCAAGTAATTGTTGGATTCTCTTATTTTCTTCTCTTAGTACTGCGGATGGATGCCCTGGTATGTCAGTAATATCTTTGGCTTTGTGTATATCTGAAATAGAGCCCTCAAAAACTGCAGCATGCACATCACATAATCCTTGTACTTCTTCCAAAGGCATACCTTCTTCTATTAGAGAGTGTTCCATTGATGTAATTTCCTCAGTAGTCACTGTCCCAAATTCCTCTTTAAATTGTACTTTCGCTTTCTCTAAAGAAAGTCCACTATGTATTCGTTTTATTAATTTTTTTAATTGTTCTTGTCTATTATTAATCATTTCACTCATGTGAGTACCTCCTATTTTTTATATTCGTATTATCCCATGAATAAAAAAAATCGTATGTGATTTAAATCACATACGATTGAATTTATATAAATTATTTTCAATTTTGATAATATTATTGTTTTGCATTTCCGTAAGTTTTCGAGATAGTGTCTCTCGGCGAATCCCAATAACACTGGCAAGCACAGTTTTTGAAATTGGTAATTTCAATATAACAAGTTCATTTTCAATAGTTCCAAATTTTTTAGCTAGTATTTGAAGCGTACTTAATATTTTTTCTTCCGTGTCGACATTAGAAGTTTGAAATAATTTGTATTGAAACATCGTAGAACGAGTGACAGCACAACTAAGACATGTAGATTGGAATATTGCATTCGACTCATATGCTTTTTGTACATCAACTTTACGTATCCTTACTGTTTTTAGTTCGGTAAGTGATTCAGCGGTTGCTACATAGTTACTGTTACCTTTTAAAACAGCAATAAGTGCAATATAGTCACCAGGTCCAAGTATATCAAAAATCTTTTCATCACCACTTGGATGAACTCTAGTTATTTTCACCAATCCATCGATAATTCGATAAACATAATTGAGTAATTCTTCTTCAAAAAACAAAATCTCCTTTGGAGAAAAAGTTTTTATTTCATGTGGCAAGGATTCGTATATACATTGTTTACAATATTTTCTCATTTAATCACCCATTTAATTATATCATAAAACAATATGTGCTTCTATTCATATGGATAAATCTTATAGACTATATTACTCTTGAAAACTCTTTTTATTTAGACCACCTTTACTTAATAGTTTAATAATTTTGAATATGATGTATATGAGAAACATTACAACATATAATACTAGATTAATTTTCAAAGAGAAATTCGATATTAGATGTATCACTAAAAGAGTGTATACAACATATGCAAATCGTTGTAAGAGTTTCCGTGATTTATATGACATCCTTTTACGGATCACGCTAAATGAAGTAATAAATAGCGGAATCATAATAACATATGCAATGATCCCAAAAATCGGAATAGAAATCTCGCCATTAAGATATTCAACAATATAGTGTAATCCATGCGGTGTCGCGATTATAAAGCCTAAGATTGAATATTCTTTTCGAACAGACATAAATGCAATTTTCAATTTATTTTTTTTAGGCAATGCCCCCGCCATCATTACGATATAAAAAATTGCCAGTGCCATAAATCCTTGTGTTATTGGCTTTAAAAAAGGAACATCAAATTTCACATAAGCAAATATCGAGAATACAACAGCAATCATGTACAATACAACCTGTTTATTGCGAATAAACTTACTAAATTTTAATGCAGTTAATCCAAAAATAATAATAAATATTAATGTTATCATACCGTTACATAAGTAACACTTTTAGGAGAAAATCATATGAAACTATCAAGTGTACCATTCTTTCAAAACTGTGATGAAGAAGTACTTAAAATTTTTAGTGAGGACTTGGAACAATGTTCATTTAAAAGAGGTCAAAGTATTCATTTTGAAGATGATACTTGTACCTCATTGGAAATCATTGTTTCAGGCAGTGTTTCTATAGCTCACAATTCCGAGCAAGGTGATCTATATACGGTAAAAGTTCTTGATGAGAACTCCTTTATAGGTCCAAATAATCTATATGCATCAGACAATTCCTACTTTGTATATATCGAAGCATTAACGGAAACAACAATCATTAAAATTTCAAAAAAAGCAGTAGATAATGCTTTAAAGAACTTGAATTTTCGTTATCAGTTCTTAAAATTACTAAGTGATACAGGTAAGTTCATGGGCACTAGATTGATTGAAGAGAAAAAATTAAATCTATATGAAAAAATAATAATATATCTTAAACACCTGTCTATTAAACAAAACAATAACTTAATTGTATTACCTATATCAAAAACGCTTCTTGCAAGTAACTTTGGAGTTGCTAGAACAAGTTTATCTCGAGAATTACAAAAAATGGAACAAGAGGGACTAATCACTTTAAAAAATAGAAACATACAAATTATCAAAAAATTTTAGAATTAAAAGCCTAAATCACTTAAGAACATTGTAGAAACCAAATACTATAATAAAAAAGACAAAAAAAAGGCCTGATACAATTGTATCAAACCTATGCTTTCAATATGTGTGAGACTACCTATTTTAATACAATTACGCACCCTTAATAGGATTTTACGCACCTCTAGTGATTTTTACGCACCCTGTAATATTGTGTGTTATCATTATTAAGTTTGTTATGTTTTTGCTACTTAAATAGTGTAATTTACTATGGATATATGCTTAGTTTACATTTTATGCATCTTGACACACAAGGATTTTCAGTCGTTTCATGCATAGCTATATATAAGATCGTTAGCAGATTGTTATTTTATAATGTATCCCCTTCTGCCAAATATGATTAGTGTCTATCTTAGGTCAATCATGAAATAATAATTAACACTCAAATCAGGAAATTCAGTATATAACACAATTACTATAAAAGGGAAACTTGAATCTCCAAAATCAAATACTCCATCATTGTCAATATCTAGATCATGTAATTGAATTAATGTCCATCCGCTTGTTTCTTCCGCAAAAGTATAATCTTCATTTAAATAGTAATATTCACCGATAATATTCGAAGTGTTTTCCACATTAATTTGATACGTATCATTCACATCGACTAAGTTCATACTTTCGTATGCTTCGATTCCGGGAAAATCCATTGCATAATCATATCTTCTTAGATCACCCTTACTATCAATTTTATATTCAGAACTAATTTCAGAATATGTTATTTCTTCATCATTTATTGTCACAACTGGAATACTGTTATAAAGTAAATGATTATTTCCTGTTACTTTATTGGTAAAGCCTAATATAACCATCGATAAGACTAATGCCCCAATTATTCCACAACTTAAGAATATCGATAATTTCATTCTATTGATTTTAATATTTTTTGAAACTAATTCTTTTTCATAAATTTGTTCTTTGAGAAGATCTTTTTCTTCAACATTATAAAATTCAGATAAAAGCCTCAATGACTCTTTGCTTGGAAGACCTAATCCATTTTCCCATTTAGCAACAGCACTACGACTAACATAAATACTATCTGCGACTGCTTGTTGGGAGATACCTTTTTCTTCCCTTAGTTCTTTTATCTTATCTTTAAATCCCATCATAAAATCCCCTCCTTTGACAACATTATAGCCTAATGAAACAATATTTTGTTGTTACTTTCTTTTTTTAGTTGTTACTTCTACTAAATTACATATTTGTGCTATCTAAATTAGTGTATGATGCAACCTATTTTAATTTAAATTGGCACCTGCAGCATTATTGACATGTGTAAAGATGGTTCTTTTTAAAAATAATCCTGTGAAAACGACTTTTCCAATCAACTTACATAGTTCTTAATTATATATGAAAATATATACTATAGTTTGTTTAAAATGTCATGATGACCAATGTCTATCATCAATATCAAATTCTCATTTTGATATGTCCAAATTACTCTGATTGACATATTGATGCTAGACTCAAATAGTATCTCACTACCTTTGATCTTTTTTGTTCTAAGACTTGGGTGTCTGTGATTCTCTATAAATAAAGATAACTTATTGTAGAATAATCTCTTTTCTTGATTTTGCAACTTAGAAAAAGACTTCTTAAACCTGGTCGAAAATAATATTTCAAATGTCATTTTTTTGATTCTTTGTCTTTCTCATCATCTTCATCGCAATTTTCTAAGTAGTTTATAGCTTCCTCTACAGATTTGAAAGGTCCAACATTGTACTTTGAAGTGTCTTCATTTATTCTCATCACAGTTTCTTCTAATTTTTGGATGTATGATTTTGAATATATTGCGACTGGTTCAATCACAATGACTCCTTTTTTTATAGAAATATCGAGTTGGTCTTTTTCTTGAAGATTTAACTCATTTATGATTTCTTTGGGTATCGTAATTTGAGATTTTTTTCTTAGTTCTATAATCATCTAATCCACCTCTTTCCTATTTTCCTATTTTCTTAATTTCTAACTATATTTTATCACTTTGTCGATATTTTTGCAATATTAATTGTACTTTATTCTGTAATCGTGTAAATAGTTAAGTAATCGTTAAAAGGTTAGAGAGATTTGGAATATCAGACCTAAAAACTTGGTGATCTCGGTTCAAAATGTCGTTCAGGAAATTTGCAGATAGGGGAAAAGTTCCCTTTCTGCATAGAAAAAAGGCTTGATACGATTGTATCAAACCAATGCTTCTTATATGGAGCGGGTGATGAGAATCGAACTCACGTCTTCAGCTTGGAAGGCTGAGGTAATAGCCATTATACGACACCCGCATATTAAATTGTTTTAAATAAAAGTGGTCGGGAAGACAGGATTTGAACCTGCGACCTCCTGGTCCCAAACCAGGCGCTCTACCAAGCTAAGCTACTTCCCGAAATATGGCGTACCCAAGAGGACTTGAACCCCCAGCCTTTTGATCCGTAGTCAAACGCTCTATCCAATTGAGCTATGGGTACTTATAAGAGTTAAAAATAACTCATATCATAAAACGTACTCCTACGTTTGTTTTAATTAGTGGTGACCCGTACGGGGTTCGAACCCGTGAGTGCATGCGTGAAAGGCATGTGAGTTAACCGTTTCTCCAACGGGCCAATATGTTACAGCACATATAATTATACCAATATTTCTTGAATTGTCAAGACTATAGAAGAAGATTTTTTATATTTTTATAATTTTCTGCACATATGGCTTTATATCGTGATTATATCTCTAAAAAAGTATACTTTTTAAAAGACTTTCTGCTTTCTCATTATCGTATAAATACTTAACAATTTCATAGGCAAAGTCATAAACTGCACCTGCTCCTCTTCCGGTAATTATATTTTCATCTCTAAATGCTTTAAAATTAGGTAAATATTCTCCTTTTAGCATATCAATTTCTGAACCTGTATAGCAAGTAAATTTTTTATGATCCAAAAGACCAGCTTGCCCCAAAAATCTAGGTCCAGCACAAATTGCTGCAACCAGTTTATTTTTTTGATAAAAATATGTAGCTAAATATTTGATATTTATATCCTCATCAACTACTTTTGCAACATACTTTCCTCCAGGAATTACAAGAAAATCATATGAATCTAAATCAATTTCATCCATAAAATAATCTGCTTTTACACTTTGATTAAATGCAGTTTTTATATCTTTTGTATCTTCAAATGTTAATGCATCCATGTGAATATCTGCTCTAGATAACAATGCTTTTGTAGCAAGTGATTCTACATCTTCCATATCATGACTAAATACAATTATTCCCCTCATAAGACACCTCCAAAATATCTTTACATACTTTAGCAAGCAAATGAGCTCCCTTAGTTTGCTCAAAAACTTTATAATTTTCATAATGATCTTTCATACCAATCACATCAGAAATTAATTTAACACTTATCATAGGCACATTAAAATGATATGCAACTTGAAAGAAACTTGCACCTTCCATATCAAATACTGCAGGCTTTTTGACTGGTGTAGTCATAAAATAATCTCCAGTAAATAAAAAACCTTCTTTTGCATAATCAAGCTTGTTTTTAATCGCTTTAAACATATTTGTATCAGATTCAAACATCTCGGGAAATCCAGGTACTTGACCCTTTTTATATCCAAATAATGTTAGATCAAAATCATGATAAATTGCTTTATTAATAATTACTACATCATTTACTTTATATGAAATATTTCCTCCAGCAAAGCCAATATTAACGATTCTATCCACTCTATGATTAGATAAATACTCAGTTAGTTTCATAGCAGCATTTACTTTACCTACACCTGTAACTAGCACATCATATAAGTCGTTTTTTATCTCTAATATTTCAGATACTTCTTCCTGCATAGCTGCCACAATTAAAATCATTTTCTATCCCCTAAAATTTGTTTTATTTTTGTTACAATCAAATCTACAGCAATCGCATGCTTTGTATCATTTGGAATTAATACATCCGCATATCTTTTTGTAGGTTTAATATATTTATGAAACATAGGTTTTACAGTTTTTTGATATTGTGAAATAATATTATCTAAAGATCTTCCTCTTTCTTTCATATCTCTCAGCATTCTTCTAATAAATCTAGTGTCATCATCTAATTCAACATACAAACTAATATCTGCTAATTCTCTAATTTTTGGGTTTTCTAAAATTAAAATACCTTCAATAATGATTATTTTTTTAGGTGTAATATGCTCAATCTTATCACTTCTTGTAAGTTGCACAAAATCGTATACAGGTTTATCAATGGGTTCATAATTAAGTAGCTTTTTCAAATCCTTATATAACAAATCATTATCCAAAGACTTTGGATGATCATAATTCATTAAATATCTTTGTTCCATAGATAAATCTTTTTGATCTAAATAATAATCATCATGATTAATAATAATTACATCTTCTAATCCAGCTTTGTTCAATATTTCTTGAACAACTGTACTTTTTCCAGAAGCTGATCCACCAGCAACTAATATAACTAAAGGTTTATCCATGATCTTTTTACCTAAATTCGACATTCTGGTGAGAGTTCGGCTTGCATTAATTGATCTACTAAATAATCATACTCTTTATGCTTTTTGAACCATACCGTTGAATAAGGACATGTTGAAACTAGTTTATATCCAAGTTTTTCTGCGTGTTTACATACCTCATGCATTAATTTGCTGGCAACACCTTGACCTCTCAAAGAAGGATCTACATACGTATGATCAACAACAACTACTCCTTTTTTATATAGGGGGAAAGTTGCTTCCACTATTAACTTATCTTCAATATTTTTTACATATATTCTGTGATTTTCATATTTAAAATCCATATCAATCAACTCCTCGTAAAAAGTATATCATATTTTAACAAAATGACAACCGCTCTTGATTTTATTTATTATATTTAAAATAAATAACTTAACAAATATCGAGACATATTTATTTGATTTATAAATAAGATGCTTTTTTATAATAAAAGATGCGTTTATTTAGAATATATAACCAATTTTTGATATAATTATAGTATAATTAATATTTACTAGGAGGACAACATATGTCAAAAAAACAATTAATTATTGAAACCAGTTCAGTAGTTATATCAGTCATATTTATTATAGCTGCTTTTATTCTACAAGAAATTGCAGATACAACACCGCCACCACTTTACGTTATTATATTATTTGGAATATCTTTTGCCATTGGTGGTTATGCCAAAGCTAAGGAAGGAATTTTATCAACCTTAGCAGATAAATCTTTAAATGTTGAAATTCTTATGATACTTGCAGCCTTAGGTGCATTTATTGTCGGTAGTTATTCTGAAGGTGCTATTTTAATTTTAATTTTCTCAATTAGTGGTGTTTTAGAATCGTATGCTACATCTAAAACTGAAAAAGAATTAACAAGTCTTTTAGAACTTGCACCAAAAACTGCAATTTTATATATAGATGGTAAAGAAACAGAAGTTCAAATCGAAAATCTTCATGTTGGTGATCAAGTTATAGTTAAAGTTGGCCAACAAATGCCTGTGGATGGAAAAATTCTCAAGGGTGATACTTCTCTTGATCAATCACCGATAACTGGTGAGTTCATTCCTGTTCATAAACAAATAGGTGATGAAGTATTTGCAGGATCTATTAATATTGAGCAAACTGTTATTGTTGAAACGACAAAGGATCCAAAAGAATCAGTTGTTCAAAAAATTATTACATTTGTTCAAGAAGCCCAACAGAATAAAACTGAATCACAAACGCTAATTAATAAAATAGAAAAATATTATGTGTATTTTGTAATTTTATTTGCAATTTCATTCATGGTTTTCCCTCCGCTTTTTAATTGGTTACCAGCAACAGAAGCCTTTAGAAGAGGTATTGTTGTATTAGTTGTTGGATCCCCTTGTGCATTAGTTGCATCTATTACTCCAGCGATGTTATCTAGTTTATCAAATGCAGCTAGAAAGCGTATTTTAGTAAAAGGTGGAAAAACATTAGAAGATATGATTGGTTTAAAAGCCGTTGTTTTTGATAAAACAGGTACCATTACGACAGGTACTCCAAAAGTAGTGAATATTATAACCGCTAAAGACCAAGATCGAGAATATCTTCTAGATTTATTATATACAATAGAAAAACAATCAAGTCATCCACTAGCTAATTCAGTTACAACTCATCTTAAAAATCGAAATGCAATAGATAATATCCAAACCCATGAAATATCTGGAAAAGGTATGACTGCAACAGTCGAAAATGATCATTGGAAAATAGGAAAATTTGAAGCTAAAGTTACAACAAAATGCAATAGAGAATTACAGTCAGCTAAAGTAAGGGGACACAGCATCGTATATATTATTAAAAACGATGAAATGCTTGGTTTTGTGGCTTTAACTGATACCATTAGAGATAATGTCCAAGAAGTCACAAAAGCGCTTAAAAACTTAAATATCAAGTCTGTATTGTTAACTGGAGATCATGAAGATACTGCAAAAGCAATTGCACAAGAAGCAGGTATAGAAACTTACTTAGCTAACTGTCTTCCAGAAGATAAAGCAGATTATGTAAAACAGCTACAAAAAGATATTGGCAAGGTATTAATGATAGGTGATGGTATCAATGATGCTCCAGCACTGGCAACTGCTGACATCGGTGTTGCAATGGGAGCAGGAACTGATGTTTCATTAGAAACAGCAGATATTGTCTTTATGAATAATAATATTGAAAATCTACCTAAACTTATTAATTTATCAAGACGTATGAGACGTATAACTATTCAAAACGTAATCTTTTCTACAAGTGTTATTGCATTACTTATGATTACAAACCTTTTTGGTAAAATTGAATTACCACTTGGTGTTGTAGCACATGAGGGATCAACAATCTTAGTTATATTAAACAGCTTACGATTACTATTTAAATAAAATTAAATGAACCAAAAGAAAAAGGATATTTCAAAATTGAGATATCCTTTTTTAGTATAAAAAAAACGGCAATTGCCGTTAGGTAGTGTAAGTGGCGCCCACACTAGGACTCGAACCTAGGACCCCCTGATTAACAGTCAGGTGCTCTAACCGACTGAGCTATGTAGGCATCATAAAGGTAGGCGCTACTGATATTTAAAAATAAGTAAGATTTGCCTGGCAACGTCCTATCTTCGCTCCTTAGAACTATTTTCGGCGCTGAAGTGCTTAACTACTGTGTTCGGCATGGGAACAGGTGTGACCACTTCGCCATCGTCACCAGACATCTCTCAAAACTAGATAAATTCTTTGTAAATGAATGAAAATATAAATAAGGTTAAGTCCTCGACCTATTAGTACTGGTCAGCTTCACGCATCACTGCGCTTCCACACCCAGCCTATCAACCTCGTAGTCTTCAAGGGGTCTTACTAAATTGGGAGATCTCATCTTAAGGTGGGCTTCACGCTTAG
>SWCB01009256.1_pt1 | contig 16905 bp, 14 predicted proteins | sample 4692901 | NCBI WGS metagenome assembly SWCB01 (sample SAMN10267276, study PRJNA491770) | bioreactor metagenome | isolation source: DHS bioreactor inoculated with subseafloor sediment | place: Japan: off Shimokita Peninsula | collected 2006-08 | reverse complement strand
TCAAACGACTCTGACCCCTTTGAAACGTACCCGCAGGGCGCAGTACTTGAATTCGGGGATTTTGCCGAAGGGGTCGAGGGCGGGCTGGGTGAGCAGGTTGGCGGCGGCTTCGACGTAGCAGAAGGCCATGAACACCGAGCCGCGCTGCACGCCTTCGTCGGCTCGGACTTCGAGCTCGATCTGGCCGCGGCGGGTTTCGAGGCTGACGTGTTCTCCGTGCGCGACGCCGGTTTTTGCCATGTCGTCCGGGTGCATGCCGCACCAGGGCACGGGGTCGAGCGCGTCGAGCACGTCGGCGCGGCGGGTCATGCTGCCGGTGTGCCAGTGTTCGAGCACGCGACCGGTGATGAGCACCATGGGATAGTCGGCATCCGGCAGTTCGGCTGCGGGCAGCGGCGTGACTGGGACGAAGCGGCCGAGGCCGTTGCGGGTGGGGAAGTCGGTCTGGAACAGCACCGGTTGCGACGGCGCCTCGACCGCGATTTTCGGCGCCACCACGGCACCCTCGCCTTCGAGCGCCGCCCAGGTGATGCCGGCATAGCTGGGCATGGCGCGGGTAAGTTCGGCGAAGATCTCGGCCGGGCCGGCGTAATCCCAGGCCAACCCCATGCGCTGGGCGATCTGCTGGATGATCCACCAGTCCTGCCGTGCCTGGCCGGGCAGTGGCAGTACCGGTTGCGACAGCTGCACCAGACGATCCGTGTTGGTGAAGCTGCCGGACTTTTCGTACAGGCTGGATGCGGGCAGCACGACGTCGGCGAGCATTGCGGTTTCGGTGAGGAAGATGTCCTGCACCACGAGGTATTCGAGCCCGGCCAGTGCGGCACGGGCGTGTTCGAGATCGGGGTCGGACATCGCCGGGTTCTCGCCCTCGACGTACATGCCACGGATGCGCCCGGCGCTGGCGGCGTCCATGATCTCGACCACGGTGAGACCGGGTTCTTCTGCCAGCTTCGCGCCCCACAGGGATTCGAAGCGGGCGCGTACTTCGGGCTCGGCCACGCGCTGGTAGTCGGGGAACATCATCGGGATCAGGCCGGCGTCGGACGCACCCTGCACGTTGTTCTGCCCGCGCAGCGGATGCAGGCCGGTGCCGGAGCGGCCGATCTGCCCGGTCATCAGCGCCAGCGCGATCAGGCAGCGCACGTTGTCGGTGCCGTGGGTGTGCTGCGACACGCCCATGCCCCAGAAGATGATGCTGTTGGGGCCGCGTGCGTAGGCGCGGGCGACTTCGCGCACGGTTTCGGCCTCGATGCCGGTGATCGGCGCCATGCGCTCGGGTGGGTATTGCAGGGCGGCTTCGCGGAAGGCATCGAAGCCTTCGGTGCGGGCAGCGATGAAGGCCGGATCGGTGAGGCCTTCTTCGATGATCACGCAGGCCATCGACAGCAGCAGCGCCACATCGGCATCGGGGCGGAACTGCAGCGTGCGCCAGGCGTGGCGGGCGAGCGGGGTCTGCCGCGGGTCCATCATCACCAGCTTCGATCCGCGCTCTGCGGCGTTCTTGATGAAGCTTGCCGCCACCGGGTGATTGGCCGCCGGGTTGGCGCCGATGACGATCATCAGGTCGGCAAACTCGACGTCGCGCACCGGGTTGGACACCGCACCCGAGCCGATGCCTTCGAGCAGCGCCGCCACCGATGAGGCGTGGCACAGCCGGGTGCAGTGGTCGACGTTGTGGGTGCCAAAGCCGGTACGCACGAGCTTCTGAAACAGGTAGGCCTCTTCGTTGCTGCCCTTGGCCGAGCCGAAGCCTGCCAGCGCGTGCGGGCCGTGCTCGCGCTTGATGCGGGCGAGCCCTGCGGCGGCGAAGTCGAGCGCCTCTTCCCAGCTGGCTTCGCGGAAGGCGGCGAGCGGGTTGGCGGGGTCAAGATTCACGCCCTTGGGGATGCCGGGCTTGCGGATCAGCGGCACGGTGAGGCGCTCGCGGTTGCGGCTGTAGGTGAAACCGTAGCGGCCCTTCACGCACAGCCGGCCGGCGTTGGCCGGGCCGTTGCGGCCTTCGGCGAAGACGATCTTCTGTGCGGCACCCTCGCCGGCCACATGGTAGGTGAGCTGGCAGCCCACGCCGCAGAAGGGACACAGCGAATCAACCTTGCGCGTGGGGACGAAGCGCGGAGCCTTCGCCTCGGCAACACGCTCCGGCACAGCGGCAATGGCGCTGACCGTGGCCGGCAGCAGCGCCCCGGTCGGACAGGCCTGCACGCATTCGCCGCAGCCTACGCAGGTGGAACTGCCCATGGCGACGTCGAGATCGAACACGATCTGCGAGGCTTCGCCGCGGTGGGCGTAGCCGATGACGTCGTTGACCTGCTCTTCGCGACAGGCGCGCACGCAGCGGTTGCACTGGATGCAGGCGGCCAGATTGACGGCGATGCCGGGGTGGCTGGTGTCGGTGGCGGGTTGTTCGCGCGGGGCAAAGCGGCTGGCGGTGACGCCGAGCTGGTCGCACCAGTGGGCAAGTTCGGAGTCGGCTTTCTCGCTTTCGGGTGCGACATCGGCACGCAGCAGCTCGAGCACCATGCGTTGCGAGGCACGGGCACGATCGCTTGCGGCCTTGACCTTCATGCCGGGTTTGGGTGCGCGGCAGCACGACGGGGCGAGCACGCGCTCGCCATCGATCTCGACCACGCAGGCGCGGCAGTTGCCGTCGGCACGCAGTCCGTCCGTGTAGCACAGGTGCGGGATGTCGACGCCAGCACGGCGGGCGGCGAGCAGGATGGTTTCGCCGGGGGCGGCCTCGATGGTCTGGCCGTCGAGTTCGAAGGCGATGGTGTCGATGTCGGTGGCAACGGTCGTCATGCTGCGCCCTCCCCTGCGCGTGCATCGGCTGGCGTGGCGCAGACCTCATGCGGGAAGTAACGCAGCACCGAGCGCACCGGATTGGGCGCGGCCTGGCCGAGGCCACAGATCGAGGCGTCCATCATCGCGCTGCCGAGTTCCTCAAGCAGCGGCGCATCCCACGTCTTCGCGGCCATCAGACCCGCAGCCTTGGCGGTGCCGACGCGGCAGGGCGTGCATTGGCCGCAGGATTCGTGGGCGAAGAAGTGCATGGCGTTCTCGGCCAGCGCGCGCGCCTTGTCGTGCTGCGAGAACACGACGATGGCCGCCGAGCCGATGAAGCAGCCGTAGGGCGCGAGCGTGTCAAAGTCGAGCGGCACATCGGCCAGGCTCGCTGGCAACATGCCGCCCGAGGCGCCGCCGGGAAAGTAGCCGTAGAGTTCGTGCCCGGGCGCCATGCCGCCGCAGTGCTCGTCGATGAGCTGGCGCAGAGTGATGCCGGCATCGGTGACGATCACGCCCGGTTTGGCCACCCGACCGCTGACCGAGAAGCTGCGCAGGCCCTGACGACCGTTGCGACCACGCTTCTCCAGCCAGTCGTAGCCCTGCACCAGGCTGGTGTCGACGATGTCGCGCACCCACCACAGGGTTTCCGGGTTGTGCACCAGCGTGGGACGTCCGAAGAGGCCCACTTCGGCCACATAGGGCGGGCGCAGCCGCGGCATGCCGCGCTTGCCTTCGATGGATTCGATCATCGCCGACTCTTCGCCACAGATGTAGGCGCCCGCGCCCCGGCGCACCTCGATCGGCGGCAGGTCGGGCCAGGCTGCGCGCACCTTGTCGAGTTCGGTGATGAGCATCTTGCGCAAGGCAGGGTATTCGTCGCGGATATAGATCCAGATCGCGGCGATGCCGACCACGCGGGCTGCTATCAGCATGCCTTCGATGAAACGGTGCGGATCACGCCCGAGGTAGTGGCGATCCTTGAAGGTGCCGGGCTCGCCCTCGTCGATATTGACTGCCATGTTGCGCGGCGCCGGCTGCGCCATCACCGTCCGCCACTTGCGCGCCGCCGGAAATCCCGCGCCGCCCAGCCCCCGCAGGATGGCGGTGTCGAGCACGCCGAGCACCTCGTCGACGTCGTGTTCGCCGCTGCGCATCGTTTCATAGAGATGGTAGCCACCCGCCACGCGGTAGGCGTCGAAATCGATGATGTCAGGCGCGGGCTCGACGCGATCATCGGCGTCCACCACGGCCATCACCGTGTCCGCACTCGCCTGATGAACCGGGTTCTGCCCCACCACCGCCACCGGCGCGCAATCGCAGCGTCCGACACAGGGTACGCGCTGTATCCGTACATCGGCGCCAACCCGACCTTCAAGCTTCACAACCAGTTCTTCGCCCCCGTGCATCGCGCAGGTCAGCGAATCGCACACCCGTACAGTGAGCCCAGCCGGCGCTGAATCGCCCTCGGCCACAACGTCGAAGTGATGATAGAAGGTCGCGACCTCGTAGACCTCGGCGCGCGCCAGCTTCATCGCCTCAGCCAGTGCCGCGAGGTGATCTGCGAACAGCGCACCGTGCGCATCCTGCAAGCGGTGCAGATACTCGATCAAACGGTCGCGCTGCGGCGTCTCGCCCGCAAGCGCAGCCTGTGCCGCAGCACGGGCGGCAACATTAAGCGGGGGAAGATTTGGACCTCTGGCGAGTCCAGTTTGGACAGACATCTAGACAATCCTTGGTGCTACGGTCTTCATCCAACAGCACGCTTCCCATGCGAAGGGAGCGCACGAAAGGGTAGAGCCCGAAAACCATCATGAGGTCTCCCCCATGGGCAATCGGGCTCGACTAGCCGTCTCCTCGGTTAATCCCAGATGACCCTGACTGAATGCGGCCCTCGCAGCTGCGCACCAGTAATACGAGGCGCGGGAAAGTCAGGATCCAGGCGTATGTTGGGCAGCAAATCGAGCACTGCATTGAGCGCCACCTGCAATTCGGTCTTGGCAATGAACTGACCGATACACATGTGCGGGCCAAAGCCAAAGCCGAAAGACGGTTTGAGCTTGCGATCGATATCGAAGGTTTCGCTGTTCTCGAAGACCTCTTCATCGCGGTTGGCCGACGAGACGATGCATTGCACCATTGCGCCCTTAGGAATATGCATGCCCGCAAGCTCGATGTCCTCCGCTGCCTGACGCACCTTGAAGGTTGCCACCGGCTCAAGACGGATAGCCTCATCGATAGCCTTGCCCACGAGACTGCGATCATTGCGGATCCGTTCGAGCAACTCGGGGCGTTCGAGCAGCAGCACCATCAGTGAGCCAAAGGTACGGGTTGTGGTTTCACCCGCAGCAGGCAGCAGCGAGCGAACAAAAGTGGTGATCTCGTGGTCGTCGAGCTTGCGGCCTTCGTACTCGGCACGAATCAGCCGACTGATCAGATCGTTGCCGTCGGCGCCATTGCGCCTGACCTCGACCACAGCCTCCATGACTGCATCGTAGAGTGCTTTCGCCGCCTCCATTGCAGCCTTGCGTGCGAGCGCAGCCCTCTCGGCGTCGACCTGAGGGCCGGCAAGAATCGCTAGCGCCCATGCCGCATATTGCTTGACCTTCTCTGGCTTATCGTCGGGAAATCCAATCAGTGCATAGATAAGGCGAATCGGAAAATAGAGCGCAAACTCCATCAGGTCAGCTTTCTTCTCCGACACCATTGGCAGGAGATACTCGTTGCGCACGATCGGGTCCATCTTGCTGTCGCGCCACGTATTGACGACATCCGGCATGAAGATCGGCTGCAGCAGTCCCCGCGCCTTCTTGTGTGCCTCGCCATCCATACCGGTAAGGATCAGGCCGTCGAAAAAGGCGCCGAGTCCCTCTGCGATGAATCCACTGGTGTAGTGGGTCGCATCGCGCAACACGTTCATCACGTCCTTGTACTTGAACACGGTGTACGTGGGCCGATTGGCATCGAGGCCGGCGATGTTCGGGACACCGAGCTTGCCCATGAAGTTCTCGGCAATGATGGGGGAGTTCTTGCGCATCTCGCGATAGATCGCGTTGAGATCGACGTCCTCGCCACGATAATTATCAGCCACCCCGGCAAATGCATCCTCAAGCGTCACATTCTTGGCACTGTTCATGATCTGTCTCCTCGTCGGCTTACTGTCTTGACGGTCCCGGCGGGATTCGCACGGGCTCGCCTCGACGTTTATTGAACACTTTTTAGAATAGTGCCTTATATCTTATCAGCCGCCAAGTAACGATTTAGCGCGGACCATCCGCCTCCGCTAACCTGCCCTAGTCATGTGCTGCCGCAAGACGCCGGGCCTCCAGGCTGCCAATACCGAGTGAAACCGCCATCACCCAGAACAGCGCAGCCGCACCGACGCTCGCGCCGATCAGGCCAAAGATCAGCGGCATCCCCATCATCGACAAATGAACGGACATCGAGCGCAGCGCGAGTGCCTCACCGTGATGCTGTCGTGGCGTGACATTGTGCAGAGTGGTCAGAATCGCCGGTTGAATCGCGCCTAATGCGATCCCCAGCACTGCCGCACAGCCCGCCATCGCCCATGCACTTTCGAGCAAGGGATAGAGGGCAAACACAAGACAGGTCAATGCCAGCGCGCCGGGGAGCAGGTGACGGCGAGGAAGGTGCTCCGCAATGAACGGAATTACCAGGCGCACTGCCATCGAGGCCACAGCGTAAGCAGCAAGCACCGCGCCCAAGGTCGATGCACTCAGGCCGCGCTCCACGCCAAGCACGGGAAGGGCAAAGCCGTGCACATCCCAACTTGCGGAAACAAGCCAGTTTATGAATAGCAGACGTGCGAAACCAGGCATTCTCAGTAGCTCTAGCACCGAATACTTTTTTCGTACGCTGGCATCGATAGCGACCGGCACTTCATGTGGAACGGCGCACGTAACAAGGAGCGAAATCACCGGCAGCATGGCAAGACCGACGAAGGCAATACGGAAGCCGAAGTGATCGATCAACGTGCCCGCCAGCAGCGGGCCAAGCAGTGCAGCAAGCGCGGGAGCCAAGGCAATCCAGCTGAACACCCGCAACCGGTCCGCGTCGTTGCGCGCAAACCGGCTTGCCGTACGTTGAATTGCGATCATGCCGAAGCCGGCGCCACCTCCGCATAGTGCAGCCGCAGTGCATAGCCCGGCAAAACTCGGCATCAACGCGCCGATCACAGTGCCACTGAGCGAGAGTGCGGCTGCGATCCGGACAGGAAAGTGATAACCCCGACGATCCGCAAGACGTCCGGCCGAAATCGCAAAGAGGGCCGGAATAATGGCGAACATCATCATCACCACGCCAACCGACCATGCGTCATGGCCCATTCGCAGAACCGAGAGCGGAACCGCCAGACGAGCACCCTGCAGGCACGCATGCAGACCTACCTGGCAAACGATCAAGGCAAAGAGCGCACCGCGCATGGGGTTGCTATCAGTAGTCAGCTCCGCGGGCTCTGCATTCACGCGGTAGCGCTCATCACATCATTCCTCGTAGGCCTGCTGAACGTAGGTCATGCGTCCTCCGGCCAGCATCAGTGCGCAGAACATGTTGAGTTCGACAATCTCGGCTGCCGTGAAATGCTCACCCAATCGCTTGAAGATGGAATCGTCGATCGACAGATAGTCACCGGCAAAGAGTTCGGCATAACGCAACGCGACCTGCTCTGTCGGAGAGAAGCGCGGATCGTCGCTGCCGAGGCACGAAATATCCTCCTCGCTCACATCATCGTTTTTCCGCGCGACCTGGCAGGCTTTACATGTCGTGATTGCAGCGATCCTCAGCCGCACCAACTCCTTTAGACGCGCATCAAGTACTCCGTGCAAATGCATTGTCTCAAGTGCCGCAAGCCAAGCCTGCGCAATGTCAGGGCGATGCGCCCAGACTTGCACTGGCACAGGGGAGCTCAGCATCCGGTTTGCAAGACCTTTCGCGACAGCGCCCGCAAGCGCGGGCGGCAACTCATCGAGTGGAACAGGCGGAATACGCGCCACAGATTTCTCCTGCAAGAATGGAGGCCTGGGTCAAGCAGTGTTGCGTCAGGCAAATCCGCGGAATTGCGCGAGATCGACTTCTGCGCTCGACGGCGGCTGGAGGAAATAGCACACCGAGAGCCTGCCAGGCGAGAAGCGGTAGGTTTCGATGCTCTCGATCACTAGATCAGTGCCACGGATGCAGTTGCGATGATGTACCGCGACATCGTCGCCGTTGATGATGGTGTTGAGCACCTCAAGCTCGAAGCGCTCGTTGTGCTTGTCCCACATCTCCTCGATGACAAACCACCCGTCCTGCTGTTCGTCACGTCCGGCGTATGCAATATCGAGCGCCTCTGATGCGACTGAGCGATAGTGCGCCATGAAACCAGGCTTGTCGTGGGCGTTCCAGCACCTCACCTGACCGCGCATGAAGCGCTCGATTGCTGCCGGGTCCACACGTCCCATCGCTGAGGCCTCCTTTTTATTGATCACTTTATATTTTTGTGTACAACTTTATCTGACGCAGACGTGCCTGTCGATAGCGCCCAGATCATGGGTGACGAATGAAGTAGCGAACGGAAAGTGTGCCGTCCTCGCCAAACCGATAGACCTCGATAGTCTCGATGGCCATGCTCGCACCCTTCACCTTGTTCCGGTTATGGCAGGCTGCTTCGTTGGCATTCACGATCATCGTGACCTCTTCAATCTCGATCTTTGCGTTCTGCTGCTCCCACATGCCCTCAAGAACTGCCCAGCCGTCTGCTGCCGGACGGCCGACATACTCGATCGACAGGCCTCCCGGAGCGGCTTCACGATAGGCAGCAAGAAAGCCGTCTTTATCATTACGATTCCAGCAGGAAATCTGCGTGTGAATGAAGTGTTCAATTGCGTTCGCGTCGATACTCATGTCCAGTCCTGTCAGTGGGTTGGGAAGGGGGTATCGCAGTTCAGAGATCGCATCCATAACGGTTACGTGCCGAACCATTTCGACGATCCGATTCGCCCCAGGCCATCCAGCGATCGGGTTCGCGCTCGTCACCTACTTTTCGCCATCGCCCCTCCTGCTGCGCGGTGATGGGAAAGCCTCCGACGAAATCCATCATCTCTCCCTTCGGATCGGGTAAAAACTCCCACGCTTCCTTGCCATCGACAACGATACGGGCGTATTCGGCAAAGTAGCTGCCGTCCTTGTGTCGCACTTCGCCCTCGATGTCGGTCGTGCAGTACACCTCGCCGCGATCATTCTGGAAGATTGCGTAGCCGAGATTGTCATGGCCCACCATGAACGAGCCCGCATCCCAACTGCCGTCCGTGTAAATTGTGGCAAAACTCCACCAGATGACGTGCATCTTGTTGTTCACTACAAGGTCTTTCTGGAAGTGAATGGCGCCTCCCTCTGCCATCCAAGCCTGATCGAGCGCGATCACCCCCTTCACAGGGCGTCCTTCGCAAGTACCAGCCACATCGTAGAGTTGTGATACGTAGAAGGTGCCCCAATGCTCACCGGGTAAATACCACTGCATTCCATTTCCAATCAGCGAGCCGGCGATGTCGAGGAGGCCGTCCTCCTTCCAGCTGAAACGCTCCCCGGAAGCGGTGATCAGCCACGGCTCACCCGGCTCTCCGTCAATGCTCGACCAGCACGCCGTATCGCCTTCGAGCCAGCGCTTGGGAAACATTGTCATCGCCCGCGGCGCGATCCGTTCCTTGTCCACGCGGATATGGGCGTTATCAATCCGTGTCGACTGATAAATGAATTTGGTCGGATTCGGCGTGCTGTTGGGAGCATTGACCGCGCGCACGACCGAGTAGATATGCCCCTCCTCGTCCCGTACGCTACCGAACGGCATGTGCTTTGTGAGCTTTAGCCCGAAATGGTCTCGTAGGTCTGCCAGCTTCGTTCCGCTCACCTTTTGCGGGGCAACCAGGCATTGATAAGCGAAGTCGCCTCGCTGAGGGATTGTCTTGAAGGTTCTCATGGGCCGCTTCCTGCCTCAATCCCAGATCACGTGCACATGGGATGCGCCACGCAACTGGGCACCCTCGATCACCGGCGGCGGCATGTCAGGATCAAGTCGAATGTTGGGGAAGAGGTCGAGGATAGAGTTGATCGCACAGGCGATCTCGACCTTAGCAACAAACTGACCGATGCACATATGCGGCCCAAACCCGAAGCCGAAACTTGGTTTCTGCTTGCGATCAATATCAAACACATCCGGGTTCTCGAAAATCTCGCCGTCGTGGTTCGCCGAGACAACCAGACACTGCACGAAAGAACCCTTTGGAATCTTCACGCCGTAGAACTCCACGTCCTTGGCGACCTCGCGCACCTTGAACGTTGCCAGTGGCTCGTAGCGGATGGTCTCGTCGATCAGCTTGGGCACCAGGCTGCGATCCGCCTTGATGCGCTCAAGCATGCCCGGTGTGTTGAACAGCAAGGTCAGCACCGACCCCAGCGTACGCGTCGTGGTCTCGCCCGCCGCAGGCAGTAGCGAGCGCACGAAGGTGACGACCTGATGGTCGTCGAGCCCCTCGCCCTCGTATTCCGCACGCAGCAAGCGGCCGATCAGGTCGTCACCCTGGCTGCCTGCGGCACGCCGTGCAACAACGACCTCCATGATCGAGTCGTAGAGCATCTTGGCTGCAGTGCCAGCATTACGACGGGCCTCTTCCACCTTGGTCGGATCAATCTGATTCCCACCGACCATCGCCAGCGTCCAGGCGGCGTACTTCTTGTACTTGTCGGTATCCTGGGTCGGAAAGCCCATCAGGGCGTACATGATGCGGATAGGAAAGTAGAGCCCGAACTCCATCAGATCGGCCTTTTTCTGTGGCACGAGCGGCTCCAGAAAATCCTTCCTGATCAGCGTTTCCATCGTGTCACGCCACTTGTTCACGGTGTCAGGCATGAACGCGGGCTGCAACAGCGCGCGAACGCGACGGTGTGCCTCTCCGTCCATGCCTAGAATGAACAGACCGTCGCTGAAGGCAGCGCCCAGGCCCTCGAGAATGAAGCTGTTTGTGTATGTGGTCGCATCACGCAACACATTCATCACATCGTGATAACGAAAAAGCGCGAAGGTCGGACGCGTACCCTGCTGCAAACCCGCATTGGTTGGCACGCCAAACTGCTTGATGAAGTCACCCAAAAAAATCGGAGACTTGTCACGCATCTCGCGGCAGGCTGCGTGGATGTCTCCAGTACCCTTGTAGGTGTCGGAAACAGCCGTATAGGCACTCTTCAGGTCGAGGTCGTTCAGATCGCTGCTCAATTCAGTCTCCTTGTTATGCTCACATGGCACTGGGCCGTAAAATATGATCATTTTTTTAGTTTCTGATCACATGTTATCGTGAGATCGTCCACCAAGACTGAATCTGGGCCGCGCTTCGTTTGACCTCGAGTCAAGTGCGTTACGCTTGTCCTTATGTCCTACCCTTTCAGAATCCCATGACAAACTCAGGCAAGCCGTCAGAGCGTCCATCCCCCGACAAACGCGAGACGCTGAGACGAATTGCGGAAGCGGCGCGCCAGGCCTTTGCGGCCAAAGGCCTTGCAGATGCGCGTATCGATGACATCGCTCAGGCCGCGGGCGTGACGAAGCAACTCGTCTATCACTACTACCGAAGCAAAGAGGAGCTTTTTGCGTGCGTGCTTGACGAATCATCGGCAACAACTATGATCGATCTGGTCGCCATCGAACTGGACCAGTTTCCGCCGCGAGAGGCGCTGCGCACGTTACTCAATCACATGATCAGCCCCTATAGCGATCCAATGCTGAGCGCACTCGCCCAAGAGGGAATTCGCTATCACGAGAATCACATCACACCGCGCAACAGCTTTACGGATCTCGCTCCCAAGCTGAAAGAAAAGATGCGCGACATCATCGAGCGTGGTATGAGGGCTGGCGAGTTTCGGTCGGATGTCGATCCAGACCTCTTCCTCGCTGCCGCGGTGCAAGCAACGACAAGCGCCTACGTGAGTCGCTACACGGTAGCGACCCTGTGCGGACTCGATTTAAACCGCGATGAGGATGCCGACATCTGGCGGCGCTATTCAGTGGATTTCGTAATGGCTGCAATCGAGGCAAAGCGCAGTGACTGCCATTCACTAAAGCGTCCTCTGCCACCCGAGCAGCGGAACTGATCTGAAACCGCCACACCTCCGCCGTACGGGCACACAGAGGATCAAGCAGCCAGGAACCGCTTCACGCGACCAGCGGCAATACGGCCGGGCAATCCGTTTACCCCGCCACCAGGATGAATACCCGCGCCGCCGAGAAACAAACCTGCGATGGGCAAGGTGTCGCCACCAAGACCCGCAGCAGGGCGCATTGATGAAGACCGGGTCGTACTGGTGTCGATATGCACGACACAACCACGATGTACATTTAGCCTTGCGGCCAAATCTGGTGCAGCTTCGATGCGTCGGGCGATTTCGAACTCCTTAAGGCCTTCCATGTAGTTGGCAGCCTGATCCACCACCTGCTGCGCAACCGTCTCGCGAAGAACCTCCCAGCCCTCACGCGGCTCGACCGGCATGGCAACGGGGTAGAGGTAGGCGACATCCTGTCCTTGCGGTGCCTGTGTCGGATCAACGGCAGTGGGGGCCGTAACCCACATGTACGGCTGATTCGAGACCTCTCCGCGAGCCGCGCAGCGGAAGTTGTCCAGTACGCCTTCCGAGGTACCGATCAGAATCACGCACTTGCGCAAGCTGATCCCATCGTTCCGTTTTGCTTCGAGACGTTGATAGCTAACCAGTCCGTTGAGCGCGACATCGACCTTTAGCGGGGATGCACCATGCGCGTTCGACGGGGCCAGCGCAACTCGCGTCAACGTGCGACGGTCGAGCGCTCCCGGAGTAACCATCTCCAGCGCCATCTTGGGATGAATCGACGCAACCACGGCACGGGCCTTAATGAGGCGCCCGTCCTTCAGCCGGACACCGGTCGCCTTGCCACCTTCCGCGACGATTTCAGCGACTGGTGCAGAAAGTATGATCTCACCACCAAGCTCGGCCAACCGCGCACCCAGCGCATTCGACAGCGTCTGCATGCCGCCCACAGCGCGTCCAAGACCGAAGCGATGAATGAATCCGAGCAAAGCGAAGTAAATACCAGTCGCCTCGTTGGCGATCGGCCCCGCCGCGCCAAGCAAACAGCACAATGCCGATTGCACGACGGGATGCTCAAAGCGCTCCATGATCGAGGTGTAAGCCGGACTACCAACCAGCGCCATGATCTCAGGCTTGAGATGACGATTTCGTAGCACGGCCTTAAGAGCCTGCCACTTTGCTCTGAAATTCCGCTGCGTGGGATCAACACGCATCATGGGCACGGCCATGTCGACAAAAGCATTGACCAGTGTCATTAATGACAGAAATTCCTCGGCATCGTGCGCCGAATAGCGTGCGATCTCAGTTGCAGTCTGCGCCGGGTCTCGCCAGAAAATCAGAGAACTGCCGTCTGGATGCGCGTAGACGTAACCCGGCGACATCTCGACCTGACGAAATCCATGCCGCTCAAGCTGCAACTCCTGAGGCATCATTGGATGAACACGCAACGACATCAGGTCGAGTGCGCATGGATGAATCAGGTGTTGCGGCGCCTCGGGAATGAGGTAACCACTGGAGGCCATCCCTCCGACTTTGTCTCGGGCCTCTATGACGATCACGCGCTTGCCCGCCTCAGCCAAATAACAGGCGGCAGACAAGCCATTGTGACCACCACCGACAATTGCCACGTCGTACTGGTTGGACGTATTCATGCAGTCTCCTTCCGGGGGGCCGGATCTTCTTCTTTGATGGCAGTGTTCGATTGAACACGCAATAAAGATTGAAGCACGCCAGCGGAAGGGACAAAGAAGTTCGGTTTGACGCCAAGTCAAAGCGTCCTTCAGACAGACGTCAGCGTCGTGCAATACGCCCCGACATCAACATGGAGGCAAGCCGCTCAAGACGACGTGGCAGATTTTTCCGCTCGGGACCAGCGGGAACAAGTTGCTCACTGAGGATGTAGCGAACAAGGAGTTCGCAAACAAGCTCACGATCGAGAACGATTCCTGCCCGGGTCTCCCAAGCATCAAAGACGAGACTTAGCGCATCCTGGAAGCGGACTACCGAGTCATGGAAGATGCGCTGAAACCAGCGCATCGCATACTCAGGCGCAACAATCAGCAGGCGCCTTGAGCGGCTGTTCTCGAGGTAGTCATCGATAAAGCGGACTACCGCCTCAAAGCGCTCATCGGGATCGACGTAGGGCTCAAGCGCCTCACCAAGGGCCTTATGAAAGCGGTCGCGCTTGTGGCGCGAAAAAGCATCGAGCAAGTCTTCTTGCGAGGAAAAATAGCGGTAGAACGTGCCGCGGGAAATCCCCGCTTGCACACAGACGTCGAGTATGGAGATTCGATCCGCCCCTGACTGCAGAATCACTTCTTCTGCAGCCGCAAGAATCGTTTGAATGGTGCTGTCGGATCGCCGATTCCGGCGTACCGCCCGCACCTTGCCAGTCCCCGCGTCCGCGCCAGAGGCCTTTTTCGTGCGCGCGCTCTTCGGCGCTACGTCACCCTCAGGCATCGCGCTCACATCCTCCATTGCTGCGTCTCCCTTTTTCATAGCCGGATTGTAGCCTTCTCGCGAAAGCGAGGCATCACTTCGCCCAGGCGACCGAAGTCTTTCCGTTGTTTGTTTGACAGTTTTGCGTTTTCTGTTTATGTTTTGCATCCAAAATCATTCTAACGGCACGCAAAGCCCGGTAGGGCATCCCTTGGGCACAGGAGACGAGAGCATGGCAGGCATGGGTAATCCGGAATCATGGTCGGTTGGTCAGCAAGATACGGTAATTGCTGCGCTGGATCGCGCAGTCTCCGCACACTCTGACCGGGTTCTGCTCGATTTCGGTGGCGAGCTATTCACCTACGGCGAGCTAGATCAGCTTTCTACGTGTTTTGCAAACTCGCTCGCAACGCTCGGCGTCAAGTCTGGCGATACAGTGCTGAGCATGCTCGACAACAACATCGACGCGGTTACCAGCTGGTTGTCGATCAACAAACTGTGTGCCGTAAGCGTGCCAGTCAACACGGCTCTTCGAGGCGAATTCCTGCGCCACCAGATCGCCGATTCCAAAGCTGCCATCGTCATTTGCGAAGCGGCCTATCTTGAGCGGATTGCACAGGTGGCAGACGGGCTGTCAGATGTGCGTCTAATCCTGTACCGAGGCGTCGCAACCGAGCTTCCGCCCTGCTCAATTCAGATGGCACCGCTGGATGAGCATCGCGGTTCAGACCAAACTCCAATCGAAACCAAGCCCAACCCTTGGGAGCTTGCATGCATCGTCTATACGTCTGGAACAACCGGACCTTCCAAAGGGTGCATGCTCAGCTACAACTACATGTGTAATCTTGCGCGCCTTCAATTGCGTGCGGGTCCAGCTACAGAGAACGATGTGACGATCACACCGCTGCCGCTATTCCATATGAACGCGCTGTGCGTTGGAATTCTGTCAAACATCATGGTTGGTGCGCGGGTTGCAATCGTGCAGCGATTCTCGGTATCGAATTTCTGGCAGGAGGTCGAGCGCAGCGGCGCCACCATCGCGTCAATCCTCGGAGGTATGGGTGGTCTGCTCGCCCTGGCACCCGACAACGAGTCCATGAAACGCTGTTTCGGCCAGATCCACACCGTCAGAGGAAACCCATTTACAGAGGACTCGAAGCGGATCTGGCGTGAGCGCTTTGGCGCAAAGCAAGTGGGGGGCAACGGCTACGGCCTCACCGAGGCAAGCGTGATCACATCGCTGCCTGGTGGCGAATATGCAGCGCCAGGCTCGTCAGGCAAGCGCATCGCGGATTTCGATGTGCGCATCGTTGACGACCTCGACCGCGAACTACCCGCCAACACGCCGGGCGAGATCGTCGTCAGACCCCAGCGCCCAGATATCATGTTCATGGGATATTGGGGACGTCCTGCCGACACGATGAAGCTGATGCGCAACATGTGGTTCCACACGGGCGACATCGGAAAATTCGACGACGAAGGTTTCTTCTATTTTGTCGACCGCAAAAAGGACTACCTGAGGCGTCGTGGGGAAAATATCTCCAGCTTCGAAATGGAGGCAGCCTTCGCCGCTCATCCCTCAATAGAGGAAGTCGCGGTTCACGCTGTTCCATCGGACAAAGGCGAAGACGACGTCAAAGTCACTGCCATCCTCAAACCAGGCTGTGCTCTGAGCCCAGAAGACCTGTTCAAATGGGCCGTCGATTCCGTTCCCTATTACGCCCTGCCCCGCTATATCGAGTTCCGCGACTCAATGCCCAAGAATCCGCAGGGTCGCGTTCTCAAGTATCAATTGAGAGACGAAGGAAAGACCCCGAACACTTGGGACCTTGAAACGACTGACATCAAGGTCAGCAAACGATAGTTGCGACGACGCCCGCACAAAGGAATCGATCATGAGCATTTTTACCCATGTAACCCTTGGCACTTCGGACCTCGAGCGTGCCAGGGTGTTTTACGATGCCGTACTCGAACCACTGCACATGAAGCGTTTAATGCATGTTGAAGGCAAGGCTTGCGCTTGGGGTCACGAGCACCCCCAGTTCATCGTCCTCTACCCACGCGACGGAAATACAGCAAGCCATGGCAACGGCACAACCATTGGCCTGTTGGCGCCAGACCGTTCGTCGATCAGAGAGTTTCATCGACGTGCCATGGAGCTCGGCGCAACCGATGCAGGCGCCCCAGGGCCACGCCCATTCGCGCCAAACGCATACGCCGCCTACATCCTCGATCTGGACGGCAACAAGGTGGTGGCCTCCTGCCGAGAGCCAGAGGCATGAAACCAGAGGAGAGCTACCGAACTCGACTCAAGGTACGTTGCTTCAGGAAATACAAATCAGATCAGCACTCACTGAAAAATACCGTAATAGAGCCTGAACAGCTGAATACATACCTTGCTCGCACCGTCTGACGATCTTGAAATATCTACCGGCGACACTCCCCCAAAGTGTTTCGATGGTATCGTCAGATCCTGTACCGCAGCGTCGTGACCTGCTCCGGGCTTTTCGGGCCAGCTGAAACTTGAGAGGATGGCTTCCAGGAAGAAGAGGAAGCCATGCGCAAGAGCCGTTT
>SWCB01004123.1_pt1 | contig 16915 bp, 13 predicted proteins | sample 4692901 | NCBI WGS metagenome assembly SWCB01 (sample SAMN10267276, study PRJNA491770) | bioreactor metagenome | isolation source: DHS bioreactor inoculated with subseafloor sediment | place: Japan: off Shimokita Peninsula | collected 2006-08 | reverse complement strand
GCTGGTCCGCGCGGTGACCCGCAGCATCGAAACCGGATTGCCGCTCAGCAAGCGGGCGCGAACCACGCTCGCCCGTGCTCGTATCGAGGTGCCAATAGTCTCGGCCCAAGAAAGCCGCTTGGCAGGGCTTCGCAGGCAACAGCGGGCAGGGACGGTGAAAACCGTTCTCCACTCGGCCCTCGCCGTGGTGCTTGTCTCTGTGATCACCGTCACGGCTCTCGACATGGTCGGCCTCCCCGTGGCGCCACTCATCGCATCGGCGGGAATCGCGGGAGTGGCTTTGGGTTTTGGCGCCCAGTCGCTCGTGAAGGACGTGCTCGCGGGCATCTTCATGCTGATCGAGGATCAGTACGGCGTTGGTGACATCGCCGACCTTGGCGAAGCTACGGGCACTGTCGAGGAGGTGGGCCTTCGTTCAACGAGGTTGCGTTCTCTCGACGGAACAGTGTGGTTTGTGCCAAACGGCGAAATCCGTCGAGTAGGGAACAAGACCAAGGTCTGGTCCAGGGCGCTGATCGAGATCCGACTCGCCTATGACACGGATATCGATCTGGCCCGCGCCGCAATGCTTGACGCCCTTGCGGCCGCGCGCGCGGCCGATCCCGCTGTGGAGGCCGCCATCCTGTCAGAGCCCGAGGTACCAGGTATCGAGGCCTTCGACATTTATGCCGTCGTAGTGCGCCTCATGGTGAACGTGACTCCCACCACGCAGTGGACCGTGATGCGCGCCACACGCGAGCAGATGCGCCTGATCTTCGCCGAGCGCGGCATCCGCTTGGCGCTGCCCGACCAAGCGCTTTTCATCGATGACTCACACCCGGCGACCACGACTTCCGAAAGTTCGGAGCCGACGTCATGACTTCCCCGGCCGCGGACGGTGACCTGCCGGTGCACGTCACTCCCTCGCCATCGCCATCGCCATCGCCATCGCCATCGCCATCGCCATCGCCATCGCCATCGCCATCGCCAGGGATGACCGTAGGCGCTGGACCCACCCAGTCCGAAGGCCAGAGCTTCTTCGAGGCGGTAGGCGGACACCCCACCTTTGAGCGCATCGTGCGTGCGTTCTACGACGGCGTTGCGAACGATCCCATCCTGCGCCCGATGTACCCATCGCACGACATGGAAGGCGCGACCGAGCGACTTACGCTCTTTCTCGAGCAGTACTGGGGTGGGCCCACGACGTACTCGGACCAGCGCGGCCATCCTCGTTTGCGGATGCGGCATGCCGTGTTCCACGTCAACCCCGAGGCGAGGGATCACTGGTTCTCCCTCATGAAGACCGCTGTAGAGGGCGCTGGACTTTCGCCACTGCACCAGGCCACCCTTCTCGACTACTTGGAGCGCGCGGCACACTCGATGATCAACACTTTTGAGCCGACGCCCGAGCACTAACCCACGTGCACACGCCCCGTTGTTGCACCGATAGTGCCTCCAGCGCGCGGCTGGTTTAGCCTCGGACCATGGAACATGTCGAAGATGTGTGGGCCGAGCAGTCAGTCGTTGCGGGCCTCTCAGCCCTTGATCTACGCCGCACTGGCGACACCACATTTGAGGGCGATTCATTGCCGATGCCAGGGGGACGCGTCTTTGGTGGGCAGGTAGTCGCGCAGGCAGTGCTCGCGGCGGGCCATACCGTCGCAGCGGATCGCGCTGTCCACTCGATGCATGGCTACTTCTTGCGCCCGGGAGATGCCTCACAGCCCATCGACTTCGAGGTAGAACTGCTGAGGGATGGACAATCCTTCTCCGCACGCCGCACCCACGCGCTCCAAGGCGGCGTTCCCATCCTGTCGATGATCGCCTCCTTCCAGTTGCCTCAAGGCGGACCCGAGCACTCGGTGCGCATGCCCGAAGTCCCACCGCCGGACTCCTTGCCGTCTGGCGTAGACGTCCTTTCCCCCTATGAGGGCCACCCCACGGCCGATTTCTGGCTCAAAAGCGCCCCCTTCGATGTACGCCATGTCGAGGGAACGATCTTCCTCACACCGGATGAGCGCCCAAAGCACTACCAGACGGCGTGGATGAGGATGCGCCGCCCCATCGAGGTGCCGGAACTCATGCACCGCGCGCTCATTGCGTTTGGCTCAGACCAGGTCATTTTGGAACCTGCGTTGCGTCGCCATGGCGCATCCTGGGCGACCACTGGGGTGGCGATCGCGAGTCTCGATCACGCGATGTGGTGGCACCGGCCAGCGCGCGCCGACGAATGGTTGCTCTTTGTGCAAGATTCCCCTACCGCTCAAGGCGGCAGAGGCATGTGCGGGGCTTGGGTTTTTGCCGAAGACGGAAGGCTCGTCGCTAGCGTCGCCCAAGAGGGCATGTTGCGAATCCCGGAAGGGGCCAACCCGCCTTCTACCAGGTGAATTTGGCTCTTCTCTATCAGTTTGCTACGGTGGGAAGGCCGCCATGTTGAAGCGTCTCGCGTTTCCGTGGTGGTTCCGACTAGCCCAGGTCAATGCGCGCCGCTTGATTGCGAATGTGCAGATACCTGGCTGCGCAAGCCCTTCAATCGGGGCTGCGGGTCCGTGATTGCCGTCCGACGGCTGCGAGTCCCTCGTGGTCAGGATCGACCGCGATCTAGGCGTGGCATTGTGTCGCGCCGCTGAGGACGACTTGACTGATTCCATCGCGTTGACTTCCCCTGCGCTCAAGGCCGACGGCCTTTTCAAAGTATTTGGCAAGCATGCCGACTCCGCCGTACGAAAGCTACGCGGAGGGGCAACCAGGGACTCCCTAGGCGGCGGGACCACGGCGGCCGTCATCGACGCCTCATTCGAGGTGAGGCGCGGCGAGATCTTTGTGGTCATGGGCTTGTCAGGATCGGGCAAGTCAACGCTTATCCGCATGCTCAATGGCCTCCACGATGCCACCGCGGGCACTGTAGAGATCGGCGGGGTGCCAGTGACAGGCACCACGCCCAAGCTCCTACGCGAGATCCGCCGCAAGCGCACGTCCATGGTGTTCCAGCACTTTGCACTTCTCCCCCACCGCACTGTGCTCGACAACGTCGCGTATGGCCTCGAGATCCAAGGCATGCCGCACGCGGAACGCGACGCGAAGGCCCGTGAGGTCACTCAGATGGTGGGACTAGCAGGCTGGGAAGACAAGCACCCCAATGAACTCTCCGGCGGAATGCAGCAGCGCGTTGGGCTCGCCCGCGCACTCGCCGCCGATACCGATGTCCTCCTGATGGACGAGGCCTTCTCGGCGCTAGACCCTCTCATCAGACGCGAGATGCAAGAGCAGTTGCTCGACCTCCACACGACCCTGGGTAAGACCATCATCTTCATCACGCACGACCTCAACGAGGCGATGTTCCTTGGCGACCGCATCGCTGTGATGCGCGACGGTCGCATCGTGCAAATCGGAACGCCCGAAGAGATCCTCACGGATCCAGCGAACGACTACGTCGAGCAGTTTGTGCAAGACGTCGACCGCACTCGCGTGCTCACCGCCGAGTCAGTCATGCGCAAGCCACGAGCCGTCGTGCATCCCTCCGGTGGTCCCCACGGAGCACTCAAGACGATGCGTGATGAACAGCTCTCAGCCGTGTATGTGATCAACAGGAACCGCACGCTCATCGGCTGGGTCACCGACCGCGACGCGATCGACCTCGTCCGCAAGGGCGAGCCCAGTTTGGAAAGCATCGTCCGTTCGGATCATGGGGCAGTGCCCCAAGACACCTTCCTTTCCGAGCTTTTCATCCCCGCCATCGAGTCCGAATTGCCGCTCGGTGTGCTGGATGACAAGGGCCGGCTCGTGGGCGTCGTCCCTCGCGTCACCCTTCTCGCCGCACTTGGCGGCACTCCCGACGCCGATGCGAAAGCTGGGCCGCGCCTAGACCCCCTCCCCACGGAGGTGGTGGACAAGGCACTTGAGGCCGCCGTCGACTCGGGTGCTATCAAGACCGCGGCGGTGAACTGATGGACTTCCGTATTCACTTTGGCGACTGGGTCACCTCTGGACTCGCGTGGGTTGAGGACAATCTCGACTGGTTCTTCGCCTTCCTCAAGGGCATCTACCTTGGGCTCTACGACGCCTTGAACTGGCTGTTCACCACACCTCCCCCCGTGGTGGTCATCCTCGTGCTCGCGTTCCTTGCGCTCTTGGCGCGAGGATGGAAGTTCGGGCTGGGCACTGCCGCTGGATTCGCATTTATCCTGGGCATCAACCAGTGGGACAACTCGATGGATTCGTTCTCGCTTGTCATCGTCGCCGCCCTCCTTGCGATAGTGGTCTCCATTCCGCTGGGTATGTGGGCCGCGCGCAATTCCACCGTCTCGGCAATCGTCAAGCCCATCATGGACTTCTTGCAGACGATGCCTGCCCTGGTATACCTGCTCCCTGCGATCGCGCTCTTCCGCATCGGAGTTGCCCCAGGCATCTTCGCGACGGTGCTCTTTGCTCTTGCCCCCGGCGTGAGACTCACAGAGTTGGGCATCCGTGGCGTTGACAAGGAAGTCGTCGAGGCGGGACATGCTTTTGGAGCATCTCCCTCACGCATTCTGCGCCAGATCCAGTTGCCGCTCGCGATGCCCTCGATCATGGCAGGCATCAACCAAATCATCATGTTGTCGCTATCCATGGTGGTTATCGCAGGCTTTGTGGGAGCTGGAGGCCTTGGCGGCCAGGTGGTCAAGTCCCTCTCCTCACTCGATAAGCCTTTGGGTTTCGAGTCTGGGATGGCCGTTGTCATCCTCGCCATAGTGCTCGATCGCTTCACCGGCGCGTTTGGAAACAAGCGCGCACAGTCCCTCGTGGGGCGCTGGTTGGGAGTGCTTCCTGGATCCGGGGCACGTCCGAGCGACGACACAGCTCACAAAGCCGTCGACCAGATCGAGGTTGAGAACAGCGCCGTCAAGAAGTCGGTCCTCGGCTAACAACACAAGACCTCGCGAACGCCGCTTGCTGGCGGTCGCAAGCACCGGCCGAACCGAATTTGGCCGTGGTGCAAGGGCGCAGGGAGATTCCCTGTGCAAGGAAAGGAAACACACCATATGAAGATGCGCTCAACCGCGCTCCTCGCCACTGTGGCGGCCGCAAGCCTCGTCCTCGCTGGCTGCTCGTCGTCCGAAACGGCCGAATCCACCACTCCCGCCACCGGCGGCGCAGACGTTCCCGCTACGGGCGGCGACATCACGTTCGGCGTGTTCAACGGTTGGGACGAGGCTGTTGCCTCGTCGCTCCTGTGGGAGAACATCCTCGAGTCCAAGGGATATCACGTCACCCTCGAGTACGCCGACCCCGCGCCCGTCTTCCAGGCGCTCTCCGACGGTGACTACGACCTCGCAACCGACGTGTGGCTCCCCGCCACGCATGCCGACTACCTTGACACGTTCGGTGACGACATCGTCGAGGTGGGCCCCTGGTTCGACAAGGCAGCATTAACCGTCGCTGTCAATGCTGATGCCCCCATCGACTCGCTCGCCGAGCTTTCCGACCCGGCAAACTCCGCCCTCTTTGGTGACCGCATCGTCGGCATCGAGCCCGGAGCGGGCCTCACCGGAGCCGTCGAGAACAACGTCATTCCGACGTACGGCCTCGAAGGTATGGAGTTCATCACCTCGTCGACCCCCGCCATGCTCGCGGAACTCGACACGGCGACGAAGGAGGGCGAGAACATCATCGTCACGCTATGGGAGCCGCACTGGGCCTACGGCGCGTATGACCTCAAGAACCTCGAAGACCCAGAGGGCACGCTTGGCACCGCCGAGTCCATCTCCACGTACTCGCGCGCCGGTTTCGCCACCGACTTCCCCGAGGTAAACGACTGGATGGCCAACTTCACGATGAGCTCCGACCTGCTGTATGACCTGGAAAACAAGCTCCAGGCTGCCGGCAGCGATGGCGATGATGAAGGCGTCGTGGCCGAGTGGGTCGCCGCGAACCAGGAATGGGTCGACTCGCTCACCGCGTAGTTACTGCCTACCCTGCGGCGGGGGTCGTCACATCTCCTACCGCCGCGTAGCACTGAAGCGCTGGTTCCCTTCGGGTGACCGGCGCTTCAGTGCATCACGAACGTGTGCGACAGGCACGAAGCTCCCTGCTAATGTGACCGCGAAACCACTTGAGGGAGAAGAATGCTTGCACGCGCAGAGCAGTCCACTGCCGCTCCACGCGAGCAATTCACTGGACAGACAGGCTTCATCCTGTCCGCCATCGGCTCTGCCGTTGGCCTGGGCAATATCTGGCGTTTTCCCGGCGTGGCCTACGAGAACGGCGGCGGCGCCTTCTTGGTGCCTTACCTTGTAGCGCTCCTCACCGCGGGCATCCCGATCTTGTTTCTCGACTACGCGATCGGCCACCGCTTTCGCGGCGCCGCCCCTACAGCGCTGCGACGCATGGGCGGACGATGGGGCCGTTGGACGGAGTCGCTCGGCTGGTTCCAGGTTTCCTTGTCCTTCGTGATTGCCCTCTACTACACGGCAATCATTGGCTGGGCGCTCAGCTACTTCTTCTTCTCGTTCGACTTGAGTTGGGGGGACGACCCCGCGGGCTTCCTCCTCGGCGACTACCTCAAGGTTTCTGACGAGGTAACGCTCACAGGCGACGTCGTTGCGTCGGTGGCGATTCCACTCGCAATTGTCTGGATTGCCGCGATCGCCGTGCTTGCGCTCGGCGTGGCCAAGGGGCTAGAGCGCGTCAACATTGTGGTGATGCCCCTCCTGGCCGTCACGTTCGGCGCTGTGGTGATCAGGGCGCTCTTTCTTCCAGGTGCCTCGGAGGGCCTCAACGCCTTTTTCACGCCCGATTGGAGCGCGTTATCCGATCCGAAGGTGTGGATCGCCGCCTACGGGCAGATCTTCTTCTCGCTATCGATCGCCTTCGGAATCATGATCACGTATGCCTCCTACCGGAGGCGCCGTGCCAACCTCACCGGCCCTGGCCTCGTTGTGGCATTCGCCAACTCGTCGTTCGAACTTCTCGCGGGCATCGGCGTCTTCGCGACACTCGGCTTCTTCGCGTTCCAGCAGGGGATCCCCGTCGCTGAACTTGAGTCGATCTCTGGCATCGGGTTGTCCTTCATCACGTTCCCAGCGATCCTGTCTGAGATGCCAGGCGGCGCCGTGGTGGGGGCGCTGTTCTTTGGCACCCTCGCGCTTGCAGGTTTCACCTCGCTGCTGTCGATCCTGCAAGTCACATCGGCGGCCGTTCAAGAGAAGTTTGGCCTCACCCCACGCTCGGGCGCGATCGCGATCGGATCCGTCTCCGCACTCTTGTCTTTCGCCCTGTTCTCCACCACGTCGGGCCTCTACGCGTTGGACGCAACCGACCACTGGATCAACAACGTTGGCGTGGTCGCGTCGGCCGTGGTGATGGCGGTACTCACTGTGTGGGTGTTACGCCGTGGCCCCGAGTTGTTGCACCACCTCAACACTGTTTCGACAGTGAGACTCGGGCGGGTATGGATGGCCTTGGTGGGGATAGTTGTTCCAGGTGTGCTCGGGTACATCCTGGTGAGCGGCATCGTGACAGTCGTCACGGAGGGCTACGAAGGCTATCCCTCCGGATTCATCCTCGTGATGGGCTGGGGCTCGCTGATCGCCGCTAGCGTGATCGCCGCGGTGTCCACCGCAATGCCATGGAAGCGCAACACAGAGGAAGGCGAGGCCTGGCCTCCCTATCCGACGCCCATCGCAACGGAGGAGAACTAATATGACCGCCACAGCAATCATCCTGTTCATGCTTTCGGCGGTTTTGGTGTGGGGCGGGCTCATCGCCAGCACCATTCACCTCATCAGGCGCCCCGAAGTCTCGGCGTACCCCGCGGGGGGCGAAGACGACGAACGCCCCGAGCACGCAGTCATTGTCCACGACACCTGACATATCACGGCGTCGGCATCTCTCCATGCCGGCGCTTGGTCCCGCTGCCGGGCGTCATCCAACGCAGTGTGGTGAGATGACGGAGCGCCAGCCTCCTTTAGGGAGACGGGCGCTTCGCCGTTCAAGGGAAGGTGCGGTACGCAGTTCCCTTGTCACAGGTGGAGTGAGGCGAGCGGCCCTACTTGGACCGCAGGACCCGACTACCGAAGGTGAGACCCTTCGCGGCCTTGGAATCATTGCCGCGCCTCTGTGCAACCTGATTCGCAGCGGCACCTAAGCCCCACGCGATTGCAGGCACGACGATGGCGGCTACGGCCCAGCGCTTGAGTACACGTTTCATCATGTGACCTCCTCTTGGTTCTCCAATGACATATGGAACAACAGCGGTGGCCCCACGACACTTCCCATAGTTCGCAAAAACCCCCTGAAAACGGGGCTACGAGTCTTTAGTCGCGCGTAAGTTTGCGGTAGGTCACACGGTGCGGACGCGCCGCATCCGCGCCTAGACGAGACACCTTGTTTTCCTCATACGACGCGAAGTTTCCTTCGAACCAGTACCAAGCCGAGGGGTCCTCTTCGGTGCCTTCGTAGGCGAGGATGTGCGTAGCAACGCGATCGAGGAACCACCTATCGTGCGAGACGACTACTGCGCACCCAGGGAACTCAAGCAGAGCGTTCTCGAGGGATCCAAGTGTCTCGACGTCCAGGTCGTTGGTCGGCTCGTCAAGCAGGAGCAAGTTGCCGCCCTCTTTGAGGGTCAGCGCGAGGTTGAGACGGTTACGCTCACCACCGGACAACACACCTGCTGGCTTCTGCTGATCGGGACCCTTGAACCCAAACGCGCCCACATAGGCGCGCGAAGGCATCTCGACGTTGCCCACCTTGATGAAGTCGAGACCGTCGGAAACGACCTCCCAGAGTGTCTTGTTGGGATCGATTCCGCCCCTGCTCTGGTCCACGTAGGACAACTTGACTGTCTCGCCGATCTTGAGCTCGCCGCCGTCGAGCGGTTCGAGCCCAACGATGGTCTTGAACAGCGTGGTCTTGCCAACGCCGTTGGCGCCAATGACACCCACGATGCCGTTGCGTGGAAGCGTGAAGGACAAGCCATCGATCAGGGTGCGGTCCCCGAAGCCCTTCTTGATGTCCTTGGCCTCCAACACCACGCTGCCAAGGCGCGGGCCCGGGGGGATCTGAATCTCTTCAAAGTCGAGCTTTCTGGTGCGGTCCGCCTCCGCGGCCATCTCTTCGTAACGACCGAGACGCGCCTTCGACTTGGTCTGGCGACCCTTCGCGTTGGAACGCACCCACTCGAGCTCATCCTTGAGTCGCTTCTGCAGCTTCTGATCCTTCTTGCCTTGCACCGCGAGACGCTCTGACTTCTTCTCGAGATAGGTCGAGTAGTTGCCCTCATAGGGGTAGGCGCGGCCACGGTCGAGTTCGAGGATCCACTCGGCGACGTTGTCGAGGAAATACCTATCGTGCGTCACGGCGAGAACGGCGCCCGCATACTTCGCGAGGTGCTGCTCTAGCCACAACACGGACTCAGCGTCGAGGTGGTTGGTTGGCTCATCAAGGAGCAAGAGATCCGGCTTCTGGAGGAGCAACTTGCACAGCGCCACGCGCCGTCTCTCTCCGCCTGACAGGTTGGTGACAGGAGAATCGCCTGGCGGGCAACGTAACGCGTCCATCGCCTGCTCGAGTTGAGCGTCAAGGTCCCATGCGTCGGCGTGGTCCAGGTATTCCTGAAGGTTGCCCATCTCAGCAAGCAGCTTGTCGTAATCCGCGTCGGGTTGCCCCATCTCCTCGCTGATTTCGTTGAAGCGCAGCAACTTGGCCATGGTCTCGCCTGCGCCCTCTTGGACGTTGCCAAGAACTGTCTTGTCCTCATTGAGTTCTGGCTCTTGCATGAGGATGCCGACGGTGTACCCGTCGCTGAGGCGTGCCTCGCCATTCGAGGCATGCTCAATACCCGCCATGATCTTCAAAACCGTGGACTTGCCCGCACCGTTGGGCCCCACCACGCCGATCTTTGCGCCGGGCATGAACGACAACGTCACGTCATCGAGGATGACCTTGTCCCCGTGCGCCTTACGCGCCTTGTACATCGTGTAAATAAACTCAGCCACTGCCACTCCGTCGAATCGTCGAGGCGACACGAGCCGCCGGAACCGCCCTCTAGCCTACGCCGTCCCCGCATGCGCCAGGCCCGGGAGGGCGGCCGTGCTCCCGCCAAGAGGGCGCTCCCCCGCTGCGCGCCTCACGTCGTACGCACGATGCCGGCGGGCGGCGGCTTCGCACCACACTCGCCGGCATTGCACGCAACGCGTTACGCGGCGACGGACACCTCATCGAGCAACGCATCGGCGCCCTCTTCTGCCTCAGACTCGGCCTCGATCGGATCAACGTCGGGCTCGTCGGTGTCACGTGACGCGTGGTCGCTCGCTGCACCGCCTCCAAGGCTCGCGTCCGCCGTGGCGCGCGTGAACGTCGCTACACCTTTGGTGAGATCGTGACCTACGCTCACGGCGTCAAGGACCAGATCAGTGCGGGGGCCCGCCTCCGCATCCCATTGGTGGGTGCGCAACCGGCCCTGGACCATGACGGGCTGGCCCTTCTCGATCGAGTTCATGATGGTGATCGCGGCGCTACGGAACGTGCGCACGGTAAACCATTCGGTGTTTCCGTCGACCCAGACTCCCTTGTCTCGGTCGAAGTACCGGCTCGTAGACGCAAGCCTGAAACTCGTGAGCCGGGTGCCTGTTGGCCCCACGACATGCCGCGGATCCGTCGCCACCCAGCCCGTCACCGTCATCGTCAAGTCATTCATGTTGTCCTCCTCCATGGGAGCCCTCCCGGCGCCCTGTGGCCAGGATGGACGGAGGAGAATCAGGAGGCATAGGCGTCCGCACCTGGCAGAGGACAAAGCCGCGTTCGGGAGCCTGGGGACGACATCGATCGACAGCCGACACCCCAAACACCCCCGCACTGGCGCCCGGAGCGGCTGGCAGTGGCGTCATGGGCAACCTAGGTGAGGTCGGCCAACTCATCGAGATTGCGGTACGCCTCGTGGATCATCGCAGTCGGTTCAATCACGTGAGGCGTGACGGCCGCACGGATCGCGGACCTCCCTGCCTCGCGCACTAGCTGGCCCGCGGAGTGACCCTTCAGTGCCCGCGACCACAAGCCCTTCAACCCCTGAGGAGGCACCACGTCGGGCCACACGACGTGTGCCAGCGCGTGTTCGAGTTCCTCAGCGAGCTGAGACGCAGGCACCACGGCGTCGTTCATGACGATGCGCCACGCGAGAGGAAGCCCCGCCGTCGCGCCGTCGATCCACTCGAGGCGCACTTGATCAACCGCGGCCAATGACGCGCTGAGCGACTGGGCAAAGACACCATGTTTGCCAGACGCAATGGCAGATGCGACGTCGGCGCGCGCCTCGACACCGGCCGCCCTTGCGAGCGCGGCCACGAGCCCGTCGACATCGGGAACAACTGGATCGGCGTCGCGAGAAAGGGCGCCTTCAAGCGTTCTACCTGCTGCAACCAGGTCCGATCTCACGGCCTCGGCGGCGACGGACCGCGTGGCCGCCGCTCCCGCGATCTCGGCGCGCAATGCCGCCACTCCTCGGCCCGTGCGCGCGCTCGTGAGCATCACAGGTGAACCGTCGATCCCCTCACGCTCGATGAGCGAGGCCAGGTCACGGGCCACTGCATCGGCGTCCTCGTCAGTGAGTCTGTCCGTGTGATTAAGCACCATGAGCGACGGCTGACCGTGATCTGATGCCACCGTGAGATACGCCGAGTGAAGCGCGTGGTCTGCATACTTCTGCGGGTCGACCACCCACACAATGAGGTCCGCAAGCGGCACCACTCGGTCGACAGTCTCGCGGTTGGCTTCGTTGATGGAGTCATGGTCGGGGAGGTCAAGGAGGACCACTCCGCTCATCTCCACGGAGGTTCCGAGGTCGAGGCGGCGCTGCGGTTCGACGCCTAGCCAATCGAGCAATTCGTGAGCGGGTCCCCACGTCGCGGAAGCCACTGCTGAGGTGGTGGGACGCGCCACGCCAGGCACGGCAAACTCCGTACCGACGATCGCATTGAACAGGCTTGACTTTCCCGATCCGGTTCCGCCCGCGAGCGCCACCACCGTGTGATCCACTCCAAGTGCAAGGCGTTCATCGCATCTGGCGATGGTGCTCAAGACCTCGTCACGCACCAGCGGGTTGATCGCTTCGGACGCCCATTCCATGGATGCGCGCAACCGCTGGACCCTCTCTTTGAGACGGGAGGTCTCTGTGCGCGGCGGTAGTTCGTTGAATGTGGGGCTCACAGGAGTGCTCTCAGCTCCGCCCGGCGCAGGCGCACCTTTGACGAAGCCTCTGGGCTCAGCGACACGATATCGGTGGGCTTCATCATGTCGAGCGCCTCTTTACTGATGACGTAGCGCCGCGCCGCAGTCAGCTGCTCCCTTGCCTTGTCCATCGCGGCCGAGCCAGTCTGCTTTGTGAGTACAGCAAGCGCGCCGGCCGCCTTGTCGACGCCCACAGCGGCCGATGCCAGAGTGAGGCCAAGCCCCGCCTCGCCCACCACCGCACTGCCTGCATCGGCGCCCGCCAGCTCGAGTGCGAGCGCAGAACATGCGTCTAGCCACGTCCTCGCGGCATCGGCCGCTCTGCGTTCACGGACGACGCGGGCGTCCCTCGGGTCACGTTGCTGAGCAAGCCATGGGCCAACGCCGCCGTCAACCTTGCCAAGCGAGGCCATCATTTTGGACGTGGCGGTGGCCGCGGCATGGGATAGGGACGCCTCGACGGCCGCGATGAGATCGGCGCGAATCGTGGTCAGCACAGCGTCCCTCGCTTCGCGTGCACTGCGTCTCTTGACCCAAGCTGAACTGCTCAGGCGGAACAAGGGTGCTCCGTCGGCGGTCGCTTGCTGCCACCGTGCGCCGACGGGCCCAGCGCCGATGCCCAGATACCAATCGTCACCGGCCTCGATCTCCGCTTGAGCCGCACATCTGCGAACCTCGGAGCGCACATCCTTGGCTGCTGCGGCCTGGTCATCCATGAAGTCCGCGAGTTGCTCGAGCCATTCCTTCATGGCCGCGATACCGCCGTGGAGCGTGCGCTCAACGATCGTGTGTGCTGATGCTGACGCCACTGTGTCGAGCCAACGCCCAAGTCCGCTTACCACGTCCCTAGGGATGTCGGTCTTGGCATCCTCCGGGATCACAAACAAGGGAAGCCCTTCGAGCTTCTCGTGGGCGAGCCTCGATACGAGTTCTCTCCGCACTTGACCAGCGACGTCGGCAGTGACGCGGTTGAGGACAACCGCCACGGAAGCGCCGCGATCGGTCGCCTTTCGCAATGCGTTCCAAGGGATCGCGTCGCCATACCGTGCAGGCGTCGTGACGAAGATCCATAGGTCGGCGGCCTCAAGGAGATCCTCGGCGACCGCGCGATTCTCCCCACGCACGCTGTCAAGGTCGGGACTATCCACGATGACAAGTCCACGCGGAATCACGTCGGTCGGGTGCGTGGTCGCTCGCTTGGCGACCTCATCGAGAACCGCAGCGTCAAGCGGGTGGTGGAAGAGGTGGGGCACCTTCGTGGTGGGCCGCAACACACCGGAGGCCGTCAGTTCCTCACCCAAAAGGGCATTCACCACTGTGGACTTTCCCGCCCCTGTAGGGCCGCCCACGATCACGATTGCTGGGGATGTCTGTTCGCGCACACGCGGAATGAGGTGGTGATCGAGTTGGTCAATCATCTGGGCGACGAGTGCATTTGCCTCGATCTCGCGACCAGTGGGCAGCGGCATTTCGACCACGGAGATCACGCGGCGCGTGTCCGTGAGCGCGTCAAGTAGCGCTCCGGGGTACGACCACGTTTTGATCGGCCTGAAGTCCATGGTGCTAGCCTGCCTCCTCACGTCTGTGGCATGAGGGTACCGCGCCGACGACACGTCAAAGATGCGTCAAAAACGGCCTGGCAGAAGCGTCAGGCGCCTCGACTGCGGGTAATCTGTCCCTCGACGACGGAAAAGGTCTGTGTACGTGCCCGACGGCGCGTGCGGGTCTTCCTCCGCGGTCCCGCCCTCGTAGCTCAGCTGGATAGAGCATCGGACTTCTAATCCGGCGGTCGCAGGTTCGAATCCTGTCGGGGGCACTTTTGTGATTCGTCCCGACGGGCGCGTCGGGACGAGTGGCATACACGACACCCGTCTCCATGAGGGACGATGGACGCATGACCTCCGCGCTCTTTGCTCCCCTGACCATCCGCTCAGTGACGGCTCGCAACCGCGTATGGGTAAGCCCGATGTGCCAGTACTCGTGCGAGGACCGCGACGGGGCAGTGGGTGACTGGCACCTTGTCCATTTGGGTTCTTTTGCCCGTGGCGGAGCAGGGCTCGTCATGGCCGAGGCGACGGGCGTACTTCCAGAGGGCCGCATCACGGCGTGGGACACGGGCATCTGGGACGATGCGCAGCGCGACGCCTGGTCCAGGGTGACCGCCTTCATCAAGGGCCAAGGCGCAGTGCCCGCGATCCAACTCCAGCACGCGGGCCGCAAAGCCTCGACGCACCGCGCCTGGTCGGGAGAAGGCACCATGCCCATCGCCGACGGTGGTTGGCAAACAGTAGGCCCCTCCCCTATCGCATTCCCTGGCTACGACGCCCCCGTTGCCCTGGACGCTAGGGGAATTGCCGACATCGTGGCCGCATTCGGGGCTGCAACCCGAAGAGCTCTCGACGCGGGCTTTGAGGTCATCGAGGTCCACGGAGCCCACGGGTACCTCATCCACCAATTCTTGTCCCCCATCAGCAACGAGCGCGCGGATGAGTGGGGTGGGTCTCTAGAAAACAGGGCGCGCTTGCTCTTGGATGTCGTGCGCGAGGTGCGGGCTGTCGCGGGGTCAGAAATTCCAGTCTTCGTACGCGTGAGCGCGACCGATTGGCTTGAACCCAAAGGCCTCACCCTCGAGGAGTCGGTGACAGTTGCCGGCTGGGTCCGCGAGGCGGGCGGCGACGTCATGGACGTCTCGACGGGCGGGAACGTCACCGGCGTGACGATTCCGACTGCGCCCGGATACCAGGTGCCACACGCATCGGCCATCAAGAATGGCGCTGGAATCATCACGGCGGCGGTTGGCCAAATCACCTCCGCTACGCAAGCGGAGGCGATCGTGGCTTCGGGCGATGCAGACGCCGTGTTCGTTGCCCGCCAATTCATGCGTGATCCGCATCTGCCGATGCGCTGGGCGCATGAATTGGGCGTCCAGCTCAACCTGCCGATTCAGTACGCGCGAGGGGCGTGGCCGAGCGAAGGGTCTGTCTAGCCACGCTACTGGCGCGTCGCCACCTATTCGAAACGCGTCGACGTCACTTCGGTTGACCGCCGCACGAGTCCGAATGATCCAGCGACGGCGGCCACGCCGAGCGCGACGCTCGCCGCGATCGCGATCCAGTAGCGCGCGTCCGGCCACCCCATGGTGAGGTCGCTCCCAACAGCCCCGATCATGAGCCAGGCCACCAAGAACCCCAACCCAGCCGACATGACAAGCGTGGCTGCCAATGGCAACGTCGCCTCGGTCGCAATGACCCGTCGCAAGTCGCGTGCAGGCATCCCTCCGAGTCTCAAGAGCGCAAAGGTGCGCTTGCGGTCTAGTGCCGCCGCGACCGTCGCCACGGTGAGTGACAGCGCCGAGATCCCGATGGCAACGGCCATGCCCAAGTAGGCCATGACTCCCAATTCATGCGTAAACGTGAGCGCATCGGCCTTCGCATAGTCGGCACGCGTGGTGGGCGTCACCCACGAAGCCGTCGCGACCTCGATCGCCGTCCGTGCGCGTTCAATGGCATCGGGGCTCCCGTCCGTCACCACGACGACGAGGGACGGCTCGAGGCCTTCGATACCCGAGGACCACGCGACAGGGGCATCGACTGCTGACGAATCGGCGAATACTCCCGCTCCAAACATGCCAAGCAGATCAATCACGACGAATGCTGCATCGGGCACGTCCTGCGATCCCAGAGCACGCGCTTCGTCGGACGTCATCACGTGGTGCAATTCGTCTTCAGGGGTCGCATAGGCAACCACAACTCGGTCCGTGCCCTCTAGGCCCTGCACCGCGGAGCTCACCGCATCGGCTTCCGCGTCGCGGGATATGGGCGCCACGATCGCATCGGACGATAGCGCGCCAGGGGTGTCCCTGGGCGTCGCAGTGGTCTCTATGGCACTCACCACGCCAGCGAACATGCTCACGGTGAAGACGGCAACGACAAGCCCAGCCACAGAGCGAAACGTGGAGCGCGAATGGCGTGCGAGCCTGCCCGCCGCCACGACGGCGGGGGCCGTCTTCGCAAAGCGTCCCATCACGTGTGCCGTCAGGGAGGTGAGCCACGGGCCCGCGACCACCATGCCAAAGACGGTCACCATGAAGCCAAGCAGCAGGACGTAGTTGAACACCTCGGAGGCCTTGGGATCGCGCTGGAATGCGATTGCGGGGATTACCAGCATGGAAAGGCCCAAGAAGAGAGTGAGAGAGCGCCACGCCGTGACTCTTTTCTCTGCACGCTCCCTCACGGCGCCGAGCGCGCCGACGTCATCCCGATAGGTGCGCCACCATGCGGTCCCTCCCCCCAAGACAGCCACAGCAAGCACCACGGTCACCGTCCACTGCGCGGAGGCCGTGAGGTCACGGGTATAGGAGGTAGTCCCGCTGAGAGTAAGCGTCGACGCGAGGGGCCGTAGCGCGGCAGCCACACCGATGCCTAGTGCACCGCCAACGAGCGATGCGACGAACATCTCGAGGCCAGAAAGCAGCGCTATTGCACGGCGTCCCGCGCCAACGAGCCGTACGGTAGCGAACCGTTCTCGCCGCTCGGTTGCCCCCAGTTGAGAAACGATCGAGATCAGCAGGATGATCGGCACTAAGACGGCGATGGAACCGACGGCGATGACGAACTGAGACGTCCCAGACCCGAGCGGGTTACCCGACGTCGGGAACGCGCTCATGAGCACGGTATCCGTCGACGGCGCGAGCGCCGTCCACCTCTGGCCAACCACCACCACGCGGTCACTT
>SWCB01014412.1_pt1 | contig 16932 bp, 16 predicted proteins | sample 4692901 | NCBI WGS metagenome assembly SWCB01 (sample SAMN10267276, study PRJNA491770) | bioreactor metagenome | isolation source: DHS bioreactor inoculated with subseafloor sediment | place: Japan: off Shimokita Peninsula | collected 2006-08 | reverse complement strand
TATTATATACAAGCTCAATATTTGAATCCAAGCTTTTCCCCTCAGTTAATCTTTTAACCTCCGATAATAAATAGGGGGTTATTTCCTTACCCTTTATCCCTTTTCTTTGTGCCTCTTCTATAGAACAATCTATTGCACTCCTTATTTTTTCATAGTCCATTTCAAATTCTTCTGGTATAGGATTTCCTATAACTATGCCTCCATCTAAATTCAAATCCCACTTAGCTTTAATAGCCCTTGCTAACTCTTGTGGTGACTCTACTTTATAATCAGCCTTAAATCCACTTTTTCTTGTATAGAATGCAGGAAATTCCTCAGTCTTATAGCCTACCACAGGAACACCTTGGGTCTCCAAATACTCTAGGGTCAAACCAATATCCAAGATTGATTTTGCACCAGCACAAACTACAGCAACATTGGTCTTAGCTAGCTCTGTAAGATCTGCAGATATATCGAAGGTGCTTTCTGCTCCTCTGTGAACTCCTCCAATTCCCCCTGTAACGAATACCTTTATCCCTGCTAGTTCTGCTATAATCATAGTTGCTGCAACCGTTGTTGCTCCATCTCCCTCTTTAGAAATAATAAAGGGAATATCTCTTCTACTAACCTTAGCTACATTTGTTGCCTCTGCCATATATTTTATATCCTTTTCATTTAAGCCTACCTTTAGTCTCCCTTTGATTATCCCTATTGTTGCTGGTGTTGCGCCCTTATCCCTGATAATTTTTTCAACAGCTAATGCGGTTTCAATATTTTGTGGATAGGGCATACCATGGGAAATAATCGTGGATTCAAGGGCTACCACTGGTTTTCCATCCCTTAAAGCATTTTTCACCTCTTCATTAATATCTAAATATTTATTTATCATTATTTTAACTCCTTCATTGTTTTTCTCAAATTTTCAACTGTCATATTTGGGTTAATCGTATTAACGTGGGATAAAGCTAATATTGAAGCTCCCATAGCAAACCTTGCACTTCTTTCAATATTAAATTCATTTAAGTAGGAATAAACTAATCCAGCAACAAATGCATCACCAGCTCCGGTAGTATTTACAACCTTTATATCCTCTGGAAGCTTCATATGCCCAATCTTAGAATTATCGCCATAGTAAACCCCTTCCTTCCCTACAGTTATGAATACTTTCTTTACTCCCTTGTCTAGAAAGAATTTTATATTATTTTTAATATCCTTTTCACTATTTATTGGAATTCCCGATAATACTTCCGACTCAATCTTATTTGGTTTTATTGTATGGAAACTCCCAATAACCTTCCTTACCTTCTCCGCCTTTTTCGTAGATACAGTATCCAGAAAAAAATCAACACCCTTAAAAGCCCCAAGTATATACTCTATAGTTTTTCCATCTAGATTTGTATCCAAGACAATAATTTTAGAATTCTTAATAGTCCCAGCTTTATCCTTAATAATGTCAATACTAAGTTCTCTAATTATATCCATATGGGAAATAGCTGCCTTCATATCTCTATTTTCATCTAAAATAGATAAATAAATGGATGTAGGTCTATTTTTAAGGATTAATGAGCTATCCATATCTATTCCTATTTGTTTGCATTCTTCTACTATTTTTCTTCCATATATATCATTTCCCATTGCTGTAATCAACTTGGTTTCTATATTAAGTTTCACAAGATTTTCAGCAATGTTTCTTCCTACCCCACCTAAGGACATAGTTACCTCTCCTGGATTCGAGTCCTGGAGTCTTAGTATCCCATGGGGAAATCCTTGTATGTCTATATTAGTACCACCAATTACAGTTACATACTCCTCCTCTGTAATTATATAACCCTTTCCCTTTACATATCCTTTTTTCATAAGATTTGCAATATGTACTGCTACGGATGAACGAGTTATTCCCAATACCTCTGCTACCTCCTGCTGAGATATCAAAGGCTGTTCCTTTAATATACTTAATATTTCCTTTTCCCTTTTCGTCAAGTTTACCACCCATCTTTTGTTTAGTAATTAAGCTTGTGTTTATATGATATCACAAAGTAAAAATAGAATCAATAATTCTCTAAATGAATCCCCTTAACTCCTAAAAACTAATATTATCTAAATATAAGCAGGAATTTTTGCCTTTGATATAGAACTTATCATTATATGGATGTTTATGTTAAAAATCAAATTTCGAGTTTAAGTGAGGTTAAAAAATTGAATAATAATCATGCTATTGACAGTTTAATAAATAATCTCCTGAATTTTTTTAAAAAAAAAATAGATATTGATAACAAACAAGAAGTTATAATTATATATGCTCTACGCCTTGTAATTAATAGTATTATTGCCTATACTTTATCTCTCATACCAGCTTTAGTCTTTGGAACATTTAAGAATGTTTTAATTATCTCACTATCCTTCGCTGCTCTTCGTACTTTTTCTGGGGGAGCCCATAGTTCGAGCATTCAAAACTGTTCTATTAATGGGGCAATTATTTCAAATATCCTAGGCTTAATGACGAAGCACTTAGTTTTAAGTAAAGAAAGTATGTTTACTTTAATTTTATTTACATTTCTATTTTCACTATGGGCTATAGGCAAGTTTGCTCCTGCCGACACTCCTAGTAAGCCTATTGCAACAAATGCAAAGAAAGAAACGCTCAGAAAAAATTCATTTATTGTACTTTGTTTGTGGGCATTATCAAGCATTGTATGGTTTATGAGATTTCCCCATGTAAGTTTATATATATATGCCTCAACAATAGGCATACTTTGGCAGTCTTTTACACTAACAAAAACAGGTTACAAGCTGTATAGAATTCTAGATAACACTTTAAACAAGCTTTTTAATATTTTTCAAAAAAAGGAGGATCAATATGATTAAAAAACTAGTACAACTTACCATAGCTTTACTGACTTTCGTCGCTTTTTCTAATATTGCCACTGCAACAGCCTTTATTGGATGTCAGCCTGAGGTACCAAAAGAGTTAATGGAATAAAAAGTATTATTATGTTTATTTTTAGGAGTGTGAAATATTGAAGGCTTTAGAAAGTATAGTTGCATATTCCTTAGAAGGCTTTTTTATGGCAGGAGCAGGCCTTAGCTTACTTGGTTTAAGATTAGAAATAAGAAAATTGATATACATTGCTATTATATACGGTTGTTTTGTTTATTCCGTGCGTCATATTTATGCTTTATTAGAAATACCCCTTGGTAGTCATGTGTTTATATTGATGATAATCTTTACTTTATTAATAATTATAATAGGAAAGGTAAACCTTATAACTGCTTCTCTTGCATCATTAACCTCAGTACTCTTAATATTTTGGGGTGAAGGAGTTTTTCTTTATCCTGCTTTAATAGTGTTAAAAATAGACATAATCTCATTAATGAACGCAAATCCAGGATATACTATTTTAGCAATTTTAATTTCAGATACACTTTTAATCATAGCCTTTTTTATTGGATATATATTTAATATTTCTTTACTGGATTTTGCTAAGGAAAGATTAGAAATAACTACAAAGGAGTAGCCTATGAACTTAAAAACTAAAGCTTCTACCTTAATACTACTAATCTTACTTCAAAGTATTTCAATATTTTTTTTAACGCATAATAAAATAGCTCAAATTTTATCAAAATCTTTTGTATATAACTATCCTGTTTTTTTCATATTTTTTCTAAATTTTTTGGGCATTGCTGCTATTATAAACGTTTTTTATGTATTTATTTTCTTAAAAAAGGAAGAGAAGTCTATAAAAAAGCTTAGTGACTCAAGGGAAGTTATCGAGGCATTAAAGGGTCAAAAACATGATTTCAATAATCATATGAGTGTTGTAGAAGGTATGATTAGTTTAAAAAAATATGATAAAGCTCGTAGTTATATTCATAATATTTGTGGAAAAACAAACGAAATATTTTCAATCTCAAAAATTGAAAACATTGAAGTCGCAGCTATACTCTATAAAAAGGTTGCAATTGCAGAGAACAAGGGCATTAATGTTGAGATTGATATAAATACTCACCTTGAAAACCTAGTGGTAAATTCTATTGATCTTTCTAAAATTTTTTTTAATTTACTTGATAATGCTATTTGGGAATTAGAATTCGCTCCTTTTGAAGAAAAAATACTAAGTATCGACATACATGAGCATGAAGAAAATTACATTATAATTATAGGAAACTCCTATCCCGTACTACCTATGGAGCTGTTTGACAAGATCTTTACTCCAGGTTACACAACAAAGGAAGGACAACAACATGGGTATGGACTTGATATAATTAAAAGAACTGTTGAAAAAAACAAAGGTGAAATAACTGTTGAAAGCTATGAAGGCATAGGAACTATATTTACAGTTTTTTTACCTAAGTCAACTACCCCTATAGGAGTAAAATCCTTATCTAACTAAATGTTATTTATTCCTGTAGTTTTCTTTCATTCTTGTTACTTCTTTTTTTAATTCATGTAGTTCCTTTTCTAACCATACATTCTCCAGTATTATTTGAAATAATATCATAGACAAAAAAACCGTCATAAACTCCCTAAAGGGAATAACAGCTCTTCCTTCAATCCTGCTATATATAAGAAAAAGGGAACCTAATACTACAAAGGGTATCCCCATTTTCTTGATTGAAATTAGAATTTCACAAATTCCTTCTATTACTAATTTATTTATTTTCTTGTTTTTCACCCTATTAACCCCCTACCCAGCATAAATATTTCTATATATTAAAATATATATGCTCGTCCACTTATAATTAGTAGGGTTTTTTACCTTCTTCCAAAAGTTACTTTCCCATCTTCAATAACTAGCTTTGCGTCAAAGTTTCCTCCGTTTTTATAGGAGAATCCTTGAATTTGGGAGGTTTCGCCCTTTTCTACTAACTCCTTTACCTGGGTAGTAGTCAGTTTTTTTCCTGCAATTACAGCACTAATAAAGAATTTACAAGAATTTGTATATTCACTACATCCATAGCCCTTTGAATTTTCTGTAATAGTACCTTTTTTACAAAGGGGGCAAAGTCCAATGACAGTCCTTGGTCAATTGGCCTTTCCTTGTCTTTTTCTCTTGGATGGTGTAGCCATATCTCCTTCTATCTCTATGGGAGTACTTTTTATCGCCTCCGTAACAATAAAGGCAGTAAAATTATTGATACTTTCCATAAACCTCTCTGGAGAAAATTTACCCTTTGCTATTTTATTCAGAGCTTTTTCCCACTTACCAGTTAACTCAGGAGACTTTAGTTCATTAGGCACTGTGCTAATAATGGAGATTCCCTTTAATGTAGGTACAAGGGATTTCTTTTCTCTTTTTATATAACCCACTTGAATAACCCTTTCAATAATAGATGCCCTTGTGGCAGGTGTTCCCAGTCCACTATCCTTAAGCTGTTCCTTCAATTCTTCATCATCTACAAGTCTTCCTGCATTTTCCATAGCACTTAGTAATGTGCTTTCTGTATACTGTTTTGGCGGTTGAGTTTGTTTTTTCAGAATCTCTGTATCCTTAAATAAAACATCCTCTCCTTCACTCATAGAAGGAAGCTGTTGCTCCTTATCCTTTTCCTTTTTTTCATCATTAACATAAATAAGCTTCCAACCCCAGTCTAGCACCACCTTGCCCTTGGATACAAAGTCTTCTCCTTGGCTTTCTACAATAATGGTGGTAGTTTCATATTTGTGACTAGGAAAGAATACAGCAATCAGTCTCTTTACAATTAGATTATATATATTCTTTTCCTTTATATTCAGTCTTTGTATATTTGGTGTTTTGGGGGTAGGAATGCAGGCATGATGATCCGTTATTTTCTTATTATTAATAATCCGTGATGTAAATTTAAGTTTATCAATAATTTTAGATATGTATTGTTCATAGGGATTAAACCTTAGCTTCTCTAGGGTTTCCTTAACATTATCCTTCATATCATCGGACAAATACCTGCTATCTGTACGGGGATAAGTTATTAACTTATGTCTTTCATAAAGCTTTTGAGCTATATCTAAGGTTTCCTTGGCTGTATATCCAAAATATTTATTACCATCTCTTTGTAATTCCGTTAAGTCATAGAGAAGTGGTGGTGCTTGATTTTTCTTCTCCTTTTTTATGTCAACAACCTTTCCTGTAGTTTCCTTCACCTTATCAGCAATCTCCCTAGCCTTTTCTTCACTAGGTATTTTACTACTATTTTCCTTTATATCCATCCAAAGTCCATCAAAATCCTCATAGATGCTTTTTACTTCCCAATATTCCTGGGGCTTGAAGTCCTTAATCTGCATATCTCTATTGACAATCATAGCCAAAGTCGGGGTTTGTACCCTGCCTATACTAAAAAGTGTATTGTTCTTTATAGTATAGGCCCTGGTTCCATTCATTCCAATCAACCAGTCTGCTTCACTTCTACACCTGGCTGATTGAAATAAGTTATCGTATTCAGTTCCTTCCTTTAGCTCATGAAACCCTTTTTTTATAGCTTCCTCTGTCATGGAGCTAATCCATAATCTCTTAAAGCTCTTTTTACAGTTTGCAAGCTGGTAGATATATCTAAAGATTAGTTCTCCTTCCCGCCCAGAATCTGTAGCACATATCATATCTCCCACTTCTTTACTATCCATAAGCTTCTTCACTATTTGAAATTGCTTTTTTGTTTTAGCTGAAGCTTTTAGAAGAAATTTTTCTGGCATAATGGGCAAATCTCCCATATTCCACTTTTTATATTTGTCATCATAATGATCTGGCTCACATAGGGTTACCAAATGTCCTATTGCCCAGGTAACGATATATTTCCCACCTTCAATGTAGCCATCCTTTGAGGAACTAGGTCCCTTTATAATTACTTTAGCTATATCCCTTGCCACACTAGGTTTTTCTGATACAATTAATGTTTTTGTCATATGAAAAGCACCCTTTACAATTTTAATCTATTTTTTCCATAGTTGCAGCACTAACAACTCTAATCTACTGAGAATATCTTTTGCTTTACCAATAATGGTTAAATCAAAGTCATTATAATTTATACATTCCTCATTATTAATATAAACCTTAACACCATTAAACATTTTTGGGATTTCATTTACTGGATAGACTGCTAAACTAGTCCCAATAACTATCATTAAATCTGCATTTTCCATATTATGTATTGTGCTGTTCCAAGCATCTTCTGGAAGGGTCTCTCCAAACAATGTAACTCCAGGTCTAAGATACATACTTTCACAATTATTACATCTATTCTTTTCCAAAAATTCATCTAAATTTACTCCATTATTACAATCATTACATTTTATCTTATTTATATTTCCATGGAGTTCATAAACTTCTTTACTTCCTGATTGTTTATGAAGACCACTAACATTTTGAGTAGCTATGCAACTAATAAAACCTTGCTCTTCCAATCTTGCTAATACATAATGCCCTTCATGGGGTTTTATTCCTGTAAATCTTCTGAGCCTATAACTATAAAATTCATGAAACAAGTCATAATTATTTTTCAACGCTTCAGTTGTTGCAACACTCAAAGGATCAATATTCCTCCACCATCCACTCTTGCTTCTAAAGTCAGGTATATTGCTTTCAGTATCCATCCCAGCTCCTGTTAATACTATAGTATTGTTTGACTCCCTCACCATAGAGGCAAGTTTAGTTATTTTACTTTCTAAATCCAAATTATTCATAAGCAACATCCTTTCTTTAATCTTAAGCTTCTAATAAACTAACATATGTTTTTTATTTTTTTCTGTAAATAACACCAAGCACAATAAATCCTAGGGCTAAAACAAGGTGAGTAACGCCCCATGATATTATGTTCCCTCTAAAATACATAATTGAAGCGACTATATTTATAATTCCTGCAATAAAATATATGTGTTTACCAAGGTTTTTCTTCAAATCAAATCACCCCACTCTTTTCCAGTAATCTCCCTCTGTCCTTAATTATATATTAATTACCTTTCTCATTTCCAATACAACATTTCGACATTTTTCTTTATCTTTTTTTAATGCCAAACCTTCAAGAGTTGCTGCCAATTCATAAATTGATGTGACTCTTAGGTTTCCCGATGTGCCTTTTAACTGGTGGATGAGTTTCCCCAATTTTTCAAAGTCCATATTATTCAAAGCTTCTTCAATTTCATATAAATGATCAGGTAGAGTTCTGGCATACTCCAAAAATATTTCCATTGCAACATCTTTTTCGAAACCCGTATCATTAACAAACCTATCAATATTATCATCTATTAAATCAAAATGATTCATTTTTCTTTTTTTCCTATATTCCTCAATTACCTTAAATACAATATTAAAGTTTAGTGGTTTGCTTATATAATCGTCCATACCCCCATCTATGCATTTCTTCCGGTCGCCTTCCATGGCATATGCTGTCATAGCAATAATAGTTGTATGTTTTTTGTCCCCTTCCATTTCTCTGATTTTTGCTGTACTTTCATATCCATCCATCACAGGCATTTGACAGTCCATAAAAACAATATCATAATCCTTTCTAGAACATAGTTCATATGCTTCTTTTCCATTTATTGCAACATCACAAGATAAACCACCATTTTTCAGCATTTCTATAGCCACTTTTCGATTTATTATATTATCTTCAACTAACAAAATTTCTGGCATCCATGAAACAGCTACTTCATTTTCATTAATTTTCCTTTCAACCCCTTCTTCGTATTTCACATCCTGCTTTATACCTTCTGCTATCATAATACTATCAAGTAATTTATCTCTATGAATTGGTTTAGATAAATATTCATCCACCCCGCCTTTCTTTCCCTTTATCTCATCTGCCTCTTGAGAAACTGAGGTAAGCAATATTATCCATGTATTTCTTATAGAAGGCAATTTTCTTATGGCAGAAGCAAATTCATATCCACTCATATCCGACAATTCATAGTCAGTAATTACAATATCCACTGTATTATCACCATTAGCATATTTCTGGAGCTCTCTAATGCCATGTTCTTCCCCTTCAGCCTCAAGTACCTGTATACCAAATTCCTCAAGATAATTTCTTGTAATTTTTCGAAGATAATTATCGCAACATACAATTAATACTCTAAGTCTATTTAATCTTTTATAATTTTCAACTATGATCTCATTTGTTTTGCTTACTATTTCAAATTTGGCTGTAAAGAAAAAGGTAGCACCTTTACCCGGGAGACTTTTAACTCCAATATCCCCCTCCATCATGTTAACAAGTTCCTTACATATAGCAAGTCCAAGTCCTGTACCACCGAATTCCTTAGTAATCAAGCTTGATACCTGTATATAGGGCTTGAACAAATCCTCACTTGCTTCTTCGCTTATTCCAATACCCGTGTCAGTAATCTCAAAATACACTGTTGCAATATTATCTGCATCTTCAACCATTTCAAGCTTTAATGATATTTCCCCATGGGATGTAAATTTAATAGCATTACCTAAAAGATTATTGAGAATCTGTCTAAGTCTTGCTGGATCTCCCATCAATTTTTCAGGTACATTGGAATTGACAAATGGATACATTAGCAATTTCTTTTCATCAGCTTTAGGTTTAAATGTTGATACAGAATCTTCAATGATAGTTCTAATATTAAACTTAGTTTTCTCCATAGATAGTTTTCCAGCTTCAATTTTTGAAAAATCAAGTATATCATTTATCAGGCTTAATAATATCTGAGATGAAGATATACTCTCCTGTACATATTCCCTTTGTATTTTATTAAGCTCAGTCCCTTAGAGTAATTGCAAGAAGCCTACTATCCCATTCATAGGTGTCCTAATTTCATGGCTCATATTAGCAAGAAAAACACCCTTTGATATATTTGCTTCTTCAGCTATTTCCCATGCACCCTTTAATTTGCGATTCAATATTATCATTTCATCACTAGATTGTTTTATTTGATTAACATAATCCTCGACTTGACTTGAAACATCAAAAAACTTCAGCCTTTTAGAACTGTGACGACTGATTAGGAGCCCAATACCAAGAGACAGAAAACTCATCAAGTATAAATTATGTGCTAACCACCAAACTGAACCCCAGGGCTTTGAAATCAAAAATATTACCACCGTCTCCATTATTAGAAATAAGGAAACCATGAATGTAAGTAAAGGGGTATTCTCTATGATGCGATATGCACTGTAATAGCGTGTTAAACTTACTCCCAAAAACACTAATGTTATTACCTTTATTAAAATAGTGAAGTATGTATCCCGTCCTTGAGCATCTTTAATTAAAGGGAACCACGATGGATTCTTTATTAACAGAATTGAACCTAATATCAAGATAAGGGTAACCATAAGCAAGTTTCTAAGACTATAGTTTGTTTGGGATTTAGAACTTTTTCTAAACTCGTGTATTATTAACATAACTGAAATCCATAGCCGACTAAAATCACCAAAGAAGACAAATGCATTAATCTGTTGCCCAGGTGTCGAGAAGAAAAATAAAGATTTACCAGGAGTAATTAAACCGTAAAATCCATAAATAATAGACACCCCTATAAATCCTATGGCAATAAAGTAGATTTTAGGCTCACTTTGCTCTTTATACTCAAGAAAGGCTAATATGCCTACAACAAATGCAATGGAAGCGCTAAAAATAACATAATAGTAATGAAAAATACTATTTTGCCATATATTATCCGGCTTTTGTAGCAAGTACACGGCAAAACCTATGGTAATAAGCACAGTAAAAAAGGACACTAAATTCCGTGTTTTAAGGAATGTCTTCATTTTTCACCTCTCATTTTTAATTTTAATATTAGTCTTAAATAATCATATCCATTTTCAAAAAATCCACATTTTTTTATGTCTACTTTCCATTCTTTACTCACAAATCATTTCTACAAAATATTACATATTCCTTCTTATATCGTCAAAATAATAGTTTCTAGAAGAAAAGTAAAACACCCCTCAAGCATTCCTGCTTGTGGGGTGTTTTATGTTTAGAATTAATATAGAAAAAAACTTAATTAAACCCACCCACTATATGGTCTTTGAGTCGTAGCATTATGAAGCCATTTAATAAGTGTTATAAAATCAAAAACAGGAAGCTGGGTCGCCTTTTGAACGGCCGCTGCATATGGCGGCATGTCGCTGCATTCTAAGACAATTGCTCCAATATCATCGTCACCATCTAATAATTCCAAAGCTGCTCCAACGACTTCTTCTCTAACTTTTCCATTATGAAATTCCCCTCTATATTCAAGAATTGCAGAGAATTCAGGTCCATGCCTTAAATCCTTTACTACTAACATATCCCGATCCTCAATATAACAACTCTTTAGCATTTGATTTGAAAGAGAAGAAGCATCTGCTGTTAATACCCCTATTTTTTGATTGGGCTTTATAATACTCCTAATCCACGGTACTTGCACAAGACTTGATAATGCAACTGGAATATCCAGTGATTCAGAAACCTTTTTATGAAAATTTCCAAAAAAACCACATGCGGAACATAGGGCTCGTATTCCTTCCTTCTCTATCATATGTTTACCTAAGGTAATAATATCATCAGCAATTGTAGGATCAGCTTTAAAAAGTCGATCAATATCTAAATTAGGAACCGCTCTCATTCGCACTGGAAAATCATAAGTATATGCATTTACAACATTTCCCGGAACCATAGGATACCAAACATCTTCAATATAGATAATTCCAACGGAATATCCACTTATTTGCTGTCTCTCTTGCATTTTAACAGTCACATTGTCATTTCCCGGCGATAAATAACCAAATTGCCTGTTATTGATTCTCTTGTCCATATCTTATCCCCCTCTTTGATATAACTCCTTAATTTTTAACTAATTCTACAGTAATCTAGTATCTCCTCTAAAATGAACCAAAGATTCATATTCCCCTGGAAATTATATGATATTTATTCTATCATTCCTGTATAGATAAGAATTGCATCCCTTAAAAATGCTGCTGTGCCTGGCTGTTCTTTATCATGACTTACCCCCGACAAGTTAAATATACACCGTTATGTTAATGTCAATAATATTCTACTTTAAATCATATTATTGGTGGCATGTAAAGATTTAATAACATTACACCTGTGAGAGCAAAAATATCCACGAGGAAATGGGATGTAATACTCCACCATAAACTTTTAGTTTTTATATATACAATCGACCATACTATAGCCATAATCCCCAATGGTAAAAGTATAGTTAAACTCCTACCTGCAACAGAAAACACACCCCACATCAAGGGTTTACTTGCTACGAATAGCAAAGTACTGTAACCAACTGAAGCCCATTTCCCCCTAAATGGTAGGTTATCAACAAGTACACCTCTCCAGTAGATTTCCTCTATAAATGGATTAATTAGTGCAAATATTAACCATGTTATTAAAACAATAGGATTATTTAAAATGGTTATATTCCTAATAAGGATAAAGATTGGCAAAGACCCAACAACTAGTGCTAGAATAAACCAAGCAGTACTACCTTTAGGCTTTGAGAAATATGCTCTAAGGCTTTGTCTTTTAAAACGAAATGAATAGAAAAGACTTAAGCTCCAGTAAATAATAGCAAGGGGTATAATAGCCCAATCGTTCATTATCAAACTAGAAAATGATGCTATTATAAATCCTATGGCAATTATAATTATTGGGGATACTATAATCCCGACTTTTTTCTTCATTCAGAATCTCCCCCTATAAGCTTAATAGCCTTTTCCTTCTCTGGTTCCATTTCCTTAATATGATCTTCCATAGTAAGCGTCACTTTATAATCAGGCATTATTCCTCTTCCTTTCTTGAGACCCTCAACGGCGGTATTAAAAACGCCCGTTGAACAGTGCAGCCTAAGTCCAGTATTCCTTAGATTAACAAATTTTCCAAAAGCAGTAACAACACCTGATCCCCCGGATTCTTCTCCAATAAAACTACCAATATTATGATATTTTAAAAGAGAGATTAAATGCCCCGTGGTGGAAAACGAGCCTCCATTTATTAACGTATAAAGCTCCCCTTTAAAGCAGTTAGCAGCGGGTAATATTGGCCATTTATATGCAAAATAATAAAATAATGTATCCCCATAGAATGAAGTAGGCTCACTGTTAAGGTAGGAATATAAAAATGCAGCAGGAGCTGGTGGTCCTCCCCAATTACCCCTCAAGTCTAAAACTAAATTTTCAATATCCTTCTCTTCTAATTCTTTAAAGAAGCTATACACGAACTGTTTATAATCCCTTAAATCCTCTACATTAAAGGATTTGATAGTCAAAATAGCATGGTCCTCAAATATCTCCCCATAATAATTTTCTTCATCACTTCTTTTAACAAAATAAATACTAAGTGCTGTCATATACATGCTTCTATCACTAATAGAAGAAACTGTAGCTTCAAGGTTTTCTGATTCATCAGGCTTTCGATATACAAGATCAAATTCATTAGAATTATCTACATAATTATAAAAAACTCCATTAAACCAATTATTCATTATATAATATTTTTTTGTCTTATTATAACCGTCTGCAGTCAAATTCTTAAGAAGTGTTTCTATAATTTTCTGTGAAGATTTTCCATTAATAGAAACTATCTCTGAGCTACTTGGAATATCTGCAGATGTTAAGTTTTCATATACATATAACCTATCATCAACTACCCTTATAACAAATGGGAGGTATCTTCCCCGTTCCTTCATATACTCTTGGTATTCATTGGATGTAACTAGATTTGTGTGTCCACATCTTAGTACCGATACAACGGGTGAAAGAATACGATAAAACTCAAGCTCACCCATATTATCCTCAAGTAAGGCATACTGAGTATCAAATAGCTCTGATAACTCCTGATCTGAAGTATACAGTTTAGGATGATTTTCCTCAATAAAACTACGAAATTTATTGAAATCCGCCCTAAGTTCTTCAAGACTATATCTCTTTTCAGTTATAGACTCAACACTTTCCACATCTACTTGCTTCAGACTGCAGCCAATAAAGGACAAACTCAATGAAGCAATAATTAGCATAATTAAAGCTTTGTGTAACAAACTCATTTTCTATTCCTCCTAAATTAATTCTTTATTACCTAATAACAGTCTATATTAGCTTCCACAATAAAAGACCTAACTAAAGTTAGGGCTTTAGTTAGGTCTTATTCTTTTGCAATTAAATATACTTAGTCTAAATTATTTCACTCTATTTGTATTAGTTATCATACAGTTGGTAATATTGAGTTTGTTTCTTCTAATGGAAAAATTAGTTATACCAAGGAATCTGTATGAATTATAATAATGAATTACACAAAAAAAGGGAACTAGGTTGTCTGTTATGTCTTCTCAACCATGTCCTCTATGTCCCTTCATTTTTTTCTTTATATATAATTAGAAAAAATATATATGTTGCTTTTCCTCTAATAACCCACTGTGCTCTTATCTATTATCATCAGTGGTAATTACTTCTTAATAAGTCGTAGAACCCATAACAGTGCAACCGCTCCTATAGTAGCCATGATAATTTTACCCACGGTTCCATAGACACTTAAATTTAAAACTCCAAACAAATATCCACCAATGTAAGATCCTATTACACCAACAACCATATTACCTAGAAGCCCAAATCCTCTACCTTTAACAACTTTACCAGCTAACCATCCAGCAATAAGTCCAATTAATAGAAACCATAACATACTCTTTCACTCTCCTTAGTTTATCAGTTGAAACAAAAACCTAAATTATTATTTCTCTTCTTATTTTATGAATCACTTTCAATATATACCCCTATTTTACTTAAACTATCAAATATTAATGACCTGACAAAGGGACAGGGACTTGTCTGCTATGCCTTTTCAACCATATACTTACTTACCCCTGTTACCCTTGCCAGTTGTCTTATTGTAACACCTTTATTTGCCTTTAAATCTTTCAGTATCATGTCCATTTTTGTTCTTCCTAACAAATGAAAAAAACCTTTTTTTACTCCGTAGTTAACTTCAATTAACTTAATTAAATCATCATCCCCTATAAGATGCCTTTCTTCATAATCTAAACAAATATCTTTAGTAGCCTCATTTGTGTATTTTTGAAATTTCTTCTTTGCTATGTGTTTTTCTTTTGCAAACAATTCCAATATAAATTCAGTGTAAATAATATTCTGCTTAGATATATATTCATGATATCTACTCCATTTATATTCTGCTACAGAATTTGTTATACCCTCCTTAATAGGGTTTTGATGGATATATCTCAATTTGTCTGCCTCGTCTGCTGTTCCCCCAAAATATATTTTGAATATTATATAGTAAAAAAAAGCAGCAAGCTGCTTTCGCTAGAAAACCCTAGGTTTTCTTCGACGGCTGTACCAGCCTGAGCACTTTCCTGAAAGAGGCAGGAGATCCTCCCCTTGCAACCCCTATTTTTTATATTCTAGATTAATTGGCTTTCTTAACAATGTTAAGTTATCCACAATTTTAAAATTTTATAATTTCCTATTTAATATAAAAAACTTGAACTAATCTCATTTAAATATTAAAGGAAGGTGATATATTGAAAGATAAAATATTAATAGCTTTAGATGATAGACATGGTGCTAACACACCTGGAAAAAGAACTCCTAAATTTGAAGATGGGAGTTTTATGCATGAAAATGAATTCAATAGTGCAGTGGTTAATATGCTCGATGAGTTACTAAGAAACAATGGCTTTAATACACTGTTAGTTGCACCCACCGATAAAGATACACCCTTAAGTGAAAGGACTGAAGCTGCCAATAAAAACAACGCAGATTTTTATATGTCAGTTCATGCTGATGCATACACTGGAGAGTGGAACGATGCCAATGGAATAAGTATATTTCATTATCCTGAGTCAACCGAGGGTAAAAAAGCTGCATCAATAATTTATGAATATGCATTACAGGGAACTAAATTAAGAGGTAGAGGCATTAAAACAGCAGAATTTTATGTCCTTAGGAATACCACTATGCCCGCAGTTTTAATTGAATGTGGATTTATGGATAATAAAAGGGAAGCAAAACTACTAATGTCCTATGCATATAGAAATGAATGTGCTATAGAAATATGCAAAGGAATATGTGAATACTTTGGAGTTAAATTTAAACCATTGGAGGATGATAGCATGGATATAAATGATATAAATGTTAATATTTTAGGAAATGCAACTACAATAAAAGGAATTTTTATTGATGATAAAAACTATGTAAGTATTAGAGAATTACTAGAGAAAATGGGATATACCGTTAACTGGGATAAAGATAATGAAACAGTCACAGTTGATTTCAAGCTGAAATAAGGTGATTGTCAAATAAAAAAAGCATCAAAGATGCTTTCGCTAGGGAAACTTATGTTTCCCTTCGACGACTGCAAAGCAGTCTCAGCACCCTTCTTAAAGCGAGCAAGGGGAATCCCCCTGCAATGTCATCAACTTAATATGCTAAATTATGGTAGAATATAAAGCCATAATACGCCTATCTTCAGAATACATTTTTATTTGTACGCCCATATCTCGGCTTATGCCTTGTTGGGCGTTTAAAATTTCTATTATTACGAATTGGTATAACATGTTTAGATAATTTTTTTATGAATTTTTCATATAGTATAGTGGCTTTTTTAGGATCATCATCTAATAGTACATGTAGCAAATCATTTTTAAGATAACCTACTGCAATTCTTTTGTTTATTTTGTATTCATATTTCTTTTTCTTATCATTATGATTTTTCTCGTATTCTTCTTGAGCATCTGCAATCATAATACTTGCTAAATTGCAGATATATATTGTTGCATAAAAATCCTGTTGTATAGCTCTTTCTGTGTCACCTGTAAAATCCTCTAGTTCTAACACATTTTTTAGCAAGTTATAGTTTGTTTCTATTCCCCAACGTTTATTATATAGAAACTTTAACTCTTCTAAATCCATTTCTTCTGGAGTTAAATTTGTTACTAATATTTCATCTTCAGTTTTTAATTTTATTCTTACACATCTTAAATCAAATTTGATAGGGTTATCAATATCTTTT
>SWCB01009912.1_pt2 | contig 16947 bp, 11 predicted proteins | sample 4692901 | NCBI WGS metagenome assembly SWCB01 (sample SAMN10267276, study PRJNA491770) | bioreactor metagenome | isolation source: DHS bioreactor inoculated with subseafloor sediment | place: Japan: off Shimokita Peninsula | collected 2006-08 | reverse complement strand
GCACCAACCACACCTTCTTCGCCGGTACCGACATCTGCGCCGACTGCCACACCGGCTACGACGCGGACAGCATCCAGCACGGCGTCGAAGACACCCTGCACATCCTGGCCGATGTCATCACCGCCTCGATCAGCAACTTCATCGATGACCAGGTGATGCTGGGCAACAAGGTCGACATCGGTGGCGAGTTCCTCATCACCGAGCCCGGCACGATCGAGTTGATCGAACTGACCGAGAGCCGCGGTCGCCAGGCCATCTTCATGACCATCGATGGCGTGACCTCCGGGGCCGTCCGCCTCGGCGACGTCGTCGTCCTTGATCCGGACGATGTCGAACTCGGCGAGATCTACAATCTCGCTGATCCCGACCTGGCCAAGGCGGGTTGGAACTACTTCCTCGTCCACAACGATGGCAGCCTGGGCATCCACAATCCCACCTGGACCTACCTGGTCCTCAGCGAAGCCATCATGAACCTGGACATGCGGGCCGCCCCGCCGGTGCCCGATTGGTTCGACAAGTCCCTGCTCGAGCAGACTCCTGACATGGGTCAGCCTGCTCCCGCTCCGGCTCCCTCCAACCGCCCCGTGCGTCAGATGAAGCGCTCGCCGCTCATTCGTCGCTAAGCGGCAGGCGGAACTGACCCCCTTGTGACCTCCAGTGGAGAGCTGCCGAATCATCGGCAGCTCTCCTTTCTCTTGGCACACACCCGGCCGAACGCTGCCGGGGCGGCGGAGACAGTCGCGCACGGCTCGGCTATACTTGGCCTCCCCCAGCGGGCGTAGCTCAATGGTAGAGCGCCAGCCTTCCAAGCTGGATGTTGACGGTTCGAGTCCGTTCGCCCGCTCTTCTGCACCGTCATGCAACGACGTGCAAGACGACGCAAAAATCCCTTGTCTTGCAGGGTCAACGCCTCAGTCTTCGGAGTCCGAGGCGTTGTTTGTGCGCGGGTCGCTGTCGCACGGAGGTGAACCGTCTTGACCCGAATCGCACCCCGACCGCTGGCGTTCTTGCCGGTCCCCGCTGGCGGACGTTCCCTCGGTCCCGCCGGCCTTCCGCTCCTGTGTCTCAGCCTGATCCAGGTCGGGCAAGCGCTGGCTCGCAGCCGCGGCGTCGTGCCGGGTCAGGCCGAGTCGGCGGGTGGCAGGGGATGAATCTCGGCGTGCCGGAGCATGAGAAAGGCGCTGCCGATTGCGGCAGCGCCAAGAGTGTCCGAAGAGCTAGCCGTCGAGCGGGCGCTTACGTCCCGCAGCCGTAGTCGGCGAGGAGGACGCCCAGGTCGGATTGATCCGTGTCGCCGTCGCCGTCGAGATCGCCATCACCGTTCAGGTCGTAGGCAGCGAGGAGGATGCCCAGGTCGGACTGATCGGTGTCGCCATCGCCGTCGAGGTCGCCGGGACAGACGGTGCCGCTCCCCACCAACGACATGGCGTCGAAGTACACCGGCGTGGCGGCATTGGCGAAGAGGTCGACGGCGGCGATCTCCAGCACCGCGTCGGTCTGATCTCTCGTCCATGTCAGGGTGCTCAGCAGCTGGTCGGCGTAATAAAGCTCGCGGGTGTCGGCGTCAAGATCGATCTCGACCCTGATCTCCGCCCACTGATCGTAGAGGATCGGCAGCGACGGACCGGACACAAAGTCGTCGGTCACCAGGCCCGTGCTGCTGTCGAACGCGGTCTGGATGCTCCAGCTGTACGGCTCAAGGTCGTTGTACACGTTCAGGAGGATGAAGTACGTGATGCCGTCGAAATCATTCGGAACGTACATGTAGGCGGTGTACGTCCACTGGCCGCTGGTGGCTCCGCTGTATTCGTGCACCAGATCGCTATCGCCGGCGATCTCGACGGAGTTCGGCGGGTCGCCAAACGGATCGTCGGTGACGAACGCTGTCCAGGTGGGGTCGTTATCCCATCCCTTCCACCCGTTCACGCCATGCAGGCTCTGCCCCGCCACATAGCTGTCGAAGTTGTCGGACCACTGAGCCATCGCCGCCCCCGATGCCATCGCGAGGACTGCCGCTGCCATAATCCACTGTCTCATAGTAGCTCTCCCATTGCCAAGGTCACAGACACGAGCCGGGCGACCGTTCTCCGACCCGTCGCACGGCAGATTACGAAGTCGCGCCGGCGGGGGCGTGCGGCGAATCGCAGCGCCCCTTTGAGCCCGACCTGCCGTTGCACTCCCATCAACTTACACAGATATCTCGATTCGACCATACAAAATCTTCTCGTATTGTTGACTTCGCTGCGGCTACCGCCTCCGACCTTCCCCCTGTCCATGTACCAGTTCCTTTGGTAGTCCCAGCACGCTGACCGGCTGCCGTGGCCCCGGCTGGAGCGGTGCGGCAGCCGGGGCAACGGCCGGCAGCATCGCCTGGCGCGTTGTGCAGAGGCACCGGCGAGAGAGGCTCTGGCGCGCTTTCAGTCAGCCTTGCGCCGCGGTGATCACCGCCACGATCGCCGCGCCGATCGACGCGGGCAAGGTCGGCCAGGCGCCAAGGAGACGGGCAAGGTCGGGGGCGGGATTGGGCGGTGCTGGCGGATTTGCTGGCGGCGCCCTCTCTGGATTCGTGACCCGTGGTGCTTGCCCTGCCTCTGTTCCGGGCCCCAGCCTTCCAAGCTGGATGTTGACAGCGCGAGTCCGTTCGCCCGCTCTTGCGAATCCCCCTCTGACAGCTCACCGACCGTGGGGCCACTGGTGCTTGTATTCCTACTTGCCGAGCCCGGAGTGCCGCTGTCCATACTCGGAGGCCAGGAGCCTTGTCGGGAGCGCCTGTGCCGGAGTCTGGGGCGAGACCGCCGGAACTGTCGGGTGAACCTCTCTCTCGTCACGGCACCGGGCAACCGCGGAAGCGAGGAACATTGCAGAAGCCCTGGAGTCTGCATGCATGCAGAACAAAACCGCCAGAGACCATTGCGGCATGGTCCCTGGCGGTTCATTTGAGTGGGTCGCAGCATCAGCCGTGACACGCGTGGGTGCTGCCCGGACCGGAGGCGAACGGCGCATCTGAGTTTGGATCGCGCGCTCGTTCGTCCGGCGGGTCGGCTGCGCTCATCGACCGGCGCGAACGCCGATCAAGGTTCGATTCGCAGCAGGACCCTGCTACCGACTACGCGATGCGGTTAGGAACCACAGGCGTAGTTGGCCAGCAGAATGCCCAGGTCCGCCTGGCCGACTTCGCCGTCGTCGTTCAGGTCGGCACGGGGGTCGAAGAAGGGATCGTTGGGTGCAAGCTCGTAGGAGGCGAGCAGCAAGCCGAGGTCGGACTGATCCGTGGCGCCGTCACCGTCGATGTCGCCCGGGCAGTTGGTCGTCTTCCCCCCGAGATCGAGGTCGGTCTGGGCAAACTTGACCTGGTAGTCGTAGGTGTAGGCGATCCAGTCATCGGCGGCGGGGGAGACGGCGACGAACATCGGCGAGCCGACCGGGCCGATCGGTTCTTCCGTGTACTCCCGGGCCAGGCTGCCGTCATCCAGGTCCCAGATCTTGATCACGCCGCCCCATTCGGGACTGGCGTAGCGCATGGTCGCCCCGACGAGGTAGCGCCCGTTCGGGGAGAAGGCGACGGTGGCCGAGGAGGTGCCGTACTGACCGGCGCCGGTTGGCAGGCTGTAGAGGAGTTCACCCGAAGCAACGTCCCACACGTTTGCCGTCAGGCTGTAGCCACTGCCGGCGACCGCCAAGCGCGACCCATCCGGGGAGAAGGTCAGCGAGGTTGGATAGCCGCCGTCCGTGTAGGAACCATGCACGATCGTCCGCACAAGTTGATTCGTTTCGACATCCCACAGCCGCACCCTGCCGTCCCAGCCGCCCGTTGCCAGCAGGTTCTCCGTGGGCGAGAAGGCAGCGCCAAACGTGCCGTCCCCATGTCCGTCGAAGGTGCCGTGGAGTGTGTATTCCGGGTAGTTGTAGACTCTGATCTCAGGCCCGAAGCTCCGGCTCATCCCAAAGGCGACGAACTCGCCATCGTGAGAGAAGGCGACCGCTTGGACCAACCCGTCGATGTCGCCATCGTCCAAGGTGAACTGCGGGGTCCCGAAGGCGGCGTCCCACACGTTGAATCCGACGGCGACGTCGTAGCAGGGGCCTTCGGGTGGGCAGACGACGCGCCCGTGTCCCGAGGCGAAGGCGGTCCCGTCCGCGGTCACGGCCAAGGCGTTCGTCCGTCCGATCGCCCCGGAACCGCCACTGGCCAGGGTGTAGATCTCGGTTCTCGAGGGCACATCCCACTTCGTGATATTGCCGTAGTAATAGGGAGGCAGGCTGTTCAAGCCCCCCGTGTACATCGTCGCGCCATCGGCGGAGAAGGCGAGGTTCGTGGCTGTCGCATCGATCTCCCAATCGATCTGGGGCGGTTCCTGCGCGATGGCAATCGTCTCAGTGGCCACCAATCCCAGAAGCAACAACAAGTTCCTATTCATCATAACCTGCTCCGTATGTGTGTATATGCGGTCAGAGAGTGCTGATCTAACAGTCTCAATCCGACCCGATCGGGGTCTATTCCCAACTGGCCGGCATTTTTCCCAGTTGGATGTGGGAAGACTCTCCAACGGCTCACGCTCCGCTCCCCCGTGTTGGCTGAGCCGACATCGATGGCGCTGGCAACGTGGCCGGTGAGGATCTGGACGAGGTGCTCGCGGTGTTCGTGGCTTCCCGCGCTGGCGCAACACGTGACCCACCAGATTGGCTCCGTCGGGCCCCCCGTGCGATGATGGTCGCCTCACTCGTAAGGAGCCTTGGCATGCACGCACGCACACCCATCCGGACCGCGGCCCTGCTGGCGACGGCGACGACGCTCGTCGTGGTCTCCAGCGCCCCCGCACAGAACCTCGCCGACCTCGCCACACCGCACGACGGCCGCAGCATGCGCGCGACGTCAGCGCACCGCGTCAACGCCGACGGCGAGTACGACCCCAACGGCGAACTCGATCCCAACAGCAACTGGGACAACAAGAACGTTCCCGCCGGCGCGACGAAAGTCCTCATGGAGGAAGCCGGGCCCGGCGTCATCACCCACATCTGGATGACGTTCCTCGCCCCCGAGCCGCACTCCTGGGCCAAGAACGGTTCCGCCAACCACCAGGAGATGCTGCTGCGCATCTACTACGACGGCAGCGACAAGCCCGGCGTGGAGGCACCCGTCGGCGACTTCTTCGCCAACTGCTTCGGCAAACGCAGCGAAGTCATCAGCGTCCCCGTCGTCGTGGAGGACGCCGACTCCTACAACTGCTTCTGGCACATGCCGTTTCAGCGTTCCGTGCGCGTCGAGATCGTCAACCAAAGCGACAAGCCCATCAGCTTGCTCTACTACAACATCGACTGGATCAAGAAGGACTCGCTCCCCGCCGACACGCCCTACTTCTACGCCCAGTATCGCCAGGAGTATCCCGTCGAGCAGGGCACGGACTACCTGATCCTCGAGACGGAAGGCAAGGGGCACTACGTCGGCACGGTCCTCGCCGTCCGCACCCGCAGCCCCTCCTGGTTCGGCGAGGGCGATGAGAAGATCTACATCGACGGCGAAGACAAGCCCTCCATCTGGGGCACCGGCACCGAGGACTACTTCCTCTCCGCCTGGGGACTCAAGACCACCACCACCCCCTACTTCGGCACGCCCTACTTCGACCAATGGGGCATCGTCGGCGGCCACACCAGCGCTTACCGCTGGCATGTCAGCGACCCGCTCGTCTTCAACACCGGCATCAAGGTCACCATCGAACACTTCGGCTGGATCTCACCCGATGAGAACCCCGACTACCGCACCCACAGTTGGAACGAACGCCAGGACGACTACGCCAGCGTCGCCTTCTGGTACCAACAAGGCGAGCCGACCTTCGACGCCCGCGCCCCGCATGCGAAAGAGCGGGCCCTCCCCAACCTCGATCGCATCGTCTACGCCGCCGACCTGATCGATTCGGTCGAGCACGGCGTCGGCGCCCCGCGCACGCAGAGCCTGCTGAACTACGAGCGCGGGCAACTGCTGTATCTGCCGCCGGCTGAGGAAGACGCCTGGCTGGAGATCCCCTTCAGCATCGAGGAGAAAGAGCCGCTGCGTCTGCTCCTCAACATGACGCGCAGCTACGACTTCGGGAAGTACCGGGTGACGCTGAACGGCGTCGAGCTGCGCAGCGCTCTTGACTTCTACAACGACCAGACCGACACCTGGGAATACCACCTGCTTGACTTCTGGCCGGACCCCGGCGAGTACACGCTACGGCTGGAGTGCGTGGGGGCGAATCCGGATGCAACCGGGCAAGGGCTGGGGATCGAGTCGGTGCGCCTGCGTGAGCGCCGGCCGCGCGTGAAGGAATGGGCCCACGACCAGGACAAGGACTGGCGCCAGGAACCAACCCTGCATCGGTGAAGTCGCCACGATCTCAGCCGCCCGCATCGGGTCTAGAAGAAGTCGTGGTAGCGCTCGCGATATCGTTCCGTAGCCGCGTCCACCGCAACTGCACTCAGGCCGAACTGCTCCTGCGTGTAGCTATGGCGTGAGTGCGCACTGACCCGTTGCGAGGCGAGGTAGTCGCGCATGCGCGTCTCAGTCTTCTGCGCCAGCACCAGGCCGAGTTGGGCATAGACCGCCCGAACAGTCTCAATCGGCGCCTCCATGAAGGCACGGAATGAGAGATCGAAGCAGCGTTCTTCACCAAGCACCTGGCGTGCATCCATGGCCCGGTTCAAGCCGACACTGATGAACTCCAGGGCCTTGGCGCCGATTTGATGAAGGTCCAGGCGGCTGTAGTAGGCGCTCTTGCGGGCCGCGAACAGGCTGCTCGCCGAGGGGATGGTCTCCTTGGGATCACGATGGCAGAAGACGTATCTGGCATCGGGGTAGACGCGCTGGAAAGCATCCAGGAAGTAACCATGGACCGGCGACTTCAGGAGCCAGCGCCGCTGCGGGAAGCGCCATTGCAGGATCTGAATCTGCTTCTTGTGATACCGATAGGCGCCCTGCAACTGCTCGCTGGTGCGACTGGCCATCCACTCCTGGTAGCGCGGAATGTCGAAGAACTGTGTGTAGAGCGGCCGAAGAAGGGTGCGGTCGAGCAAGTACCAGCACTCCTCGGGCAACTCCGGGGTCATCGGGTGGGCGGCCCTGAGCGCCGGCGAGACTCTCCAGAGCAAGCGATAGAGCTCGACGGTCTTCGCGATTCGTGGATCACGGTGATACGTCGCCGGGTCGGGAGGCGGCGTGGGAAAGTAGAGCTCCCAGGATCGGGTCGTCCGAAACTGATCGTCAAGAGCCAGAAGCCGATGCAAGAGCGTCGTGCCCGATCGCGGCGATCCCGGAATGAGAATCGGGTCATCCACCGGGCGCTCGAGGATCTTCGGCTCCGCCGCCACCGTCTGCTGAATCAAGAGACGGTCTCTCAGCCAGCGATGAAGCATCTTCCTCGCCATCAGCCGGCCGGTGTGGTGCATCTGCTGGTCTTCGTTAACCGCCTGGCAGAAGACCTCCAGGCCCTCGCGAAACTCGTCCTCACCCCAGTCCTCAAGATGCACGGACTTACAGGCTGCGGCCAGCAACTCCGCCGGATCGAGGCGTACCCTCCCCGAGATCGTCCCGACGAGATTCATGATCCGTGTGGGATAGAGCGGCCGCGGCGTGCGCTTGAGCATGGGGGGAGAGGAAGTCATCTGGCGCTCCCGTTGTCAGTCGTGATCGATCTCTCACGGCGTGGTGAGCATCCAAACCTCGTCGCCAGCATAGCACGCGACCGGCAAATCAGGCGCTCTCTTTTTGCGACTATTGGAGCGGCGCTTCGCCCTGCCGAAGCAAGTCGTCACGCCGGGCATCGGCCGCCGCACCCCCACCCGGAACCGGAGTCACACCGAGCCCAGCGGTTCCATCTCGTCGCGGTCGCGGTTGAGGTCGATGTCGGATGACTCGCGGCCGTCGTCGACGAACTTGTGATAGAGATCGGCGATGCCGTCCGGTTCGCCGATGATGGTGACCCGATCACCCCGCCGCAGGAGCGTGGAACCGCGCGGTACGACGCTCTGGCCGGCCCGGCTGATCATGACCACCAGGCAGTTCTCGGGAATGTCGCAGTCACGAATGGTCTTGTCGATGAAGGCCTCCCGGCGTGAACCGCGGCGCAGGTGCAGCGACACGGAGCGTTCATCACGCAACAACGACGCCTTGAGGGCGTGGCCGTCGGGGGCACTGCGCCACTGGTTGACAAAGCCCACGTGATCCACGCGACCGGCAATCTGGGCCAGGATGCGCAGGTGCTGGGCGGCATCGGCCTCCGGGCTGATCAGGAAGAACACCGCGTGCGCCGTCTGGGCGCTGTCCGACTCGTCATCGCCGTCGCCGACAGCGATCCGCACGCCCTCCACACAGCGCACGATGACCAGCAGCGGCAATTCAACCCCCGGCAGGCGCAGGTGTGGCAAGGCCGCCCCCCCGCCGACCGGCGTCGCCCCGACCTTGGTGCCCTGCATGAAGTCGTTGGCGATCTCCTCGGCGGTGCGTGGCAAGTGCTGGGCCAGCAGCGTCGACGCCTCGTGCACGACCTCAACAAAGGTGGTGGGCCGATGAAGGTCGACGACTTCCGCCGCCACGATGACCTCGTCGAAGGGATCGTCCGCGCGCAGCCCCTTCTCCTTGAGGATGCCGCGCAACTCCGTGTCGAGCGGGTCGAAGCGATTGCGCCCCAAACGCTCAAACACGTGGTAAATCGCCCCATGGCGCACGACGCGGCGTCGGGCGTAGGCGTAGTACCAGGTGGCGCCGATGCCGATGATGCCGCAGGTAAAGAGCGTCGCCAGCCAGCCCATCTGCATGATGAGCCAAATCGGCGCGATGATGCCGAAGATGTGCAGGTAGGGATAGAAGGGCGAGCGGTAGCCGGGATCGTAGGAGGCGATCTTGCTTTCCCGCATGATGATCACCGAGCCGCAGAGAATGGCGAAGATCAAGAGCTGAAAAGCGCTGGCCAGCTTGGCGATCTTGATCGGATCGAGCAGCAGCAGGAAGAGCACGATGGCGCCGACGCTGATGAGAATCGAATAGCCCGGCGTGCCGCGCTTGCCCAGACGCTGCAGCGCCGTCGGCAGCAGCCGATCCCGGCTCATGGCCAGCGGATAGCGCGAGGAACTGAGAATCCCGGCGTTGGCGACGGAGGCAAAAGCAGTCAGCGCCGCGATCGTCACCAGGACCACGCCATAGTTGCCCACCGCAATCCGGGCCGTGTCCGCCACCAGCGTCTTGGTGCCGCTGAGTTGTTCATGCGGCACGACCCCGACCATGACGAACGTCCCCACGCCGTAGATGAGAATGGCTGAACCCAGGGCCAGGAAGACGCCGAGCGGCAGGTTCCGTTCCGGATCGCGCACCTCCTCGGCGATGCTGGCGACCTTGGTGACGCCGACGTAGCTGATGTACACGAGGCCGGTGGTGGCGATGATGTTCTCCCCACCGGCGTCGAAGAAGCCATCGAAGTGGCTGAGGTTCACTTCGCCGCTGCAGCGCAGGAGGAATCCCACCAGCAGTACGAGCAAGACAATGACCAGCCCAATCTGGAAGCGCCCGGTTTCCTTGGTCCCCAGGAAGTTGACGATGCCGATGATGACCGCGAAGCCCGCCCCGACGTAGGTCATGGGCATCTGCGGGTAGAAGAGATGCACATACGCGCCCATGCCCACCAGCGCGAAGGCGGCCTTGAGCGTCAAGGCGAGCCAGGTGCCCATGCCCCCCACCGTGCCCACCAGCGGCCCGTAACTGCGATCCAGGAAGTAGTAGGCCCCGCCCGCGCGCGGCATGGCGGTGGCGAGTTCCACGATGCAGAGCATCGCCGGGATCAGGGGCACCGCCGCCAGCAGATAACAGAGCACGATGGCGGGCCCGGCCTCCTGGGCCGCCAACCCGGGAAGCAGGAAGAAGCCGGCGCTCAGCGTGGCCCCGGTGGCGACGGCGTAGACGTCGAACAGTCCTAAGTTCTTCCGCAAAGCGCCCGGCGTCATGGAAATCCGTTTCGCTCCCGTCCAGTTCCGTGTGGCCGAACCACAGCCTGCCACACGTTACAAGCGTACCGGCGATGTCGATGGCGTTGGGGAGGCGATCCAAGAGTACCTGATCCGACCAGGATGGCAATGGAAAACCGGATGAGATGGTGGCTCAAGCGCCCTCCTGGGCCAGGCCGCCCCCAGATGGGGCCCACACGGCTTTCGTGCGGCCCGAAAACCGCCGAAACTTCTTTGCTGCAATCTCAGGTCAAAGCTCCGACCGCCGATAAGTACTCCGAGGTGGTTCTCGCTAGGGTATCGCCTCCGTCTCAACCGGCCCTCTGCCGACCCGGGCACCAGGCTGCGTCAATCCTCCCAGCCGAGGAGATGCGATGGACTCATCCGTCACGCTTCTGATTCTGATTGCCGTCTTTGCGCCGTTGGTTATCTCATTGCTGACGCTGGCTTTGCCGCGTCGGGCCATCACCGCGCGCACCCTCATCTCCATCGCCGCGGCCCTGGTCAGCGTCGGCTGCCTGGTGACGGTCATGGTCGGGCGCGGATTCGCCGTCGGCCCGGTGGGCGTCCCCCTCGCCCCCGCCCTCGACATCGAACTCACCTTCAACCCGGATCAGCTCGGGCTGTTCTTCGCCTTGCTCGTGGCCGGCATCGGCGTCTTCATCAACACCTACGCTCGCGGCTACTTTGGGCGCGACCAGGATCAGCTCTATCGCTTCTTCCCGACCAACGGCTTCTTCATGACCGCCATGGTCGGGGCGGTGCTCTCCGACAACCTCCTGGGACTACTCATCTTCTGGGAAATGACCGCGATCAGTTCCTTCCTGCTCATCGGCTGGGAGCGCGACGACAAGACCGCCGTCAAGCTGGCCATGCAGGCCTTCATCACCACCGGCGCCGGCGGCCTATCCCTCATGGCGGGCCTCATCCTCCTGGGGCTGGCGACGGGGCAGTGGTCGCTCTCCACCATCCTCAGCGCCGACCTCGCCAACGTGGATGGCACGCTGCTCACCGCCGCCTTCCTCTGCATGTTCGTTGGGGCCGCCGCCAAGAGCGCCCAGTGGCCCTTCCACTATTGGCTGCCCGGGGCCATGGCGGCCCCCACCCCCGTCTCCGCCTACCTGCACTCGGCGACGATGGTCAAGGCCGGCATCTACCTCTTCGCCCGCATGTACCCCGCCTTCCGCCACCTGGAAATCTGGCCCATCATGCTCATCGGCTTTGGCACGTTGACCATGGTGATCGGCGGCTACCTGGCCCTGCGGAATCACGACCTCAAGAAGATCTTCGCCTACACCACCGTCAGTCAACTCGCCCTCTTCACCTGCATGTACGGCCTGGGCGCCTTCGATTACACGCCGCACCACGGCAGCCACGCGGCCCTGCCCCAGCAGACCGCCCAGGTCGAATACGCCCTGGTTGCCAATACGCAAGAAGGACATGCGGAGGAGGGGCACGCCGAGGAAGGTGAGACGTCCGCCCACCCGCCGGACGACCGCCACGCCGGTACCGACGACCACGCCGTCGCCGACGACCATATGGTCGCCGCCGAGCCGAACGTCGTCTGGCCCATCATGCAGATCGCGAACCACGCCTTGTACAAGGCCCCGCTCTTCATCTTGGCCGGGGCGATCGGGCACCTCGCCGGCTCGCGCGACATCCGTCGCTTGGGCGGCTTGCTTAAGTCGAAGCAGAAACTGCTCGCCTGGCTCACCCTGTTCGCGGGCTACGCCATGGCCGCCGGCCCCTTCACTCTCAGCTTCAACGGCAAGGAAGCCTTCCTCTACGGCATCTACCACGCCGCCCAGCAGAACCCCTGGCTGTGGATCGTCGCCGGGGCAGCGGTGTTCATGGCCCTGGCCAACGTTGCGGTGTTCATTCGCCTGCTGACGACCTTCGCCGGTTGGAAGGGCTCGATGGCGGTCGATGACTTGCCCGCGGAAGAAGGACACCATCACCACGAACACGAGGGTGGCTTCTGGGGCGCCTGCATCTGGTGGCCCGCTGCGGCGCTCTTGTTCTTCCAGTTTGTCGGCGGCGTCTTCGCCGGCCCCTTTGGCAAGTTCTGGCAGGGCATCGAAACGCACGCCAACTACTGGGACCACCTGCCCTGGTTCTGGGAGATCAGCTTCAGCACCGCCCCGGTCTACCTCAGCCTGCTCGCCATCGCCCTGGGCATTGGTTTGGGGTTGAGCAAGCTCTGGCGCTCCTTCTTCAACGATCCGCACAACCACATCTACCCCGCCTTCTACTGGCTGGCGGTCACGGGCGGCGGACGGGCCTTCCGCACATTGCAGACCGGCAATTTCCGCCACTACGTGGTGGCGACGCTGGTCGCGGCCCTGGCGGGGCTCATCGCCACCGCGGTGAAGCGACCCGACTTCTTCGACGCCGCCGCCATCGACTTCCCCCTGGCCCAGATCTGGCCCGGCCTGCTCATCGCCATCGTTATCTGCGTCTCAGCCCTGCTGCTTCCCATCGTGCAGCAGCGAGTCGTCCGGGTGCTCATCCTGGGCACGACCGGCTTCAGCGTCACCGCGATGTACCTGCTCTACCAGGCGCCGGACCTGGCCCTGACGCAGCTCATGTTCGAGATCATCTCCGTGATCTTGTTCCTGCTGGTGCTGCGCATGCTGCCGGTCTACAAACCCAAACCCAAGAACTATGCCTTGGTGACCACGCGCGTCGTCGTCAGCGCCGCGATCGGGTTGTCGATTGGCTACCTGACCTACATGGCGGCGACCACCGATCTCACCGGCATGCAGAAGCTGGGCGACTTCTTCATCCAGCACTCCTACGCCGGCAGCCCCGCCACCAACGGACACGGCGGCGGCGGCAACAACATCGTCAACGTCATCCTCGTCGACTTCCGTGGCTTCGACACCATCGGCGAGATCACCGTACTCGGCATCGCCGCCCTCGGCGTCTGGTCGCTCATGCTGAAACGCGACGCCCCCAACCTCGACTTCAAGCCCATCGACAATGCCCTCAACATCGCCGGCAACGGCGGCCCGGGGATGAGCTCCATCATCTTCCGCACCAGCCAGCGCATCCTCCTGCCGCTCAGCCTCGTCTTCGCCGTCTTTGTCTTCATGAAGGGTCACCAGGAACCGGGTGGCGGCTTCATCGCCGGCCTGATTGCTGCCGTGGCCCTGGCGATCCTGCGGATGGCCCTCGGGCCGGGCGCCCTCATCAAACTGCTGCCTGCCAAACCCGCGACGCTCATCATCGCCGGCCTGGGCCTCGCCCTCGCCACCGGCACGGGCGCGCTCTTCTTCGGCCTGCCCTTCTTCACCTCCGACCACGGCTACCTCGGCTCGGGCGTGAATCAAGTCGAGTGGGCCACCGTCATGCTCTTTGACCTGGGCGTCTTCCTTGTTGTCACCGGCGTCTCCGTCGGCATGATCATGCGACTCTCGGAGGAGATCGAATGACCTTCCTCTTGGCCATCTGCGTGGCTGTCATCTTCGGTGTCAGCGTCTACCTCATGCTCAGCCGCGAGCTGAAGGCCGTCGCCATGGGCGTCTTCCTCTTCAGCCACGCGGCCCACCTGGGCATCATCGCTGTCAGCCGCTCCCCCCTGGGTAAGTCCCCGCCCATCCTGCACGGGCACGGTGAAGTGCTGGCCGAAGCCCCCCCCGTCGATCCCCTGCCCCAGGCGCTCATCCTGACCTCGATCGTCATCAGCTTCGCCGTCATGGCCTTCCTGCTGACCCTGCTCGTGCTCACGCAACGTCGCGCCGACACCCTCGAAATCGAACTCCTCGCCCAAGAACAGCTCCCCCACAACTCATGAATCCCCACCTCATCATTCTCTTCATCATCATCCCCATGGCGACCGGCATCCTGACGCTGGCCCTGCGGGGGAGGGTGGTGTGGCAACGAATCGTGGGCACGACTGCCCTGGTCGCCAACCTCGCCCTGGCACTCGCCTGCCTCATCTACAGCTACACCACGGACACCATCCTGGTCAGCCAGATGGGAAACTGGCCCGCGCCCTTCGGCATCTCCGTCGTCGTCGATTCGCTCAGCGGCCTGGTGCTCGTCGCCGGCTCCATCGTCTCGCTCGGCTGCTACCTCCACGCCTTCGCCTCCCTGGAACCTGACATCGAACGCGGCTACTTCCACCCGCTCTGGCATTTCGCCATGTTCGGCATCCAGCTCTCCTTCATCACCGGCGACCTCTTCAACCTCTTCGTCTCCTTCGAAATCATGCTCATGGCCTCCTACTGCCTGCTCACACTCGGCACCAGCCGCAAGCAGATCACCCAGGCCTACAAGTACGTCATGCTCAACCTCCTCGCCTCGGGCATCTTCGTCCTCAGCGCGGGACTCATCTACGGCATGACCGGCACGCTCAACTACGCCGACCTCGCTCGCTTCGTCGAAGAAGCCCACCGCACCGGCACGCCCCTGCCCGCCGGCTTCAACGCCGTCGCCGTCCTCCTCCTGCTCGTCTTCGGCCTCAAGGCCGCCATCTTCCCCCTCTGGTATTGGCTGCCCGACACCTACTACACCTGCCCCATCGCCATCGCTGCCTTCTTCTCCGGCATGCTCACCAAGGTCGGCGTCTACGCCCTGGCCCGGCTCTTCCCCATGATCTTCGCCACCGACTTCGTGCGGATCGACGGGGTCACCCAGAACCTGCTGCTCATCGCCGCCGCCTTCACCATGTTCCTCGGCGTGCTTGGGGCCGTCTCCATGCACAACATACGCCGAATCCTCGCCATCCACGTCATCAGCCAGGTCGGTTACATGGTCTTCGGCGTCGCCCTGCTCACCGCGGCCGGCATCAAGGGCTGCATGATCTACATGGTCCAGCACATGGTCGTCAAGAGTTCCCTCTTCCTCTGCGCCGGCGTTGTCGAGAAGTACCGCGGCACCGACAACCTCGACAAGCTCGGCGGCCTCGCCAAGCAAGCCCCCTGGCTCGCCACCCTCTTCTTTGTCGCCGCCATGAGCCTCGTCGGACTGCCCCCCCTCTCCGGCTTCTTCGGCAAGTACGTCGTCATCCGCGAAGGCTTCGTCACCGGCTTCTGGTGGCTTTCCGTCTTCGGCCTGCTGACCGGCCTGCTCACCCTCCTCTCCATGCTCAAAATCTTCGGCTACTGCTTCTGGAACCCCAAGCCCGCCGAAGCCCCCGAATGCATCAAGGACCGCGGCGTCAGGCACAACCCCCAGCTCGCCTTCGCCTACGTCGGCATCGTCCTGCTCGTCACCTCCGCTCTCTTCATTGGCCTCGGCGCCCAGTTCATCAACGGCCCCGCTTCCCGCGCCGGCGAGATCGCCACCAACCCCGAGCGCTACGTCGACGCCGTCCTCGGCGACGGGGCCTGGCAAGGGACGCGCCCTGACCACAATGTGGAAGTCGCCTTGACCGAGGAGGCCCACCCATGATCGCCCTGGTCTTTCTCAACATCGCCCTCGCCATCGGCTGGGTCTTCCTCGCCGGCAACTTCACCCCCCTCAGCTTCCTCGCCGGACTCGTCTTCGGCTTCCTCATCACCAGCGTCTACGCCTCCTCCCGAGGGACCCGCGACTTCGGCTACGGCCTGCGACTCTGGCGCTTGATCCGCTTCGGCGGCTACTTCCTCAAGATCCTCTTCAAGGCCAACTGGCAGATCGCCTACGAAGCCGCCACCCCCAAGCTCCACATGACCCCGCGCATCCTCCGCTACCCCGTGGGACACATGAGCGACGCCGAGAAAACCACCCTCGCCAACGCCATCACCCTCACGCCCGGCACCCTCGTCGTCGACATCACCGAGAACGGCGAGTACATCTACGTCCACTGCATGTACGCCGCCGACAAGGAGTCCGCCCTCCGCGAGCTTGACGAACTGGCGACGAACCTGCACAAGGGGGTCTTCTCATGATCCTCAACCTCCTCGCCCAACACGATCCCCACGCCGCCCAGGAAACCGCCGCCGAAGTGATCGCCATGACCAGCGACCCCACCTGGGCCCGCGTCCTGCTCTTCTTCGTGGTCGACCTGGGCATCTTCGCCCTCTTCGTCACCACCATGTGGTGCCTCTATCGCATCCTCCGCGGCCCGCAACTCGTCGACCGCGCCATCGCCGCCGATACCCTCAGCCTGCAAATCGTGGGCATGGCGATCCTCTTCACGATCCGCTACGAGACGTTGATGTATTTCGACGCCGTGCTCATCATGGCCATCATGGGCTTCGCCAGCACCGTCGCCTTCGCCCAGTACATCGCCCGAGTAGGAAAGCCGGCATGAACGACCTCATCCCCATCATCAGCGATCTGCTGGCCACGCTCTTCCTCATCGTCGGCCTCTTCTTCATGGTCGTCGGCGTCGTCGGCCTGCATCGCTTCCCCGATCCCTACGGCAAGCTGCACGCCACCACCAAGTGCGTCACCCTCGGCCTCCTGGGCATGCTCCTCGCCGTCATCTTCCACATCGCCGTGCTCTCCATCGTCACCAAGGCGATCATGACCATCGTCTTCGTCTTCATCGCCAACCCCGTGGGCTCGCACATGATCGCCAAGGCCGCCCACCAGGCCGGCTACCGCAAGTGGGAGAAGACGTTGTCGGACGAGTTGCAGGAAGACCGCGACGCCGGCTGCCTGGGCATCGTCGACACCAGCGACCACGAACCCGCCCGCGCCACCGCCGAACCCGACCCGGAAGACGACCCGCAAGGCGACCCGGAAGGCGAACCCGTCCTCCGCGAAGCGATCTAACCCACCACCACAGTTAGCCCCCGGTGAACACACCGGGGGCCTCCCCACCACGCCCAAGGCCCCACGTGTATTCACATGGGGCTAACTGCACGCGCCACCCACCCCCCAAAGCCGCGGATGGCATCCGCGCGGATTGTCCCGTTCCAACGTGCTCGCACGCATTCGGCCTTAGCCCCCGGTGAACACACCGGGGGCCTCCCCCCACCACCCCGTCCCCCCAACGGCCCCACGTGTATTCACATGGGGCTAACTGCACGCGCCACCCACCCC
>SWCB01009550.1_pt1 | contig 16991 bp, 17 predicted proteins | sample 4692901 | NCBI WGS metagenome assembly SWCB01 (sample SAMN10267276, study PRJNA491770) | bioreactor metagenome | isolation source: DHS bioreactor inoculated with subseafloor sediment | place: Japan: off Shimokita Peninsula | collected 2006-08 | reverse complement strand
AATTATGCTTGGTGTTTTGACTGCGTGCCTGAAGAAAATAGTCTTTTGCTAAAATACGATGATGTGATTGTTGAAGTGCCTTCCCAAGACCTCGTATTACTCGAACCTAAGCGATTGCTCGGTGAAGAAGTGCATGCTCGTTTCGGGGCTGAATTTCCGATCCGCTTTGATTTTCTCGATACCATGGAAGGTCAGCACCTTAGCCTTCAAGTGCATCCGTTGACCGAGTATATCCAACAAGAGTTTGGCATGCATTACACTCAAGATGAAAGCTATTACATGCTTGACGTTGGTGATGATGCGAGTGTGTATTTAGGCACTAAAACGGGTACGAACCCCGACGAGATGATGGCAGATCTTGAAGCAGCACAGCGAGGAGAAAAGACCTTTGACGATGAACACTTTATCAATCAATTTCCAGCCAAGAAACATGATCACTTTTTGATTCCAGCCGGCACTGTTCACTGTTCGGGTTCTAATTCGATGGTGCTAGAGATTAGCGCGACGCCGTATATTTTTACATTCAAACTCTGGGATTGGGACCGTTTAGGCTTAGACGGTCAGCCTCGTCCTGTGCACCTTGACCACGGTAAAGAAGTTATTCAATGGAATTGCAATACGGAATGGTGTGAAGAGCATCTGGTGAATGCTATTACTCCTATTGTTGAAGGGAAAGGATGGCGAGAAGAGAAGACGGGACTCCATGAGCGAGAATTTATCGAAACGCGCCGTCATTGGTTCAGCCAACCTGTTAGTCACAATACTGAGGGCAACGTCAATGTTCTGAACTTGGTGGAAGGCAAAGAGGCGCTGGTATTGAGTCCCGACAATTTATTTGTTCCATTTGTTGTTCATTATGCAGAAACCTTTGTTATTCCAGCTCAAGTAGGGGAATACATTATTCAGCCGCATGGGGCGAGTGAAGGGACAGAAATTGCAACCATTAAAGCATACGTAAGAGGTTAATTATGCTGCATTTTTTAATAGCAACTCATGGTCCACTGGCTAGTGCATTAATTTCAAGCGCAAAAATGGTGTTTGGTGAACTTCAGAATACATCGTGTGTATCGCTTACCGAAGAGGGCGGTATAGAGCAATTCAAACAAGACTTTAATACTGAGATTCGAGATATAGCCGGCCAAGTCGAGGGCATTGTGGTGCTCTGTGATTTGGAATGCGGTACACCTTATAACATTGCCTGTACTTACGCATTTGATGGGAGTTTTCCTGTTCCTGTCGAAGTAGTCACGGGCATTAATTTTCCAACATTGCTGATGACGGCTGATTTTGTGGAAGAGTCAGATCCAGCATCCGTTGCACAGACATTACAACAAGAAGCGCTTAACACGATCGTGGTTGCAAAACCGGTGAGTGTTGATCAAGACGACGATTTTTAAGGAGCAAGCATGACTATTTCATTTGTAAGAATCGACGACCGTGTGATTCACGGTCAGTTAATGACTCGCTGGGCGAAAGAATTACCGTGTGATGGCATTGTTGCTATCGATGATGCAGTAGCGGCTGACCCACTACTTTCTCAGGTAATGAAAGGGGCGGTGACCGATGTGAAAGTCTGGTTATTTGATGCAGATACAGCGATTAGTAAGCTGCCGAAAGTGATTGCGAGTGATAAAAAATATTTTGTTATTGCCAAATCACCAGTCACGCTGCAGAGAATCAGCGAAGCCGGTATCGATCTTTCTAATTTAAATGGAAAGATTAATGTAGGCCCAATGAGTGCACGAGAAGGAACAACAACAATAGGAAATAATCAGAGCGTAAACCTAGATGAAGTTTCAGCTTTTGAATACCTATCTCAATTGGGGCATCAAATAGATTTCCGGCTTGTTCCGGATGCTAGCGCCTACAACTGGGATACCGCACAGAAAAAATTAAATAAATAACAGCGGTCCAAATTTTTTGACGTGATTAGAAGGAACAGATTATGTTTTTTGAAGCAGTTGTTATCGGGATACTGTGTTATCTCGGTGCGTTATCAACCCCTTGGTTGCTAGGTCTTACTGGTGGCTGGTACACATTAAGTCGACCACTGGTTTCTGGAATGTTGGTTGGCATTGTATTAGGTGATATTCAGACGGGAATAATGGTGGGTGTAGCTGTTCAGGCAGTCTATATTGCGATGGTGACACCGGGTGGTTCGATGCCAGCCGATCTTAACTTTGTCGCGTACCCTGCTGTTGCACTTGGTATTATGTCGGGACAGGGTGTCGAAGTAGCCGTTGCGATTGCGGCAACAATTGGTATTGCAGGAACCATTATTTTTAACTTTATGATGGTACTGAACTCTTATTGGAATCACCGTGCCGATTTGTCGGTAGATGATGGTGATGATAAGGGGGTATACATGAATACCGCTATTTATCCTCAGATCACCAACTTTTTGATGCGCTTCATTCCTACCTTTATCGCTGTTTATTTTGGCAATCAATATATCGAAGGCTTCATGGCAAGCTTGCCTGACTTGGTTATCAATACCATGACTGTACTGGGTGGTATCTTGCCTGCTGTTGGTATCGCCATCTTGCTAAAACAAATAATCAAAGAAACGTCGATGCTGATTTATTTCCTTGTTGGTTTTGTCTGCATTGTCTTTTTGAACCTCAATATGGTTGGTCTTGTGATGATCGGTGCACTGTTTGCGCTACTGCATTACAACTACAAGCCAGATCCACAGCCTACGGCTGTAACACCAAATCAAGTAATGGACGACGATGAGGATGAATTCTAATGACTACAAAACATGATCAACTCAGCACTGATATTAATGCCAAGATCGCGTTAGATAAGAAAGACCTCATTAAATGTTGGCGTTCGTGGATGATGTACAACCTTTCATCAATGAGTTTCGAGCGTTTGGCGTCATTCGGTTTTTGCCTTGGAATAATGCCAGCACTAAAGAAGCTATATCCCAACAAAGATAAGCGCCAAGAAGCAATGAAACGCCATTCTTCTTTCTATAACACTGAGCCACAGCTTGGCGCCATCATCAGTGGCTTGGCGGTGGGTTTAGAAGAAAAGAAAGCCAATGGTGAGCCTATTGATGGCGAAACTATTAATACGTTGAAAGTAGGCTTGATGGGACCGATTGCCGGTATTGGCGATTCTATGGTACCCGGTATGCTTGTTCCTATTCTTCTCAGTATCGGTATGGCTTTGGCTGCTGGTGGCAGTATGCTAGGACCACTGTTTTATATTATTGCATTTAATGCCATTGTCATTGTCGGTTCTTATACCTTGTTTATGAAGGGATATAAGATGGGTACGGGTTCAGTCGAAGTACTGGTTAGCCATAAATCGACCAAAATTCGAGAAGCGCTCTCGTTGCTGGGGGTCTTTGTGATGGGGGGCGTGGCGGCGAGCTATGTCAATCTTGGCACGGGGCTTGAGTTTGTGACCAGTGATGGTGTGGATATCAATGTTCAGGTGATGCTTGATGGTATTTTCCCTAAACTGATGCCATTAGTGATTGTGCTTGGAACTTGGTATGCAATGGCAAAGAAAAACCTAAGTCCAGTAAAAGCCATGTTGTCTTTGGTTGTCATCTCGGCCATTGGTGTAGCGATTGGCCTCTTTTAAGGTAAACAAGTAAAAGAGAGGGTCATCGGCTCTCTCTACTCCTTCTTAAGTAGAGATATCATTATGAATACCATTTCGCAGCAAGCGAAACGCTGTCAGGTATGGCTTTCTGAACTCGCACTTCCACGGTGGCAACACCATTTTGATAAAAAGACAGGCATTTTCCCCGAAGGCATTTATCAAGATGGTCGCGTATACCAAGAAAACGTTATCCGCTTTCGTGTTCAGCCTCGTCAATTATACGTTTATGCTCATGCGACCGAGCTCGGTCTTATTGATGCTCGTCAAGATATAGATCAAGCAATTCATGTTGGCTTCCCTCAATTTCAAACAGAGAAAGAGACATTTGCATTCTCAGTCGATGATGAATTGAACATTAAAAATAGTGAAACCAATGCTTATGAACATGCTTTTGCGTTATTGGGTTATGCATGGCATTACCGATTGACGAGAGAACAAGCCAGCCTAGATAAAATGGAAGCCATCTATCGATGGTTTCAGTATGAATTGGCAGATGCAGAAAATGGTGGATTCTACTCATCTACACACTGTTCTTCTCTACGCTGCCAGAACCCACATATGCACTTATTCGAAGCTTTAATGGTGTGCTATGAACATACCTATGATGTTCAATGGCTGGAGCGAGCAAGCAGTATTTTTAATTTGTTTATAGACCGCTTTATGCAAGATAAGTATTTATGTGAGTTTTTTGATAGTCAGCTTGCCCCGAAACACCCACTAAGTAATCTCGTCGATCCTGGACACCATTATGAATGGATTTGGCTGCTACATCATTATCAAAAGCTGATAAAAATCGATGTGTCAGTTTACATCGAGAGATTGAATCATTTTGCTTCTATGTATGGGCATAACGATAACGGTTTGGTTAGAGATGAAGTGAAAAATAACGGGGTAGTATTTCGCTCAACATCTAGGTTATGGTGCCAAACTGAATATCTTAAAGCTCAGATAGCACTATGGGAACGCCATCCATCTCCTGAACGGGAACAACGTGTTTGCCAAGCTGTTGATGTGATTTTTAGTGCTTACTTGAATCCGGCTCAGAACGGCCTTTGGTTTGATCAACTGGATTGCGAAGGGCTGCCATTACAAAAAAACTCACCAGCGAGTACTTTTTATCACCTATTTCTAGCATTTTCAGAACTGCTTAGAGTTGCAAAGTAAGGACACTATATGAACGTATTAACACCTCCCAGTATTAACTATGTGACGGGTAAGATAAATGCTGGGAATCTTGTTGAGAAAGTAACGTTGTTATCATCACTTGATGGTATTTTTGCCGATAAAGCTGCCTATGCTTCGCTGCCTGAGGATCGTGTTATATACAGTGTTGAAATGCTGCCAGCAGAATCTGCAGAAGGAGAGCTTAACTTTGGTGTATCACACATTGAAGCGGGTAGCGTTGGTGACGAATTTTTTATGACCCGAGGTCACTTTCACGAGCGTATCGAGCAAGCTGAATACTATTTTGGAAGTGCTGGTGAAGGCCTGCTTATCTTACAAGCTCAAACAGGTGTAGTGAGCATTGAAAAAGTCTTTCCGGGGAGTATTCATCATATCGGTGGGTTCATCGCTCATCGGTTAGTGAATACGGGAAACTCGCGATTGTCGGCACTTGCTGTTTGGCCATCAATTGCAGGTCATAATTATCGTGCACTCAAAGATAACGGTTTTAACATTCGAGTATTCAAAGGAGACCGTGGGTTTAGAATTACTGAGTGCTTTTAGGGTATTACTTCGAATAATTAAGCTAAATACCCTGTATCACAATCATGATGTTTTCACTTTTCAGAAACATCCTTTAACTAACACAGTGTTGGATGTATCGACATTCAGCACTCATTTATTCAATTCTATATCGAAATACTTACGTATTAGACAAGGAGAAAACGATGAGACATAGTCTAGCCTTAGTTATTGTGACAGCTGTTCTAGGGTTGCTTCTTCTGGGGCGGTAATTACTTTAGATGCTGCGGCAGGTAAAGCAATTGCGACAACATGTATAGCCTGTCATGGCGCAAACGGTATTTCACCAGCGGATTCATACCCAAATTTAGCGGGTCAAAAAGAGGTATATCTCGTTAAGCAACTAAAAGCATTTAAAGGTGGGGATCGTAAAGATCCAACAATGAATGCCATCGTGTTCGATAAACTTATATCATCCATTTCGCAATGAATGCGACTCTACAAATAGCATCACATCACACTTATCATGTTGAGTCAGCTTTGGGATACATTGCTAATTTTTAGCAATGCCAGTGTGACAAGCTGTTCATATTGATAAAATACTAACTCTTCTGACCTGTCTTTTTTGATCTAAATCATGACAGTGAACTTTCGTGAGAGCTAGTATTCACAAGAAGAATAAATCTCCCCATATAGTTTAATCGTGAATAATTTCAATATTTATTCTTCGACTTAATCATTAGATTGTTTAAGCGATGATACCTATGGAAATTAATATTAGGAGGGAAAGATTTAGCAAGGAACGGCATTTTGAAATGAAATATAAAATTAATGAATTTATTTTTTATGATGTAACTGCTGCAACATTAAGCATTGATGATATTGGAACAGCGGATACACAATTATCTATTACCGCTAATGCTTTACTATATTTTATTATTCAACATCCAGGCGTTCTAACACGCGATGAAGTAATGAAAAAGGTCTGGGATGATAATGGTTTAACGTCATCAAATGGTAACTTAAATCAATACTTAAGCTTATTAAGAAAATCTTTTCGCAGTTATAACATAGGTAATATAATTGTAACAATTCCTCGAGGGCGATTAGAGTTCAATACAGAATTAAGCATTGAAATTATTGATGATAATCAGCTTCACCCATTGATTCAGCAACAAGATGACATCACAGAATCCACTGTGGAACAGCCTGCTATATCGTATTTTTGTGATGAGCCCCCAAAACAAACAGATGAGCAAGAGCGTAACTGGATGAAGGCGAGTGCAGTGTTATTTACACTGGCCCTAGTGTTGTTATGGACGGCGATAATATCAGAACGATCTATCAATATCATTCAACTAAATTCGATTCAAATGGATATGTGTGAGCTTTTTTCTAGCGAAAAAATGATTAACCCAGAAATGAAAGAGAGCTATAAGAATAATTTTGATGCTGTACGTAAAAAATTAGGTTTAGATTGTAGCCCAGAGCGGAGATTTATTTTTTATTATGGAGATAAATTTCAAAATAAAGGGTTGGGAAGGACATTTATGGCGCAATGTGCGAAAAATGAAAACAATCCGTATGCTTATTGTGACAACTATTTTTACTATTCTTGGAAATGAAGATGCATATGCATTCGAATAAAAGTGGTAAGGTTTTTTTCTTTTATGCACTTATTCTATTTCTTCTTTGTACTTTACCTTTTTTGTCGAAGGTAATCCCTGAAAATAGCGGTGAGATGATGTGCAGCGCTCGTGCCATCATGCATTTTGAAGACACTGTCACCGAAACTGTGAATGTGAATGTCCATTTCAAGTTTGCGAAGAAAGGGAAAGGCTCGATGGTGGTGGAGGGCTACTCTGATTCGAAATCAGGTTGGTTATATATGCAGCGTTATGTCATCTTTGATTACTACAATCAGCGGGTCTCCGATCTTGAGCGGGTTTATAAGGTGAAAAGTTGGTCGTCTTCAAAGTCATCGATAGATGAAGCCCCTGATGTGATTTTTGATTATTTTATGCGTGAAATGTCTGATAGTCATGATGCTTTACTGATAAAAGTTCAGCAGCTTAACCATGATTCAGTCCTGCTTAGTTCAATTAACTCTCCTCTGTTTATCTGCACACTTGATGATTAATGTATATGTGAGCCTCTCATTTTGGGGCTCTAATTTTCGTACAATTTGTCTTCAAGAACTATTCTAGCGATACAACATTCCTCCACCTCGACTATTTACCTCTTAGGCCTTATGCCGCTTAGACTTTTTACCTCTTAGACCTTTTACCTCTTAGACCTTTTGCCTCTTAGGCCTTATGCCCCCTTAGGCCTTTCCAACCTATCCGTTTCAATTCTTATTTTTCTTCATTTAGAGGCATTTCTAATGCCATTAAATTACTAAAAAGCTAGTGCTATAAACAAACAATAGTTACAGCGAACACGATTGTGTTTTTTTGTATTTATCAGCATTTTCTATCTCTGTTAATAGCTAAAAAACGGGATCAACTCATAATTTAGCGTGTTGATGAATCTAAATAAAAGCATATAAAACTGAATTTTTAAATCTTGTGGAATTTAATGCCAATTGCTTTTTGTTGGGAATATAGTTGTTCCGTGGTTTAGAGAGCAGGGTTTGAAGTGTTTAATCAGTCTCTTTTAGGTATCTCAAAACCTCATTATTCAAATAACAAAATTCAATCCCAGAACGGAGGAATGAAATATGGGTGATGCATTGGGTTTGATTGAAACAAAAGGTTTAGTGGCGTGTGTTGAAGCTGCTGATGCAATGTGTAAAGCAGCAAACGTTGAGCTAATTGGTTACGAAAACGTAGGTTCTGGTTTAGTGACTGCAATGGTTAAAGGTGATGTTGGTGCTGTTAAAGCAGCTGTTGATTCAGGTGTTGAGTCTGCACAGCGTGTGGGCGAAGTGGTTACGTCATTAGTTATTGCGCGTCCTCATAACGATATAAACAAGATCGTAATTAAACATAAAGCCTAGGCATACAAGGAGTAGAACAATGAAAGATGCTTTAGGGCTGATTGAAACCAAAGGGTTAGTTGCGTGTATAGAAGCAGCAGATGCGATGTGCAAAGCGGCAAATGTTGATTTGGTTGGCTACGAAAATGTGGGTTCTGGTTTAGTAACAGCAATGGTACGTGGCGACGTTGGTGCTGTTAAAGCAGCCGTTGATTCAGGTGTTGAATCTGCACAACGAGTAGGTGAAGTCGTAACTTCATTGGTTATCGCACGTCCACATACTGATATCGAAAAAATAATCTCTCAATACACCATGACTGAATAAAAGGAAAATCCGATGAAAGACGCATTAGGTCTTGTTGAAACAAAAGGGTTAGTTCCAGCAATTGAAGCTGCAGATGCAATGTGCAAAGCCGCAAATATTGAACTGATTGGCTATGAAAACGTAGGTTCTGGCTTAGTAACTGTAATGGTGAAAGGCGATGTTGGTGCTGTAAATGCAGCGGTAGAGTCAGGCATTGAAGCGGCTCAAAAAGTCGGCACAGTCGTATCACACCGCGTGATAGCTCGCCCACATAACGATATCGAAAAAATTGCCTCTCAGCACCGAGCATGAGGTTAGTCCCGCTAGCAGGCGTATGCCTCGCTGGTGGGAAGTAAGATGAAGGATTATTGAGCATGATGTTAGATAAAGATTTGCAATCCATTCAAGAAGCTCGCGAACTGGTAAAAAATGCAAAAGAAGCACAACGCCAGTTTGCCAAGTTTACACAAGAACAAGTCGATAAAATTGTTGCGCACATTGCAGAAGAAGCTGCTCGTCACGCAGAACCACTAGCAAAATCAGCACATCAAGAAACAGGGTTTGGTCGCTGGCAAGACAAGGTGCTTAAAAACCTTTTTGCCTCAACTCAGGTGCATGAGCATATTTCCCGCATAAGAACCGTGGGCATTATTTCTGAGGATCCAGTCAAAAAGGTTATCGAAGTAGGGGTTCCTCTTGGAGTGATCACCGCTTTAGTACCGTCGACTAACCCAACATCTACCATTTTTTATAAAACCTTAATTGCACTAAAAGCAGGTAACGCAATTATTTTCTCTCCTCATCCTAATGCAAAGGTATGTAGCCAACAAGCTATAGAGGTAGTGAAGCGCGCTGCATTAGAAGCTGGTGCGCCAGCAGGCATTGTTGACGGAGTTACGTTATTAACGATGCAAGCGACTGAAACATTGATGAAAAGTAAAGATGTGTCGTTAATTTTGGCGACTGGCGGTGAAGGTATGGTGCGTGCAGCATATGCATCAGGAACACCGACAATCAGTGGTGGTCCGGGTAATGGTCCTGCTTTCATTGAACGCAGTGCGGATATCCCACAAGCCGTTAAAGACATAATCACCAGTAAAACTTTTGATAACGGTGTTATCTGCGCATCTGAACAATCGATTATTGCTGAGCGTTGTATCTATGAGCAAGTTCATCACGAGCTGATCCGCCAAGGGGCGTATTTGATGAATGAGCAAGAGTCACAACAACTTGCGAGTATTTTACTTCGTCCAAATGGAATGATTAATCCTGACTTAGTTGGACAATGCGCATCAACGTTAGCAGAAAAAGCTGGCTTTAATGTTCCAGTGACGACAACTGTCTTAGTTTCACCACAGACAACAGTATCGCCAAAAAATCCATACTCTCGCGAAAAGCTTTGCCCAGTGTTAGGTCTTTATATTGAAGACGATTGGAATGCAGCATGTGAGCGTGTTATGGCGTTACTAACGAATGAAGGCATGGGGCATACCTTAGTTATTCATACCCAGAACCCTGACATTGTTCGTAATTTTGCGCTTGAAAAGCCTGTATTTAGGATTTTAGTTAATACGCCAGCAGCATTGGGTGGAATTGGTGCTACGACGAATTTAACGCCAGCACTAACGCTAGGTTGTGGCGCACTCGGTGGTGGTTCAAGCTCAGATAACGTCGGTCCGATGAACTTGCTGAATGTCCGTAAAGTAGGTTACGGCGTACGCAGTATCGAAGAACTTCGCCAGCCAAAATCAGTACCTGTTGCTTCTCATGGTGTCGCCGCTGTAACGGACCCCGTTTCTGCGCCTGTAGCCTCTGCACAGTCTGTAAGTATCTTTGAAGATACGCGTTTCACTGGTACTAAACCTTCAGTTGTACCTGCTGCAACGGCTAACGCAATTGGTGATGACCGTTTTTCGACTGTAACGGCTACATCAGTAGCAACACCAGCCAATGACGATATCAATGAAGCTCAGGTCGAGCGAATCATTAAGCAAGTACTAGGACGCATCGCGCCGTAGAACACTGACTAAAAGGTAAGAATATGATTCTTGCAATAGTAACCGGGCATGTCGTTGCAACACAGAAATGTGACGAACTCAGAGGGTCAAACCTGCTGCTAGTCACGGCACTTGGTGATGATTTACAACCTATCAACGATAGAACGTATGTCGCAGTCGATAGTGTAGGTGCTGGAGTTCACGACCAAGTGTTGGTTGAAGAATACTTTGCCCTTCACAAGCAGCAATACAAGGCAATGTCGATTGTCGCGATTGTTGAAAATGTCCATCAAGGTTGATAGGAAAAGGCAAAAAAATGAATGAGTTTCAGATCAAGCCCGCGATCCATTTTGGCTCTGGTGCGCTGAATAAGTTAGCAAGCTTAAAAGGGCAGCGAGCGTTGATCATTACCGATCAGGCAATGGTTAAGTTCGGCATGGCCGAAATGGTTCGCCAACAACTACTAAGCTGCAACATGACGGTAGATGTGTTTTCGGATGTGACCCCCGATCCTGATCTTGCCGTGATTGCTTACGGTATGAAAGCCCATGTTGCTGCTAATCCTGATGTTGTGGTTGCTGTTGGTGGTGGTTCAGTAATTGATGCTGCAAAAGGGGTGATTTACACCTTAGCGAAAGGTGGTCAACTTACCCAGAAACCATATTTTGTGGCTATCCCGACAACCAGTGGAACTGGCTCAGAAGTAACTGCTTTTTCGGTTATCAAATCTAAGACTGAAAAATGGGTTGTTGTTGACGAGTACATGTTACCTGATATGGCCATATTAGACCCAGTGCTAGTAACGTCGGTACCGGCGGCGATTACCGCTGATACAGGGATGGATGTGTTGTGCCATGCACTCGAAGCTTATGTTTCTAATCAGGCCTCTGATTTCAGTGATGCACTGGCAGAAAAAGCGGTTCAACTCGTCTTTGCAAATTTGCTGGATTGCTATCTGCAAGGAAGTGACATAACTGCGCGTGAAAAAATGCATAACGCATCTTGTATCGCTGGTATGGCGTTCACTAATGCTTCTTTGGGGATCACGCACAGCCTTGCTCATGCACTGGGTGGAAAATTTGGTGTTCCTCACGGCCGTGCGAATGCACTCATCATGAGCCATGTTGTTGCTTTCAACGCTGATTGCGTTGGCGGTTGTAATACACCAGCTGCAAAAAAGTATACCCGCCTTGCTGCGCTTATTGGCTTACCGGCCTCTGACTGTTGCGAAGGGGTTCGCAGCCTATTAGTCGCGATTGATGTGCTTCGTGAGCAACTTGGACAACCCGCCAGTATTAAAGCGTGTGGGATCTCAGAGCAAGATTTTAATGCCGCAATAGCAGCGATGGTGATCTTGGCCGAACAAGATAACTGTACCCCAACCAGTCCGCGTCCAGCGAGCGCAATAGAGCTGGAAACCTTGTATCGACAAAGTTTTTTATCGGCATCTCTGACGTAACCAAGCGTCAGTAATTTATCCAATATTCCACTGGCCAGTTAGCGCTGGTCACCGTGAAACAAAATAGTAGGAGAGGCTTACAATGGCTAACTATTCTCTAACGCCACGCGTAAAAATGCTGGCAGATCAATTACTGTCAAAAAAGAGTTCTATTAATTCAGGAGCAAGCAACAATTCTAGCATCTATTAGCGAAGACATCGCTGGTATGCCACTGCTTGTAAAGAAAGCACATTATTTTAACTTGCTAATGGCAGACCTACCACTTTACATCGGCCAAGATGAGCTAATTATTGGTAGCCAATCGTCTGCTCTTCGTGGCGCGATTTTCCACACAGAAGAAGAATTAAACAGTGAATCTGTATTCGGTTTCTTAAATAGCGATATTACACATACGCCAGATTACATGACAGTGATCAGCACAGGCTTAAAAATGCTTGAGCAGCACATGGAATCTCGTCTGAAAAATATTGGCAGCGCGATTAGCCGCAATGGTATGGATGAAGTGAACCAAGGCAAAGCAATGTTGCTAGCTTGTAAAGGTTCGGAAACGCTGACTAACCGCTTGGCAGATGTGCTTGAAGGTAAGGCTGAGTTAGAAAGTCATCCATATCGTAAAGCTGAACTTCAAGAATCAGCAGCGACATTGCGTCATATATTGGTTCAACCAGCACGTACGTTTAAAGAAGCATGTCAGGCATTTTACCTTCTTCAGCTTATGATGCACCTTGATAATGGTGGTTATGCTATCGGCCATGTGGGCTTGGATAAGGCGCTATACGGTTATTACCAACGTGACTTGAATGCTGGCGTGATAACAGCAGAGCAAGCATACGAAGTCGTTGAATGTTTATGGCTTAAATTAGTTGCGTTATCTGAAGTGCGTGTAGATGTAGCAACGGCTGGCTACCCAATGTTTGATTGGTTAGTACAAGGCGGACAGATAACGGATGGTCAGCTAGTACAAAATGAACTGTCATCTATGTTATTAGCGGCTCGCAACAACCTTGCTAGCTTCAATAACGCGTTGCAAATGCGTCTATACCAAGGTGGCGCAGGGGGAACTGCGACAACGGAAACATCAAGCTTTGCTGCGGCAGCTGGATGTGACGTGAAAGAAATGGAAGGCTTGACCCCAAGAATGCAGCGCTTGCGTGAAAATTATCTGAACCACCGTCCTAGCATTTCTATTCATCGCGCAATAGTTTCTACACAAGTTGCCAAGAATAATCCAGGCTTGCCAGCTAATATTTTACGCGCTAAATCGTTCCGCGCGGCATGTGAAACGGCGCCTCTGCTTATTCAGAATGATGAACTTATCGTCGGTCACGCATGTGGTAAGCCACGTGCAGGTGCGTTCTCACCAGATATCGCATGGCGCTGGGTGCATGAAGAGTTAGACACCATGAGCACCCGCGATCAGGACCCGTACAATATTTCGGAAGAAGATAAAAAAATCATCCGAGAAGAGATTGTGCCTTTCTGGAAAGGTCGTTCAGTAGACGAAGTTTGTGAAGCGCAATACCGCGAAGCGGGCCTATGGGAATTCAGTGCAGAGACGTTTGTCAGTGATCTTTCATATCACCAGATCAACGGTGGTGGTGATACCTGCCCGGGGTATGACATTTTATTGTTCACCAAAGGCATGAACGGTATCAAAGCGGACGCAGAGGCAAGACTTGCGAACGTTAATATGACAAACCCAGATGAAATAGAAAAAGTGTATTTCTATAAAGCAGCGATTGAAACCTGTGAAGGGGTTATGGCTTATGCTCAGCGTCTTGCTGATCATGCGCGAGATTTAGCGGCAAAAGAAACCGATCCTGTTCGCCGTGCCGAACTTCTGACCATTGCTGAAACTAATGAAAATGTGCCGGCTAACCCGCCGAAAACACTACAAGAAGCACTGCAAAGTATTTGGACTGTAGAGACATTATTTGAAGTAGAAGAGAACCAAACTGGCTTGTCTTTAGGTCGTGTAGACCAATATGTCTATCCAATGTACGAAGCTGACATTAAATCAGGTCGCCTGACTGAAGCGCAGGCGCTGGAAATGATGCAGGCATTCCTCATCAAATGCAGTGAATTATTGTGGATGACCAGTAAAGATGGCGCGAAATACTTTGCCGGTTACCAGCCATTTATCAACTTAACAGTTGGTGGTCAGAAACGAAAAGGCGGCGATGCCACCAACGATCTGACTTATCTGATCATGGAAGCGGTACGTACAGTAAAAGTCTACCAGCCAACCTTGGGTTGCCGTATTCACAATCAATCGCCACAAAAATATATGGAGAAAATTGTTGATGTGGTGAAAGCGGGTATGGGTTTCCCAGCTTGTCACTTTGATGATGCTCATATCAAAATGATGCTGTGTAAAGGGTTTAGCGCTGAAGATGCACGAGACTACTGCTTGATGGGCTGCGTAGAACCACAAAAATCTGGTCGTATCTATCAGTGGACGTCAACTGGCTATACCCAATGGCCAATTGCGATTGAATTTGCGCTTAACCGTGGTCACATGAGCTTGTTTGATAGCACTCAAGGTATTGATACCGGTGATCTAAGTGCAATGACAACGTTTGAAGACTTTGATGAAGCAGTGAAAATTCAGATCGCTCATATCGTCAAGATGTCAGCTATCGGTACTGTTATCAGCCAGCGAGTACACCGTGATGTTGCGCCTAAACCACTGATGTCAATAATGATTGAAGGTTGTATGGAGCAAGGTCTTGATGTTAGTGCGGGTGGTGCTGTGCTGAACTATGGTCCCGGTTTGATCTTCTCTGGTCTTGCAACTTACGTCGACTCAATGGCTGCCGTTCGTAAATTGGTCTTTGATGACAAAAAATACACATTGGAACAGATGCGTGACGGTCTTCGTGCAAACTTTGAAGGTTATGAAGAGCTACGCCGTGACTGTTTGAATGCACCTAAATACGGTAATGATGACGATTATGCGGATCTGTTCGCATTGGATGTGACTGAGTGGACTGAGAAAGAGTGTGGTAAATACGACATGCTTTACTCGAAACTGAGTCACGGCACATTGTCTATCTCTAACAACACTCCAATCGGTGAGCTTACAGCTGCCACTCCAAACGGTCGTCTAGCGTGGATGCCGCTCTCTGATGGTATCAGCCCTACGCAAGGTGCGGACAAGCATGGTCCAACGGCCATCATCAAATCTGTCAGCAAAATGAATCCTGAAACCATGAACATCGGTATGGTTCATAACTTCAAGTTCCTGAAAGGCTTATTAGATACGCCTGAAGGTAAAAACGGCCTTATCACGCTACTTAGAACCGCTTCAATCCTTGGTAATGCTCAGATGCAGTTCAGCTATGTTGATAACGAAGTGCTGAAGCAAGCCCAAAAAGAGCCAGAAAAATACCGTGATTTGATTGTTCGTGTAGCAGGCTACAGCGCCTATTTCGTCGAGCTTTGTAAAGAAGTTCAAGATGAAATTATCAGCCGTACTGTTCTAGAAAAATTCTAACCCAGAAATAGGGGTCGAAAGACCCCTAATTAAAGCCACTAAGCGTGAGCGAAGTGAGGAGAAAAAAATGACTGGGATAGCAGAAGTGAGCAATAACACAGACTTAAAAGGGCGGATATTTAATATCCAAAAATATTCCATCTATGACGGTGAAGGTATCCGCACTTTGATTTTTTTCAAGGGATGTAACCTTCGCTGTGATTGGTGTGCAAACCCTGAAGGGCTGAGCAGTAAGTTCCAAGTAATGTTTAGCCATGACAAATGCATAGCGTGTGGAAAGTGCGCTGATGTTTGCCCTGTAGGTGTGCATGTAATGAGCACTGACAAAGATGGTCAAACTGTACACAAGATAGATAGAGATGTTGATTGTATTGGTTGTCGTAAATGTGAAGAAGTGTGCATGGGTAATGCGCTGGATGTGATGGGAACAGATGTCACCGTACCAGAGCTGATGGACATTATCATGCAAGATTATGACTTTTACATGTCTTCCGGTGGTGGCGTTACGCTTGGCGGTGGCGAATTAAGCCTACAAGCCGATTTCGCAACAGCACTGCTAACTGAATGTAAAAAGCAGATGATCAACACAGCCATTGAAACACAAGGTACAACCAGCCTTGATAACTATAAAAAATTAGCAACTTGCACGGATCTTTTCTTATTTGATATCAAGCAAATACAGACAGAAAAGCACCGACAACTGTTCGGGGTTGGTAATGAAAGAGTGAAGAGTAACCTTGAATACCTTGTCGATTTGGGTGCCAACATTGTTATTCGCATGCCGTTGATCCGTGGTTATAACGATTCGTATGATTCTATCACTGGTGCTTTTGATTACGTCATGGAACTGGCTAAACGCGGCAACATTCAACGCATAGATGTATTGCCATATCATCAGTTTGGTAAGAGTAAATATGACAAGCTCGACATGATTTACCCAGTGAAACAAGATCTTGGTTATAGCGAAGAAGAGCTCGATAAACTGAGTAGCTTCTTTACTCAATTCGATTTTGATATTCGTTTGGTTCGACATTAAGGAGGCGTTATGACGGTCAGTCTTGGAGTGATTGAAACATTAGGTTTAACCAGTGCAATACATGCAGCCGATGCAGCTTGTAAAGCGGCGGGTGTTAGCTTAACTGGATATCGAAAAGCAGGTTCTGGTTTAGTTTCAGTGTATTTCGAAGGTGAAATCAGTGCAGTGAAAGCAGCGATTGATTGCGGTTTGGATGTTATCTCTTCTCAAGATTTTGAGGCTATGTCGCTTGTCTTAGCTCGTCCAGATTCGAGTGTATTAGAAATGCTCGCGAGTGGACCTATTTGCAGTGAACCAGAAAGCGAATCTCTACCACAAGCTATGAAACAGCCTGAGCAAGAGTTAATAAGCCAAGCAGTTGCAGCGAAACCTCTCGTGAAATCTGAAGCGCAAGCCGATGAATCCTTTGATACACCA
>SWCB01004070.1_pt1 | contig 17013 bp, 15 predicted proteins | sample 4692901 | NCBI WGS metagenome assembly SWCB01 (sample SAMN10267276, study PRJNA491770) | bioreactor metagenome | isolation source: DHS bioreactor inoculated with subseafloor sediment | place: Japan: off Shimokita Peninsula | collected 2006-08 | reverse complement strand
AAAGCCCAGGGACTCGAGTCCCTGGGCTTGGGTCAATCACTCAGTTGTGGCGAGCGGTCTCAGCCACCCATGCGGGTCTTCTCTTCGAGCAGGTTCTGCACGACGGAGGGATCCGCCAGCGTCGAGGTGTCACCAAGCTGATCCGCTTGGTTCTCAGCAATCTTGCGGAGAATGCGACGCATGATCTTGCCCGAGCGGGTCTTGGGCAGGCCCGGGGCCCAGTGGATCACGTCGGGAGAAGCGATGGGGCCGATCTCCTTGCGGACGTGGCCCACCAGTTCCTTCTTCAGCGCGTCGGTGTACTCTTCGCCGGCGTTCAAGGTCACGTAGGCGTAGATGCCCTGGCCCTTGATCTCGTGCGGATAGCCGACGACCGCCGCCTCGGCAACCTTCGGGTGGGCGACGAGCGAGCTCTCGACCTCGGCGGTGCCCATGCGGTGACCGGAGACGTTGATGACGTCGTCGACGCGGCCGGTGATCCAGTAGTAGCCGTCCGCGTCGCGCTTGCAGCCGTCGCCGGTGAAGTAGTAGCCCGGGTACATCTGGAAGTAGGTGTCTTCGAAGCGCTTGTGGTCGCCGTAGATGGTGCGCATCTGGCCGGGCCAGGGCTCGGAGATGGCGAGCACGCCGGAGACGCCGTTGCCCTCGACGATTTTGCCGTTCTCGGGATCAAGGACGACGGGCTTGACGCCAAAGAATGGGAAGGTGGCGCTGCCGGGCTTGGTGGGCGTGGCGCCGGGGAGCGGCGTGATGAGGATGCCGCCCGTTTCCGTCTGCCACCAGGTGTCCACGATGGGGCAGGTCTCGTGGCCGACATTCTTGTGGTACCACATCCAGGCTTCGGGGTTGATCGGCTCGCCGACCGAACCCAGGACTTCCAGGCTGGAGAGGTCACGCTTCTTGGGGAACTCTTCGCCGGCGGCCATCAGGGCCCGAATGGCGGTGGGGGCGGTGTAGAACTGACGCACCTTGAACTTGTCCACCACATCCCAGAAACGGCCGGCATCGGGATACGTCGGGACGCCTTCGAACATCACCGTCGTGGCGCCATTGGCCAGCGGACCGTAGATGATGTAGCTGTGGCCGGTCACCCAGCCGATGTCGGCGGTGCACCAGTAGATGTCGCCATCGTGGTAGTCGAAGATGTACTTGTGGGTGACGGCGGTGTAGACCATGTAGCCGCCGACGTTGTGCTGCACGCCCTTGGGCTTGCCGGTCGAACCAGAGGTGTAGAGGATGAACAGCGGGTCTTCCGCGTCCATCTCTTCGCAGGGGCAGTCGGCGGAGGCCTTGGCCATGACGTCGTGCCACCAGATGTCGCGGCCTTCGAAGAAGTCGTGCTGAATGGCGTCGCCGGCACGCTTCACCAGGAAGCAGTTCTTGACCTTGACGTCCATCTGGGCGTCGGCCTTGACGATGGCGTCGTCGGCGATCTGCTTGAGGTTGATCGGCTTCTTGCCGCGGAAGGTGCCGTCCGCCGTGATCACCGTGGTGCAGAGCGAGTCGACGATGCGGTCCGACAGCGAATCAGCGCTGAAGCCGGCGAAGACGATCGAGTGGATGGCGCCAATGCGGGCGCAAGCGAGCATGGCGACGGCCAGTTCCGGGATCATGGGCAGGTAGATGCTGACCCGATCGCCCTTCTTGACGCCGTGCTCCTTGAGGATGTTGGAGAACTTGCAGACCTGCTCGTGCAGCTCGCGGTAGGTGAGCTTGCTGTCCTCGCTGGGATCGTTGCCTTCCCAGATGATGGCGGTCTGATCGCCGCGGCTGTCGAGGTGGCGGTCCAGGCAGTTGTAGGTGATGTTGGTGGTGGCGCCGGCGTACCACTGGATGTCGATGGGACCGGTCTTGACGTTGTAGTTGAAGCTGCGAACGGTGTCCCACTTCTTGAACCAGTGGAACTGCTCCGCCATCTCCCCCCAGAAGCCGTCGGGGTCGTCGATGGAGCGCTGGTACAGCTTCATGTACTCGTCCATGGACTTGATGTGGGCGCCCTTGACGAAGTCAGGGTTGGGGTTGAAAACACGGTTGTCTGAGGCGGTCGCCTCGGCAGTCTGTCCAGCCATTCCTTCAGCTCCCAGTAGATGTGTGGGCAGTCGATGGGGGTAGTTCCAAGCGGACCGCTATTCTACCGATTTGGGGTACGCCTTTTTGGGCTCCCCGCGCTGATTTTGGAGCATTCGGTCGCGATTTTGGCCGGTGATTTGCTGGCCCCATCACGGCCCTTCGCCGAACAGCTGAAAGGCGACGTTCGACCTACCGGCGGCGGCGTCGCACCAGCCCCGCCAGGCCAAACAAGACCACGCCGGATGGGGCCGGAACCGTGGTCAGCGAGAACCCAAGGAGATCGCCGCCGGTGCTCCTGAATGTCACGTAACCCTCGACCCAGACATCCCCCGTGAAGGTGAGGCGGAGCAGGGTGAAGGTGCCGCCACCGTGGTTCGGCGTGTCAAACCAGACCGCCTTGACGGTCTGGTCGGTCCAGTCCGGACCGAGGGCAAAGGAGGGGTTCTCGCCGTCAAACAGGGCCGGCGGGTTGGCGAAGAACGAGTCGAACTCCAGGGCCGGGTAGATCGGGAGGAGCGCTGCCGAGGGCTCAATGTCGCTGCCGGCGGCATGCTGGAATAGCACGCCGTCCGTCTGCGTGCCCTGGCCGTGGAAGGTACCGAAGGTGACCTCGTCTGGCTGTACCACGCCGGCGGGATGGACCGACGCCGTCAGCCAGTCGTCGCCATCAGCGACGGTGAGGACCAGATCGAACGTCCGCCAGCCTTCATCATCGAAGCCGGGGTAGAAGCTGTCAGCGTTGCCGATTGTGTTGTCGACCTCGACCAGCGCCATAGAGTGACCCTGCGCCGAGGAGGCGCACACGAGCAGTCCGATTGCGGTGAGACGTGCGAACATGATCTGTTCTTCCCTTCGTGTTTTGAGGTTCGGGTATGAAGCCCTTCCGACACTCAGACGATACCTCGCCGCCGCCGGTCGGCAAGCGGAAAGCAGGGAATCGACGACGCCTGAAGCGCTACGTCCCGGCCACAAGGGGCTTCGCGCTGCCGGGCGCGACAGGTCTGTCTTGGGCGCGGCGACGAGCGGCGGCGGGCGCCGACCAGGGCGAGGGCGGGCATTCCGAGCGCACAGAGAACCCGAGCGAGCCGAAGCTCGCCCGGGTGTCATGCGTACTCTCCATGCCAGGTCGATCGCGCGAGCGCCTCAGCGTCGACGAATCAGTCCGGCCAGAGCCAGAAGCGCCAGGCTGCCTGGGGCGGGCACGGTGGTGAGTGAGTATCCGAAAAGCTCGCCGCCGGCGCTCTTGAACTGCGTGTAGCCCTCGACCCAGAGGTCACCCTGGAAGGTGAAGCGAGCGATGGTGAAGTCACCGCCACCGGTGTCGGGCGTGTCGAACCACACCGCGTAGAGGGTCTGGTCGGTCCAGTCCGGGCCGGCGGCGAAAGAGGCGCCGGGCGAATCAAACAGGATCGGCGGGTTGGCGAAGAATGTGTCGAACTCGATGGCCGGATAGATCGCGAAGAGCGCCGAGTTGGGCTCGACGTCGGTGCCCAGCGTGTGCTGGAAGAAGAGGCCGTCCGTCACCGAGCCCAGGCCGTGGTAACTACCGAAGACGACTTCCCCCGGCTGCACCACGCCGGCGGGGTGGGCTGAGGTGGCCAGCCAGTCGTCACCGGCGTCAACGTTGACGACCAGATCGAAGGTGCGCCAGCCGGCATCGTCGAAGGCGGGGTACAAGGCGTCAGCGTTGCCGGTCGTGTTGTCGACTTCGACGAGCTCCATGGAGTTGCCGAGCGCTGTGGAAGCGCCCACGAGCAAGGCGATTGCGGTTGCAGTTTTGAACATGATCTCATGACCCTTTCGTCTGAATGTGTAACTACGAAATCCCTGTGCCAATCAGACGGCATCTTGCCGCCTCCATGACGGATGCCGCGAAGAGCAGCGCCCGCCATCCCCCTAAACGTAAACCAGCTCCGAAAGCGGTAGATAATTACGCCCCGCCGGCAAGATATACATGGATTTAGATGCGATTGCTGCCACCGGCCCCCGCGACTCGCGGCTCAAGACGTGTCAGCGGCCACGCCCGGCGATCTCCTACATCGCCCTGAGCGGGGTCGGCGCCTCAGCCGGTGATCTCCTCCCGGTCGACGTGGCGTCGCCGGGCGGCGTCGGCCGTCAACCACACTCACAGTACGTGTAGCCGTAGAGTGTGAGCAAGCCGCCGAGGTCGGCCTGGTCCACAGAGCCATCGCCGTCAATGTCGGCGTCGGCGTTCCAGTTGGGATCGCCGGGCTGCGAGTCGTACGCCGCGAGGAGCACGCCGAGATCGGCCTGGTCGACATCGCCGTCGTCGTCGAGGTCCGCCATCAACTGCCAGGCCTGAAAGGGCGGCCAACTGAGATCGTACGAGAACTGCTGGCCGCCGCTGTTCGTGTACGTCGCCTCCACCTCGCCGAATATCTGGGTCGCCTGTGTGGTGAAACGGAAGATTCGGAAACACCCCTCGCCCGTGTCATTGAGGTCATACCAAGTGCCCTGGATCGTGCTGTCGGTCCAGTACGGGCCGTCCGCGAACCGCGGGTTGATTCCATCGAACAGCGCCGGTGGGTTGGCGAAGAAGGAGTCGAACTCGAGCGCTGGGATGGGATCGATCAGGGCGCTGGGCGGCTCCATGTCGCCCCCCAGATCGTGCTGGAAGAACGTCCCGTCATAGAACTCGAGATCGATCGTGGCGCTGGTCCAGTCGTCACCGGCGTCCACGAAGACGATGAGATCGAAGGTTCGCCATCCCTCGTCATCGAAGGTCGGATAGGTGGGGTCGAGGTTCCCGGTTGTGTTGTCGACCGGCCTCATACAGACCCAGTTCGCGCTGCTCGAGGGGGCGAACGCCGCCAAGCCGACTGAAGCAGTTAGTAAGAGAGCTTTCCTATTCATGTCGATCCTCCGAGCGTGCATCCGATGGTCGTCTTCATCTCGTCCTGATCAAACAGGCAAACCTGAGAACAGCGGGCGAAAATCGCTCTGTCTTCGCGCCTGTGAGCGAAGACGCCGGCTAGAAGCAGCGTCAGCCCCGTGCCCGGCGCGGGAAACGTGGTGAACTCGTACGGAAAGAGTTGGTCGCCGCTCGCATGGGTCATTGCTCCCTCTACCCAAATGTCCCCGCTGAAAGTGAAGCGGGCGACGGAGTAGGTGTCGCCCCAATCCTCAGACAGGTCGTACCAGGTGGCTTCAACCGTGCTATCGGTCCAGGACGGTCCGAAGGCGAACCGGGGCTGTTCGCCGTCGAACAGGGCGGGCGGATCGGCGAAGAAGGTGTCGAATTCGAGCACGGGGAAGCTCGCCAGCAGGTGCTGGGTAGGCTCGAGATCACCGCCGCCCTGGTGCTGGAAGAAGACCCCATCAACGTTGGCGCGCGTCGAGGCCGAGGTCCAGTCATCACCAAGACGAGGGATGACGAGCAAGTCGAACGTTCGCCAGCCGGCGTCGTTGAAGTCGGGGTACAGCGGATCCGCCCCCAAGACGGTGTTGTCCACCTCCACAAAGTCGATCGTTAAGCCGCGCGCCGATGACACGGCCGCCAGCAAGGTCGCAAGTACGAGAGTCCTGGACATCGTCCGATCTCCCAAGCGAGGCGCTCGAACTCGACTCCACCGTCAGTCTATCTCGGTGCTGGGTGCGGGCAAGAACGAGTCCAGGAGATCAAGGTGCACCCCAGCCGAACCCCCCGAATCGGGAACGCGCGTCGGGCAGCCCGCCCACACGGTGCTGGCGGCCATCCTTCACGGCTCACCGACGAGCGGTCGACGCCGGCCAGTCAGCATTCCAGCGAGCAGCAGCGGGGCAGCCGTGCCGGGCGTGGGCCAGATCACCCAGTGGAAGAGCATGCCACCGGTGTTGGCGTAGGTCATGTCGCCTTCGGCATATACGGAAGTGGCGTTCGTGGTGAAGCGAAAGAGCGTGAAGGCCCCCCCGCCGGTGTCGTCCACATCAAACCAAACGGCTTCAACCGCGGTGTCGGTCCAGGTGGGACCATCCGCGAAGCCGCCTGGGCCGCTGCCATCCAGAATGTCAGTCGGCGAATCGAAGAACGAGTCGAACCCCAGCGCCGGGTAGATGCTGACGATCGCCGGATTGGGATCGCTGTTGCCGCCCAGGGAATGCTGGAAGAAGACGCCTCCGTGGAGGGTCAACACCATGGAGGCGGAGGTCCAGTCATCACCATCGTCCACGGTGAGGACGATGTCATAGGTGTTCCACCCTTGGCTATCGAAGTCGGGGTACAGCGAATCCAGGCCTCCGGTGGTGTTGTCGACCTGAACCAACTGCACAAAGTGAGCGCTGGCGATGCCGGCCGATGCCAGAAGCACGGTGAGGCTGATGAGCCTGAACATTGATCCTGCCCTCCAAGCGGAGTGAGGTGTCTCCAATCTGACCCTATCACGCGGCGACGTGGCGGCAAGTCGAAATCAGAAATGTCGATATGTGGATTGGCTCTGCGGCCTTTGGAGAGCGGTCGCGACAGGTGTTGCCCACAAAAGAACCCAGGCGAGCCGAAGCTCGCCTGGGTGCGACAAATCATCAGATTGTCAGATCGATCGTGCTAAGTGGATTAGCGACGACGGATCAGGCCAGCGAGGCCGAGGAGGGCGATGCTGGCGGGAGCCGGGACGGTGATGCTGTAATCAAACAACTGGCCACCGGTCAGGGCGTAGGTCATGGCGCCTTCGACGTGCAGGTAGCCATCGACGCTGTCGGTGGTGAACCGAGCGATCGTGTAGGTGCCGCCCAGGTCGTCGGTGTTGGTGTCAAACCAAGTGGCGGTCACGGTGCTGTCGGTCCAGACCGGGCCGTCCGCGAAGCCGGGGTTGCTGCCGTCAAAGAGGGCAGGCGGGTTCGCAAAGAAGGAGTCGAACTCGAGCTCGGGGAAAACGCCGAACAGCGCCGAGTTGGGCTCGGCGTCGCCACCAACGGCGTCCTGGTAGAAGACACCGTCCGTGTCGCCCATGATGGACGCGGAGGTCCAGTCATCGCCGGCATCGACGGTGACAACGAGGTCGTAGGTAAAGCCGGGCAGCAGGCCGCCATTGTCGACCACAACGAGGTCAACCATGTTGGCACTGGCGAAACCAGCGGCACCGACGAGAGCAGCAACAGCAAAGATCTTGGACATGTTCTTTCCTCTCAGTTTCTTCGTTTCGGAAACTTCTTGATGTAGATCACTACAACCGTCAGACCGGTCATAGCTCTCTCCCCAATCGCGTCGCACTCATAATCTAACCGACGTTCCCGGTAGGGTCGAATGGAAATGACGCTCTTTCTGCAAAATACCTGGGCGGGCCGACTTGCCGGACTTTACCCATAAACACATCCCTATATAAGGGGGTGTTCTTAGCCGTTTGCAACGCGAGCCAGAGGGCCCGCCACGCCGCCTGCTGAGCCGTCTGGCGGGTCTGGACCCTGGGCTCAGTCTGGACTCGGGTTATCGGCTGCTGGGCTCGACGTCCAGCTCAGCCGCCGTCGCCGTAGGCGCCCAGCAGCGTGCCGAGATCCGCCTGATCGACGTCGCCATCGCCGTCGAAGTCAGCGTCCGGATTCCAGTTTGGATCCCCCGTGTGGCTGCCGTAGGCCCCGAGGAGGGCCCCGAGGTCGGCCTGGTCCACATCGCCGTCGCCGTCCACATCGCCGGGCAGGCCGCCGCCACCGGGCATGACGAAATCGACCGCCACGGGCGCGTGATCCGAGGCCACGCTGGTGGCGTCGGTGTCGCCGCTCGCGAGCAAGCCCCCATCATCGCCCGAGAAGTAGACGAAGCCGGCGTCGTTGAGCTCGGATTGCCACCAGATGCCGTCGTCGTTGGTGTCGAACTCTGCATAGATGGCGTTGCAGGCCAGGACGTAATCGAGCCGACTCTCCAGACCGAAACGGGTGTTCTGGGTGCCTCCCACGAAGGCGCCGCCGACCTGGGCCCCCAGGATCGTCTCGACCCGCACATCGTTGAGCCCGGGGTCCATGCCGTTATCGCCGCCGTCCATCAGGGCGTCGATCGTGTCGTTGGCCCAGTCGCTCTCGTTGAGATCGCCCACCACGAGGTAGTAGTTCATGGGCAGATCGGGGATGCCGTCGTAGGTGATGTCCACACCGTTCGCCCAGTCCAGAGCCACCCGGTTGGCCAGATTGTTGGACTCGATGCGGCGGGTGTTCTGCGAGGTGTCGTCGCCAAAGGCCTTGAAGTGGACGTTGTAGACCACCAGGATCTCGTCGCAGCCCGCCACTTCGAAGACCATGCGGTGGTGTCGGCGGGGGCCGCCGTGGTCCCATTCGTAGAAGTGCAGCAGCGTCAGCTCCGGCGAGTAGATGACCGCCTGGGTGTTGTTGCCGGGGTCCGAGTGGGTTCCGCGCTTGACCGAGTAGCCGGGAAGGTAGTCGTCACGAAAACCGGTGAGCTGGGTGTAGCTGCGCGTCTCCTGCATGCAGAGGATGCTGGGTCGCAGGCCGTCGTTGGGGCCAACTCCATCGAAATCGATCGTGGTGAGCTGGTTACCGGACGCCTCGCGCCTGGAGGCCGTGTCGGCGATGCCCTCTTCGCAGTTGAAGGTGATGATGCGCAGGGGCACATCCGCAGCGCTGGCAGCGCCGGCGGCAAGAAGCAAGATTCCAACGATCGCGCTCAGACGCGGCGGGTTCAGCGACATGCCTGATTCTCCTCTGGGTTCGGCTGCTGATCTCTCTCTCGACCATCATACCGCAGGCGCTCCAGGCCCGCCGACCGAAACGCGGGATTGGCCAGGACCGAGTCCGCCGCCGACGGCTATGGGACGCCAAGGCGGCGTCGATTGGGCCTGGAAACCGGCGAGGACCCAGGCCCGCCACCCCCTCCCCAAGGCCAGTAGTCGCGGCCGAGGACGGGGCGGCCCACACCGAACCACCTCGGTCAAGGGTCGCTTCTGAGTCTGAGCCCACCGTCTACATCGGCTTGCGCTCGATCGTCTGGTCGTAGATCTCCAGGAGCTTCTCCTTGTCGAAGATCATCTCCTGGCGCGACAGGCCCACGATGCTGTGCTCGTGGGTGAGCTCGATGGCGTCGACTGGGCAGGCGTACTCGCACATGCCGCAGTAGATGCAGCGCAGCTCGTCGATCTCGAACATCTTGGGGTACTTCTCGCGATCGTCCCAAGGCGCCTCTTCACCGACGATGTGGATGCAGTTGGCGGGGCAGGCCGTGGCGCACATGAAGCAGGCCACGCAGCGGACCCGGCCGGCCTCATCGCGGTTGAGGCGATGCACGCCGCGGAAGTTGCTGTCCTGGATGCCGCCCTTCTCCACGGGCAGGTCGTCGCGGCGCTCTTCCGGGTATTGAATTGTTCGGCCGCCGCCGGGCGCGAGACTGCGGAACATGTGCCGCAGCGTCGTCCCCATGCCCTTGAAGACCGCGGGCAGGTAGATGTTCTCCAGGGGACCCATCTTCGGCTCGGACAAGACCAGGATGTCTTCTTCACGCATCGGCATGTGGGGGATTGTAGTCGCCGTCCCTATCGCCCGCGAGGTGGGTCTGACTCAGCTCCTCAGGCGTCGCCGCCGGCCTTCGACTCGATCTGCGTCTCATCGTCGTCATCGCCGGTGCTGGGGCCGGTGAAGACGTAGGGCCCGGGCTTGCGACGCCGCCAGTCGGCGCTCTTGGTGATCTCGTGGGCCAGGCGTCGGCCCTGCCGCTTCGCCGCGACGTCCGCCCCCTCGCCGGGCAGGTCCGCGGGCAGATGCTCGATCCCGGCCTCTTCCTGGTGCAGGTGCACGGTCTGGGTCGGGAAGGCGAACTGCACGCCCAGCCGATCCGCCAGCCGCATGATGTCGAGGAAGAGCCGATGCCGTTCCCGCAGCTCCGTCTGCCAGTCGGGCACTTCGTGGAAGACGTAGAGCAGGATGTCGAGGCTGGAGGGCCCAAACTGGTGGAACCAGACCTGGTAGTAGTCCTTGCGGGTGAAGGGGTGCACCCGGACGAGTTCGCGAATGCCTTCGCAGAAGGCGTCGACCTTGTCGGGTGGGGTGTCGTACTGGATGCCGATGTGGGTCTTGGCTCGGCGGTACTTCCGCTTGCCGAAGTTGTCCACGACCGCCCGGACCAGTGTCGCATTGGGCACGGTGACCAGCGAGTTGTAGAACGTTCGCACTCGCGTCGAGCGCAGGCCCAACTCCTCGACCGTGCCCTCGGTGTCGCCGATGACGATCCAGTCGCCGACCTCAAAGGGCCGATCCGCGACCACGGTGATGCTGCCGAAGAAGTTCTCGATGGTGTCCTTGGCGGCGAAGGCGAATCCCAGACCGCCGATGCCCAGGCCGGCCAGCAGCGGGGCGATTTCGATGTTCATGCTGTCAGCGATGTAGATCAAGCCGAAGACCGTGATGATGATCTTGGCCGCCTTGCGCAGCAGAGGCACCAACACATCGTCGAACTTGGTCGTGGTCTGCATCGCCTTGCGGGCCAGCACTTCGCCGATCAGATCGGTGACGCGGTAGCCGGCCCAGACGGCGCTGAGCATCATGAAGAGCCGGGCCGCGACCAGAAGAATCCGCAAGGCTGCATCGGGCAGAAGCAGCACCTGCACCGCCCAGAACCAAAGCAAGGCCGCCGCGAACCAGCCGAAGGGCCGCACCATGCGCTGCCAGGTGCGTGTCGCCGCTTCGCCGCCCTTGCGCTTGACCCAGTGCCGAGTGAGGACCAAGACCAGCAGGCGCACAAGATGATCGATCACCACGCCAATGACGATGATCAGGCCGAGGCACAGCCATTGGCCGTATTCCAGCGACAGGAAGCTGTTCTCACGCAGGGCCTGCGGCATGAGGCCGCGCAGCCAGAGGGCGAAACTCCCCGCCTTTTCGTCCGTGCCGGCGATCGGCTTAAGGTTCTCGACGTGTGTGTAGAAGTCGCGGACGGAGGCGACGGTAGCCTGGCTGAACTTCCACTCCCCGCCCTCCTGTTTTTCAAAGACGATCTTGCCCTGAGGGTATTTCTGGTAGACCGGGTTCTGCTGGTCCTGGCTGGAGTTCGTCCGGGGGAAGAGGGTGTGGCTGGTGAGCAGCCGCAGTTCGACAGCAGCGGCGTCGGGCAGCGCCTCGATGTCGATCAAGCCGATGCGATTGAGAATGCCGTACAGCATCCGGGCGTGTTCGGCGTGGGCTTCCTCGGAAATCTCGGAGATCTCCAGGCAACTCACCGCTCGCGCAAGATCACGTGGCACACCGGGGGTCGGCGGGTTCATCGCCTCCAGGAACGTGCGCATGGTGGCCTGGGGACTCTCGAAGGCGCTGGCGACGGGGGGCGTCGTGATGGAACCGTCGTCCGCTTCCTGAGCCAGCGCCGCCTGCGGCATGAGGAACACGAGCGCCAGCAAGAGCCAACGGCCCAGCACGGTGTGCCGCTGCGCCGGCGCCGCGTGGCCCTCCCGCCTGCCGATTCGCCAAGACCGCTTCCTCACGGGCGCGGCTCGTTTCGAGCCAAGGCGATTGTGGGTACTCAGACGCAGGGGTCCGTGTGGGTGGCGCATGGGCGGGCTCGCTTCGCTGCGGTGGTGGGCGGGATCAGCCGCGAGCGTAGCGGGCGAGGGGCGCAGAGAAAAGCCGAGGGAGGAGACCCTCGGCCTGTGAATTCGCGATCCCGCCTCAATCCTACGGGCAGTCCTGACCGTACACGCCCAGGAGCGCCCCCAGATCCGCCTGGTCGGTGTCACCGTCGCCGTCGATGTCGCCGCCGGCGTCCACGCCGTAGTGGGCGAGCAGTTCCCCGAGATCGGCCTGGTCGATGACGCCGTCGCCGGTCAGATCCTCGGGGCAATCCGCCGCTTCGGCGTAGAAGACCATGACGGCCGCGTCGCCGGAGTTCCCGACGACGAGGTCGGTGCGTCCATCGCCGTTGATGTCGCCGAAGGCCAGGGCCGTCCCCACGTGCGGCGAGTCGTACTGCCAACTGGCATTGGCGTCGAAGACGCCGTCCTCGTTCAGGTAGATGCGGGCGTGGCCGTTGGAGAAATGAATCTCCGCGAGGTCCAGGTCGCCATCGCCATCCACATCGACCGCTTCCAGTTCGCTGTGCCCGTAGTAGGGGGCGGCGTCTGCGGACCACCCCAACGTCAGCGTGCCGGCGTTGTTGAAGTAGATCTGCGTCGGGTCGTGGCCCACGGCAAGGTCCGGCCAGCCGTTGCCGGTGAAATCAGCCCAGGCGACGCCCTTCTCGTCTTCGGTGTTGGCGACGGTCCAGCTTGGCGTCGTCTGCGGCGTACCGCCGAGATTCCGATACACGCCGGTGGAGAAGTTGACCCACTTGGAGACGGCGACATCCTCCCAGCCGTCGCCATCGTAGTCCGCCAGGTCGATGGTGTTCTGGATGGAGATTTCGCTCGACTGCCAACTAGGCACGGTCGCCAGCACGCCGTTGTTGTTGCGGAACAGGTACATCGGCCGGTAGGGGTCGTCGGGGCTGTTGCCTTGATTCGCGGTGATCAGGTCGAGGTCGCCGTCGTGGTCCAGGTCGAAGAGGGCCGAGCCGACCGTCCAGGTGTTGTCGCTGGCCGTCCAGCCGGGCGAAGTGCTGGGTCCCGTGTCGCTGCCGAAGTAAACGACGGAGGGGTACATGGCGAAGTCGCCGTTGGCGGCGAAGACATCGATGTAGCCGTCAAGATTCACATCCCCGACCTGCACATCCGTCGTGGAGACCTCGTCCGCCGAGACCCAGGATGGCGACGCTTCCAGTTCCGAGCCGGTGTTAAGGTAGATCAGGTTCTGCCAGTCGTCGTAGGGCGGGTAGCTCTGCGAGTGGTAGCAGCCGACGACCACGTCGTTGGCCCCGTCGCCGTTCACATCCACCACCTGCAGGCCGCCGACCTGGACGCGGAAGCTCGATTGCCAGTCCGGCTCGGTGGCAAAGGGCACGCCCCGCCCGCGCAGGACAAAGCTCTCGGGCGTCTTGGGCTGGGTCACGCGCACCTGCTCGCGGCCGTCTTCGGACACTTCGATTCGGAACTGCTCGGCGCTCACCACCGTGCCGGCGGCCAGCATCGCGATTAACGTGCAGAGGGATTGCCTGGTCATCTTTCGTGCTCCTGGACTCGGGCAAGTCAGCTTGCCGATGCCGCGCTGGGCGGCTGGTCAATTCGTGGTCCACATAACAGCGGCCTTCCGCCTGCAACGATACCGCCGCCGGCCCAGGCCGTTGCCGTCACCTTCAATCTACTCGCCTCCCACGCCGGGTCCAGCGCCGATTTGCAATCGGACTGAACCAAGTGTGTCGTCTTCCCCACTTAGCGGCGCGGGCTTGCCCCGCGTTTCTAGGTGATTCCCACGCCAAGCCCGGGGAAAACCCCGACGCCAAATGCGAAGGCGATGCGGTCACTCACCTGGCCTCGCAGACCGGCACACCCTCGCTGCGCGTCAGCTCCCCGTAGAAGGCGCTCAGCCGCTCCGTCATCGGCCCCGCCACCCCGTTGCCGATGGTGCGGCCGTCCACCTCCAGGATCGGCGCCAACTCGCCCATCGTCCCCGTGCAGAACAGCTCCTCCGCCCGGTAGACCTCCGCCAGCGTGATGTCGCGGACGGCGTGCGCGATGCTGTGCTGTCGGCACAGGTCGAGCACCGTCGCCCGGGTGATCCCCTCGGGGCAGGCCGCCGTGGTCGGCGTCGACACGACCCCGCCCTCGACCAGGAAGACGTGCGTGGCGTTGGTCTCCGCCAGGAAGCCGCGCGTGTCCAGCATCAGGGCGTCATCCGCGCCGGCAGCGTTCGCCTCCAGCTTCGCCAGAATCGAGGTCAGTTGGTTGGCGCTGTGAATCTTCTGGTCCAGCACATCCGACGGCGGCCGACGATGCGCCGCGGTGATGAGGCGCAACCCTGACTTGTCGTAGACCGGCTGCTTGTGCTCGGGAAGGATGATGATGGTGCAGCCGACCGTGTTGATGCGCGGGTCCAGGCCGCTGGTGTACTTGAGGCCGCGGCTGACCATGAGTCGCACGTGCACGTTGTCAAACATGTCGTTGGCAGCGAGCGTGCGCCTGAGTTGCTCGATCAGTTCCTCGTTCGTTGGCATGCCGGCATAGGCCAGCGCCCGGGCGGAGTGCTGCAAGCGATCGAGATGCTCTTCGAGCTTGAAGATGCGTCCCTGGTACAGGCGCAGGCCCTCCCAGACCGCGTCGCCGTTTTGCACCGACGAATCAAAGGGACTGACGCCCGCTTCGTCGCGATGCACCAGCTTGCCGCCGATGTTGACGATGAGGTCGCGGTTCTTCTCATTGAATGTCTGCAGCATGTGTCACCTCTTCCACGACGTTCGGAGTTCCCCGATCAGTCCGCATCACTTGGGCGCAGACGCCGTTCGTGCAGCTCCCGGTACATCACCTCGCATTGGTGCAGCAAGTACGACTCCGCCTGCGGCACTTCCTCGTTCTTGGGCCGGTAGGGCTGGAAGGTCGTCGACTTCTCCACGGAGCCGTACCAGTGCCTGGCCCAGATGCCATCCGTCGCGCGCGGCCCCGCCTCCCATTCCAACATCGCTGGGAGGAACTCCACGCCAACCGCCTCGCAGAGCTTGCGCAGCATGGTCTCCGGATGCTCGAGCACGTCCTTGGCGTCGAGAACGGCGGGCGTCCGGCCCGTGTGCTCCGCAACGAACTCAAAAAGTCGCACCTGCTGGGGCAGGCCCGTCTCATCCAGCGTCGGATTGGGCAATACCTTGAGCAGGCTGGTCAGCATCTCCTTGGGCTCGCGAATGAGAAAGCAGTTGACCGCCTGCTCGAGCCATTGAAACTGCATCTCGGGCAGCAGGTGATGCGTCATGTGCTTCTGGTAGAAGATCGACTTGCCGGTCGGCAGCGGCCCCAGCAGGCCCTCCACGATCTGCCGCCAGTCCGTCTCGTGATGCGCGATGATCTCATCGGCGATGGGGTGCTTCAGCCCCGTTTGCTTCAGGTAGTGAGCGTAGAGCGGCTCATCGCAGACGACGGTGTCCGGCCGGCTGCCCCAGGACCGCATCATGGCGGTCGAGATGTTCCGCGGCCCGGACCACATGGCGATCCGCACCGGCTCAGGACTGCTGATATCGGGCATGCTCGCCTCCAATCGGCGCGGCCTCCCGCGCCGGGCGAGGGAGTGTAGCGGGCAAGAAGGGAATTCGGGAACTCGGGAATTGGGGAACTGGGGCTGGGGGCGTGGGGACTTCAGTCCCCGCGGAGGAGGATGCAGACGGCCAGATCACCCCGATTCACAAATTCACCCCGGGATCGTCCCTTGGCCTGGAATGGCCCCAGCCGCGCTGTGTCATACTGGGTGGTCATGACAGGGCAATTCAATGAAATCCAGTTGCAGGATTGGATGGACCGCCTCGGTCCCCAGCTCTTGCGCTTGTCGGCCTCCATCTGCCACGACCCGGTAGCCGCGGAAGACGTGGTGCAGGAGGCGTTCGTCAAGCTCTGGCGCAAACCGCCGGAAGGCGGGCAGCGAGCCGTCCCCAGCTGGATGAAACGTGTGGTGACCAACGCCTCGATCAACGTCCTGCAGCGAACCAAGAGGCCCAGCAAGCTGCCCGACATCGAGCACGACCCCGCCCTGCGCAGTCATGACCGGACAGAAGAGAGATTGGAGGTCCAGGATGAGGTGGCTCTCGTCACCCGAGCCCTGGACCGGATGCCTGACGACAAACGCATCCTCATCGTGTTGCGCGTGCAGCAGCAAATGAGCTACGCCCAGATCGCTGAGACCCTGGCCATCCCGGAAGGCACCGTGATGAGTCGGCTCAGTCGGGCCCGCAAGCTCCTCAAGGAACTCTTCGAGGAGCTTCAGCAAGGCGGCAGCACGAGCGAGGAACCGGAGGAGGCGGCCGGGAGCATTCCCTTTCGACGAGCCTCCAACCAGGAGTGATGACCGGTGACGACTGACGCAACCAACCCCAGCAAACTGACCTGCTCCGATGTCGAAGCTCTGATCAGCGGCATCATCGACGGCGAGTTGGATCCCGATACCCGCCACGCCGCCGAGGTGCACCTGCAGCAATGCCCCAGTTGCCGCGCCAAGGTGAATGAGGCCGAGGCGCTCGACGAACTCGTGGTCTCGGCAGGGGAGCGCATGGGGCCGGATGTCCTGCCCGAGCGCATTCGCCTCAACGTGATGGGCACCATCGATCGCGAGCGAAACCGCAGCCTCCGCTTCCCCATGGCGACCTGGTCGGGCTGGGCCATCGCAGCCGTCCTGGCCTTGCTCATCACCGTGGGCGGCCTGACCGGTTGGGTGGGTGGCGGTGGGGGACCGACGCCGCCGGGAGCCAGCCTGCAACTGGCGTCCCACGAACGTGAAGCTCTCACCTTCGTGCATCTCCTCGCTCGGGCCATGAGTGGCGAGCTGAGCGACAGCGAGTACCAGGCGACGCTGGACTACCTGCGTGATGCCGAGAATCGACTCGGGGAGTCGCTCGTCGATCGCCTGCTCGGCTCGACCGGCCGAACCGCCCTGAGCGACCTGAGCGAGCGTGCCGACCTGACTGACGCCCAGCGGCAGGTCTTGGAGCTGGCGGAACAGCTCGTGACCGACCTGGAGACGGGCGAGCCGGTCGACCGCCGCGATTGGCAACGCCTCGATGAGACCATGCAACTGTTCTCGCTCTCCTGACGTCGAAAGGCAGAGTTGCCTTGCCGCCGATAGAGTCTGCGTTGAGCCCCAGTGCTTCGGCGCAGGACCACACACCATGCACGCAGCCAGCGAGACAGAGCAGACGGCCGCATCGATCTGCGTCGGCGAGCCGCCTGAGCCCGCCGACTCGCTGCCATCCCTGCCTGCCGAGCCTTTCGTCTCCATCGTCGTGCCTTGCCGCGATCCCGGGGCCCGCCTCGACTTTGCTCTGCTCTCCCTCCGTCGCCAGACATACCCCCACATCGAGGTCATCATCGTTGACGGCGCTTCCACGGATGGCACCGCCGCCCGCTTGCCCGACCTCTGCGAGCCGACCTGGCGATTCCTCAGCGAGCCGGACCA
>SWCB01003648.1_pt1 | contig 17020 bp, 14 predicted proteins | sample 4692901 | NCBI WGS metagenome assembly SWCB01 (sample SAMN10267276, study PRJNA491770) | bioreactor metagenome | isolation source: DHS bioreactor inoculated with subseafloor sediment | place: Japan: off Shimokita Peninsula | collected 2006-08 | reverse complement strand
CATCAGTGACAATAATATCTTCACCAATTACTTTATTTAAACTTGGATATTGCTCTGGATGCATTGTTATGTCATCGTTAAGTTTGATGGTTGATCCATCATAATTTTTAATAATTCTTGGATTTACTGGATATCCAGGTGCATCAGGAGAAGTATCCACATGAGCAATCAGACCGATTGCTTTTTTACCATGTACATTTTTTTCTATTTTTGCATAGACATATCCGTCCTTATCCAAAAACGCATCTAGCCCCATTTCTTTTAGTTCTTCAACAAGTAAACGACTTAAATCTTTTTGTTTTTCAGTTGAAGGGAATGTATTTGATTCGTGATCAGATTGTGTATCAATCTTTACATAGCGTAAAAATCTCTCAATTAAAGTGTTCATTTTGTATCATCCTTTCCTTATATATATATTATAACGCACAAAATTAAAAAAATTAAGGGTAGAAATTAATAAAATTAATATCAAAATTAACTTTTTTAATTTATTTTGCAAAAAAAGTGTTGACAAATCAAAAAAAGTTTAATATAATCAAAGTGTAAATTAAAAATATTAAGGAAGGCGGCGAAAAATTGAAAAAAAATGAAGTCTTAAATAAACTATCAAAAAAAGAGATGTCAGCGAAAGATGCTTATGAGATGTTATATCCTAAAATAAAAGAACCAAAAGCAAGAAAAGCGAGATTCGTTAAACTAAGAATCAACATCCCTGATAGTAAAGGTGCAACATATTTCATCAATGTATTTTTTGCACTACCCATTCCAATAGGACTTGTGAAATTAATCTTAAGAAGAAGAATGAATCAAGTAGTTAGTGATGAAGTTCCAATATCCATAGGAGAAATAATCAACTTAGCCGCAATTAAAGGAACATTCGTTAAAGTGTTAGCAAAAGATCAAACAAGAGTATTGATCAAAACCATATAAAAGGAGAAAGCAGAATGAATCAAAGAAACAAAATTAACCCAGTTATCTCAGCTTGTCCAGTTTGTAAGCATGATTTAAAGGTAACAAAACTTGTGTGTGATCACTGTGATACAGTGATAGAAGGAAATTTCACATTATCAAAATTCAATTATCTAGAAACAGAAAAATTATACTTCATTGAAGTGTTCGTTAAAAATAGAGGAAATATCAAAACCATCGAAAAAGAATTAAACATTAGTTATCCAACAGTTAAGAAAATGTTAGATGATGTCATCGTTGGATTAGGATATTCTCTAGATAGTGATTTAGAAAATGAGGAAGCAGAGAAAGAAAAGCAAGAATCTAAAGCTTCTAAAACTAATATATTAGAGAAAATCGCAAATAAAGAATTATCAGTATTAGAAGCAGTGGAGTTGCTCAAAAAAGGAAAGTAAGGTGAAAAGTTATGCGTCAATTATTTGAAGATCTAAGAGAAGACGATAAAAGAACTAAACACAATTTTCGTAAATCAAACAGAGTCAATGAAACTAAATATGGAATTGAAGATGTTCATTATGTGATGATGTATCATTTACATATATAATTCATAATCAAAAATTAAAATAAAAAATAAAAATCTATAGAGGTGAAAGAAATGTCAAGAGACCAATTAAAAGAAGAAAGAATGAAAATTTTAGAATTATTAGCAAAAGGAACAATTAGTTCAGATGAAGCTGAAAAATTATTAACAGCTATGGATCAATCGGATAGAAACTTCGAACAAGAAGTTGTAGTTCAAAAGAAAGCACCATTTAGAATGTTAAAGATTTTAGTCGATTCAAATGATGGAGATAAAGTAAGAATGCAAATTCCAGTTGAATTTTCAAAATTACTAAAAACTGCAAAATTTAAATCAAAAATCGGAGATTCTGACATTGATATCGACGCAATCGTTGATATGATCAGCGAAGGTGTAGTCGGCGAAATTGTAAATGTTGAGTCTGCAGATGGCGATATTGTTAAGATTGTCGTTGAATAATTTAATCAATAAACGTTTTCCACGCTGTATTATTTAAAACAGCGTGGAAAATATTATATAATAGGAGTAAGAAGACAACAAGGAGAGCATTATGTTATTCGGTAAGCATTTTAGAAAATATTATTTAAAATATGCCCTGTTTTTTTTGACGGGCGTTTTTGTGTTAATAGCAGTTGACTGGTTTCAACTTGAAATACCAAAAATCATAGGTTCGATCATCGATAATTTATATGAAGATGTTATTGACGAACAAATGATTTTAGATGGTATTAAGCGTATAGCGGTTCTAGCAGGTATTATTGGGCTAGGCAGATTTTTATGGAGATATACTATTTTTGGAGCTTCAAGACGTATAGAATACCAACTTCAAAATGTCATGTTTAGACATGGAACAAAACTTTCTCAAAGTTTCTATGCGAAAGAAAAAGTTGGTGGACTGATGAGTTATTTCATTAATGATCTACAAGCAATCAGAATGGCGTTTGGTCCAGGATTATTAATGTTAGTGGATGGCCTATTCTTAGGTGGGTTTGCGATTTATCGTATGGCTAACTTAAATGGCAGATTAACTTTGATTGCTGCAGTTCCAATGCTTTTACTTACTGCAGTGATGGTTTTTATCCGTAAGAGCATGAGTGCTAAATTTAAACTAAGACAAAAAGCATTCGAAGAATTATCAGATTTTACACAAGAAAATTTCTCAGGTATCACGGTTATTAAAGCTTTTGTTAGAGAAGCAAAAGAATATTTATTATTTAGACAAAGAAATGATGAACTTTACAATAAACATATGGGGTTTGTTAAGTATATGGTTTTCGTAAATATCATCATCTCAATTGCATTAAACGTAGTGATTTTAACGATTATTGTATACGGAAGTATATTGGTCATTTATCGAGATGCATTTGGATTAACAGCAGGACAATTAACTGAGTACATCAGTTACTTCTTTACATTAATATGGCCAACCATGGCATTATCAAGATTTATCCAAATTCAGTCTCAAGCAAAAGCCAGTGCAGAGCGTATTGAAGCCTTTTTAGACCATGAGATTGAAGTTAAAGATGGTCAAGATTTATTAAGAAATGTAGATGATCTAAGAGGTAGCATTCAAGTTAAAGATTTAACATTTCAATACCCTGATGGCGATGTCCCTGTCTTAAAAGGTGTATCTTTTGATATCAAAGCAGGAGAGATGGTAGGGATTTTAGGACGTACTGGTTCAGGTAAAAGTTCGCTTGTCGATTTATTTTTGAGAATCTACAATTTAAACGAAGATCAAGTCTTTATTGATGGTCATGACATTATGAAACTTCCAATCCAAACAGTGAGAGAAACCATTGGTTATGTGCCACAAGATAATTTCTTATTCTCAGAAACCATTTATTCAAATATCGGTTTTGCTTATCAAGATATTGATGAACAGAAAATTGAAGAAGCTGCGAGATTATCAGATGTTTATGATAATATCATGGAATTTAAGGAAAAATTCAATACCGTTTTAGGTGAACGTGGTGTTACAGTTTCTGGTGGGCAAAAACAAAGAATTTCTATTGCTAGAGCATTAGCTAAAAACCCTGAAATTCTTATATTAGATGATTCCGTTTCAGCAGTAGATACAAAAACTGAAGAAGCAATTATTAGCAACCTTCACAGAGTAAGAAAAGGTAGAACAACCATATTCATAGCACACCGTATATCAACGGTTAAACGCATGGATAAAATCATATTACTTGATGATGGAAAAGTGGTTGCAGTTGGATCACACAAGGAGTTGTTAAAGACATCTACTTTATATCAAGATATGGTTAGACGTCAACAACTTGAAAACTTAGTTCAAGGAGGTAGCAGCAATGAAGGACTTTAAAGATAACACTCGTGAACGAAGTGATAAAGAGGTTTTAAGACGATTAATTAGATACATGTTACCTTATAAAAAGCAGTTTATCGTAATTGTTATTATGATGTTTATAGGTATTGGATTACAGTTATTACCACCGTTTTTAATCGGATTTACTGTAGATACTGTTGCGAGTGATGTGCTTTCTCAAGATGAGAAATTATATCGAATCATTTTTATGGGTGTCTTCTTTATATTCGCATTAATTATAGGGAATGTCGTTAACTATTATCAATCGATTATGCTGCAAAGAGTTGGTCAACAAACAGTTGTTGAACTTAGAAATGATGTATTTAGTCATATCGAAAAACTTGCGATTGGTCAAATTAATGAAGTACCAGTAGGTAAGTTAGTAACGCGTGTAGCAAATGATACTAATACCATTAGTGAAATGTATACCAGTGTTGCTGTTAACCTAATCAAAAACATCATTTATATTATGGCAATTTTAGTCATCTTATTTACGATCAACATAAGAATTACATTATTCATTTTACTGATTTTACCTTTTGTTGTTGGAGCATCTATTCTCTTTAGAAAGTTTTCAAGAGCATCATATAGAAGAGTACGTGCAAATGTTTCTGAAGTTAATGCATTTTTATCAGAAAACTTATCTGGAATGAAAATTACGCAAATTTTCAATCAAGAAGAAAAGAAAAAAGATGAATTTTTCCATAAAACAACTAATTTAAAGAAGAGTTATTTAAGAGAAATATTGGTATTTGGTATATATAGACCTTCGATTTATTTAATGTCTATGATTGGTACATTGATTGTGCTTTATGTTGGTTATCAAGAGGTTGTTGCTGGTGTGATTACAGCAGGTATTTTATTTAGTTATTATACGTATGTTGGTGATTTTTTCCAACCTGTTCAACAGCTTGCTGAAGAGTTTAATATCCTGCAAAATGCATTTGCAAGTGCAGAAAAAATCTTCGATGTTTTAGATACAAAACCAATGATTATTGATGAAGATGATGCGATTGAATTAGAATCATTTAGTGGTAACATTGAATTTAAAGATGTTTGGTTTAGATATATCGAAGATGAGTGGGTATTAAAAGGCATTAGTTTCAAAGTTAATCCTGGAGATACTGTAGCTTTTGTTGGTGCAACCGGTTCAGGTAAAACAACCATATTAAGCCTTATTGTTAGAAACTATGAGATTCAAAAAGGTCAAATCTTAATTGATGGTATTGATATCAGAAGAATTAAACGTTCAAGCTTAAGAAAACATATTGGACAAATGCTTCAAGATGTATTCTTGTTTAGTGGAACGATTAAAGATAACATTACCTTAAAAGATGATACGATTAATGATGATGAAGTTGTTTCTGCAAGTGAGTATGTTGGCGCAAACACATTCATTGATAAACTACCAGATAACTATGGTCATGTCGTTTTAGAAAGAGGAAACAATTTCTCTAGCGGACAAAGACAACTCATCTCTTTTGCAAGAGCTTTAGTTTATAAACCAAGTTTAATGATTCTAGATGAAGCAACTGCAAACATTGATAGTGAGACTGAAGAACTGATCCAAGAATCATTAGAAAAAATGATGAATATTTCAACAATGCTTATTGTTGCCCATCGTTTATCTACAATTCAACATAGTGATAAAATCATCGTTATGCAAAAAGGTGAAATTAAAGAAGAAGGCAGTCATCAAGAATTGTTAAAACAAAAAGGATTGTATTACAACTTATATAGGTTGCAATATGATGAAGAAAACAAAGATAATATTTAAGTATTAAATTGAGAAGCTATAGCTTCTCTTTTTTTTGACATTTTTTTCACTTTACTTTTTAGCTTTCATTGGTGTTATAATGAAACATAGAAAGGGTGAAATTCATATGAAAAAAATAGTAACAGCCATTGTTGGTTATGGTTTTTCCGGATCGACATTCCATTTGCCACCACTAAAACACAATGAAGCCTATGATATAAAATTAGTGATGACAAGAAGCGAACATAACCAAGCACAACTCAAAAAAGATTATCCATCTGCAAAAATTGTAACAACCTATGAAGAAATATTAAATGACAAAGAAGTAGATCTAGTGATCATCGCAACTTCTAATGCTGTCCATTATAGTTACACAAAAGATGCACTTTTAAAAGGTAAACATGTTGTTTGTGAAAAACCATTTGTTGAAACCTATGCACTTGCAAAAGAATTATATGATTTAGCTGATGAGAAAAATTTAATATTAAGAGTATTTCACAATAGAAAATATGATGGTGATATTCTTACAGTCCATCAAGTGCTTAAAGATAAAGATTTTGGAGATATTGTTTCATATGAGACAAGATTTGATCAATATCGACCAGAGATAGGTTCTAATTGGCGCTTTAAAAAGGTGGATATGGCAGGTAATTTCTATGATCTTGCACCTCATTTAGTGCATCATGTTGTTAGTTTATTTGGGTTACCAAATAAGGTTTACAATAAATTATTTTATGATAGAAAGGGCTCAAATGTTGATGATCACTTCGAAATGGTGATGTATTACGATCATGGGCTTAGATGTTATTTAGGTGCTGAAATGCTCGATAGAGCACCAAAACCTAGACATAAACTTGTAGGGACAAAAGCAAGTTATGTTAAATATGAGTTTGATGTACCTGATACAGTAGACTTTAAACCAGAGAATTTATACCAAGATCGTCAAATGAGAAGTGATTTTATCGAAGATCCTAGTCATCCTGAACATGTTGATGTCTTAAAAGGACAGCATTACAGATTCTATGACGTGTTAAAAGAAGATATTTTAAATCCTCCTAAAGTAGATGAAGACAAGAAACTAGCATTATCCGTGATTTTAGTTATGGAAATGGCGATGAAATCAGTTTTAGAAGGAAAAGAAATAGAAGTTCCTAAACTTAAATAATTAAAACAAAAAAAGTTCCATATTGCGTTCAAATACGCATGGAACTTTTTTATTTTAAAAAATGTGAAAAAAGTAGTTTACAAAACTTAATTTAAATGTTAAACTAAGTTTGAAAGCGCTACACTATAGTTTCTGTGTGTTCAATTTAACTTTATAATTTTCAACATTCAAGAACTTTTGAATCAACACATGTGTCAACCCTAAAACATTTTTCTTAGATTGATATTTAGAAGTGGTTAAAACTTCTAAACTCATAATTTGCGATCTTAGTTTATTCTTGACAGAAGATATGCTTTCTGGAATGCTTTCAACAACTTTAGAGTTGATGACAATCGTTTTTGGGTTCAACGCTAAAGAGATATTGTTTACAATCAAGCTTAAGTAATCAATGAATTCATGATAAATTTTAAGAGCAGATGGATCTTTATGTTTATAACGCTCAACAAATTCATCAATTGAAATATGTTCTTGAGTGAGTTGGTAGTAATCATCTAATATCGCTGGTTCGGAAATATATTGTTCTAAACAGCCATAGTTACCACAAACACATTTCTTACCGTTAGGAACAACGATGGTATGGCCGATTTCACCAGCGTATCCATTTTCACCAGTATAAAGCTTGTGATCGATGATGATTCCCATACCAACACCTAGACCGATATTTAAAGATACGAGATTCTCATCATCAGTATTAATTAAATGTTCACCTAGTGCAGAAATGTTTGCTTCGTTTTCAACATAGGTTTCAATGCCTGTGTAGTCTTCGATAATAGTTTTTAGATCAATGTCTTTCCAAGAAGTGAAAGTAGCATATTTGATTTTTTGACTTTTTGATACAATACCATAAACACCGATGCCAATACCGATTAAACCGTATTTAGAATCAATTGTGTTTGCTTTAAGTTCGTCAATGGCTTCTAGTAAAACTTTTAAGTATTCTGAAAACTCAAAATTATGAACTTCCTTGTGAAGTTCAAAAACGATGTTTCCATATAAATCGGTAATGACACCATAAATAGAATCTGTCAGTAGTTCGATACTAATGATTCTTCCAGCGTTCTTGTTTAATGCGAACACAATAGCGCTACGACCACTAGTTTTTACGATTTTCTCAGTTTCTACAACAATGTCTTTATCCACAAGTTCTTGGATAATCGTAGAAATTGTTGCTTTATTTAATGTAGTAACTTTGGATAATTCAATACGAGATGTTTCTCTCAGTTCGATTAGTTTTTCAACAACTAACTTAATATTATCCGCTTTAATCGATTGTGTATGTGAGGTTTTCATAATCAAACATCCTTTCGTTTCTATCTAAATTATATACTAATCTTTGTTATTTAACAATCATATAAAAAAACATAAAGGAGTATGAATATGGGATATCTAGACAATATTCAAAAAATTAAATTTGAAGGATCAAAGAGTAAAAATCCATTTGCATTCAAGTATTACAATCCGGAAGAAGTTATTTTAGGAAAGAAGATGAAAGATCATCTTAAGTTTTCTATGGCTTATTGGCATACATTCACTTATATGGGTGTAGACCCTTTTGGGAAAGAAACAATGGAAAGACCATGGGATATCGAAAATCAAGATCCAATGGAAAGAGCTAAAGTAAGAGTTAAAGTGGCATTTGAGTTTATGGAAAAACTTGGTTTAGAATACTTTTGTTTCCATGATGTTGATATTGCACCTCAAGGTGATACTTTAAAAGAAACTAATGAAAACTTAGATGTCATCGTGGATTTAATTGAAAAAGAAATGAAACGTACTGGCATTAAACTTTTATGGGGTACTGCAAACTTATTTAGCCACAAACGCTTTATGCATGGTGCTTCAACATCACCAAATGCTGATGTATTTGCATATGCTGCAGCTCAAGTGAAGAAAGCTTTAGAAATTACAAAACGCTTAGATGGTGCAGGTTATACATTCTGGGGTGGTAGAGAAGGTTATGAAACTTTACTGAATACAGATATGAAACTCGAACAAGAAAATTTCGCTAGACTTCTACATATGGCAGTCGATTATGCTAAAGAAATTGGATTTACAGGTCAGTTTTATATTGAACCAAAACCAAAAGAACCAACAAAACACCAATATGACTATGACAGCGCAACTGTGATTTCATTCCTTAGAACTTATGGTTTAGTCGATCATTTTAAATTAAATATCGAAACAAATCATGCGACTTTATCAGGACATACTTTACAACATGAGCTAAGAATTGCGTTTGATCAAGGGTTATTAGGCAGTGTAGATGCTAACCAAGGTGACTTACTACTTGGTTGGGATACTGATCAATTTCCTACAAACCTATATGATACAATCTTATCTATGTATGAAATCATCCGTGGTGGTGGATTTACAACGGGTGGACTTAATTTTGATGCAAAAGTTAGAAGAGGGTCATTCACTGAAGAAGATTTAATCTTAGCACATATCGCAGGTATGGATACATACGCAGCAGGTTTAAAAATCGCTGCAAAACTTTGGGAAGACAAAGTCTTTGAAGCTAATTTAGATCATAGATATCAATCATATCAAAAAGGTATTGGAAAAGATATCGTTAATCGTAAAGTTGGATTTAAAGAACTAGAAGCATACATTTTAAACAAAAAAGATATTGAAGAAAACGAGTCTGGTAGACAAGAACACTTAGAGGCGATTATTAATCAATATATATTAGGATAGGAGATTTACTTATGTATATCGGTATTGATTTAGGGACATCTGGCGTTAAATTAATTATGGTCTCAAAAGAAGGAGAAGTTATTGCTTCTCAAACAAGATCATACGAACTTATCATTCCCAAACCATTATGGACAGAACAAGATCCAAACGATTGGTATAAACAAACCATTTCTGGTCTTAAAGCGCTAATCAAAGGACATGAACATCAAATCCAAGCGATTAGCTTTTCTGGTCAAATGCATGGTTTAGTTTTATTAGACAATCAAGATCACGTCTTAAGAAATGCAATATTATGGAATGATCAAAGAACAATTAATGAAGTTGAATATCTAAATCAAACCATTGGTATAGATGAGTTATTATCTGAAACAGGAAATATTGCACTTACTGGCTTAACAGCTCCAAAAGTTTTATGGGTTAAAAAACATGAACCAGATATTTTTAATAAGATATCAAAAGTTATGTTGCCAAAAGACTATTTAGCTTATAAGCTTAGCGGTGTGTTTGCAACAGATGTTTCGGATGTTTCTGGAACATTGTTTTTCGATGTTAAACATAAAATATATAGCAAAAAAATGCTAAATATATTAGGCATCTCAGAAATGCAATGTCCAAAAGTTTATGAAAGTTATGATAAAATCGGTGTTTTAAAAGACACAATGAAAAATGAGTTAGGCATCAAACAAGATGTTGACATCATCATAGGTGCTGGTGACCAAGCTGCCGGAGCAATTGGTATCGGTATCGTTAACGATGGTACAGCAAGTGTATCACTTGGAACAAGTGGTGTTGTCTTTGTTGCATCAGATCAGTTTAAAGTTGACCAAGAAAGCTTTTTACAATCTTATGCACATGCGAACGGTAAATACCACATGATGGGTGTCATGCTAAATGCGGCAGGATCATTAAACTGGTGGAGTGAAAAGATTTTTCAGAATTATAATTACCAAGACTTTTTTCAAAAACTAGAACAAACAAAAATAGACGATTCACTCTATTTTCTCCCCTATTTATCTGGTGAACGCTCACCAATTAATGATCCTAATGCAACCGGCGTTTTCTTTGGACTTCGGTTAGAACATCGTAAAGAGCATATGGATAGAGCGGTAATAGAAGGTGTAACTTTTGCGTTGAAACAATCATTTGAACTCATTAAAAATCTTGGAGTAGATATCCATCAAGTAAGATTAACTGGTGGTGGAGCAAAAAGCCATATATGGGCACAAATGATTGCTGATATATTTAATGTAGAAGTTAAAACATTAAGTATTGAAGAAGGTCCGGCCCTTGGTGCTGCTATACTAGCGATGGTTGGCCATCGTGCATATCCTTCAGTAGAGAATGCTTGTGAACATATGATTAATTTGAAGTCTAGTTATCTTCCGAATCTTAATCATGTTGAACTCTATCAACAAAAATATGAGGGCTTTTTACAAATCTATCCTGCAATAAAAAAAACATATAAAAGTTTACAAAACATTTACAAATCTTAGTTTAAATGTTAAACTAATACATAGATATAAGATTGTAAACTCTTACATAATAAAATCTATTCAGTAATACTGAATAATGAGGTGAAGACATTGCAAAAGAAAAAGTTATTAGAAATGAGAGCAATCACCAAAACGTTTCCGGGGGTAAAAGCATTAGATGAAGTTGATCTTTACGTTGAAGAAGGAGAAATTCATTTTATTGTTGGAGAAAACGGAGCTGGGAAATCTACATTAATGAAAGTTCTTAGTGGTATTTATCATCACGGAACTTATTCTGGAGATATAGTTTTTGATGAACATATTCAAAAATATAGTGGTATCAGTGATTCAGTAAAAGCTGGTATAGTTATTATCAATCAAGAGTTAGCATTGTTTCCTGAACTATCAGTATATGAAAATATATTTGTAGGTCATGAAAATAAAAATGGTAGTTTCATGAATTGGGATGAAACTAAAAGATTGGCAACTAAATATCTTGATATGGTAGGTTTAAAAAAAGTTGATATATATGACAATGTTGGTACTTATGGAGTTGGTGTTCAACAACTCGTTGAAATCGCAAAAGCATTAAGTCAAAATGTTAGGTTATTAATTTTAGATGAACCAACAGCAGCGCTAAACGAAGATGATAGTGAAAGATTATTAAATTTGATTGTTGATCTTAAGAAAAAAGGTATCACTTCAATTATGATTTCACATAAACTTAAAGAAGTTGAAGCGATTGCTGATTCACTCACTGTTTTAAGAGATGGTAAAGTGATTTGTCGTATGGATCGTAGTGAAATCAATGAACAAGAAATTATTAGAAACATGGTTGGACGTGAGATCACAGATATTTTTCCAAAACGACCTAAGTTTATTGATGGAGAAGTTGTTTTTGAAACAGTTCACTTTAATGCTTTTGATACAAACAAGAATAGATATGTTGTAAACAATTCAAATATAAGAGTAAAAAAAGGTGAAGTTGTTGGTATTGCTGGGCTCATGGGCGCAGGGCGAACAGAACTGGCAATGAGTATCTTTGGTAATCCATTAAAGTATAAAGTATCTGGCTCTACAGTCGTATATGGTAAGGTAAGAAACCTAAATTCACCTACAAAGGCCATTAAGTCAGGTATCGCATATGTTTCTGAAGATAGAAAAGGTAATGGCTTAATTTTAAGAGAAGACATCAGTCAAAATATAACAATTACAGACTTGAGTAAAATCTCAAAATCAGGATTTCTGAATTTTCCTGAACAAGCACTTCAAACTGAAAAATATGTTAAAAGTTTAAATATCAAAACACCATCAATATTTCAACAACTTAAAAACTTAAGTGGTGGTAATCAGCAAAAAGTACAAGTTGCAAAATGGTTATTTGCAGAACCTAAAATTTTAATACTAGATGAACCAACTAGAGGTATTGATGTTGGTGCTAAATATGAAATTTACACCATTATTAATGAATTAGTAGCAAAAGGTATGAGTATCATCATGATTTCATCAGAACTGCCTGAGATTATGGGTATGTGTGATCGCGTATATGTCATTGCAGAAGGTGTTCAGACTGCTGAGTTTAACATCGAAGATGCTACACCTGAAAAAATATTAGCAAAGGCAACATTATAGAGGTGAATTTATGAAAAAAATAAATCCAGTATTCAAATATTTCTTAACGTTGGGATCCATGTTAAGAACAAATATTCGTGATTACGGTATGTATATCGCTTTAGGGGCTATCTTTATTACATTCTCAGCAATGACTAACGGTAACTTCTTAAAACCTACAAACTTTACAAACTTGCTGAATCAAACAGCTTATGTATCAGTATTAGCTGTTGGTATGACATTAGTTATTGTTACTAAGCAGATTGATTTATCTGTTGGGTTCTTAGGAGCTTTCCTTGGTGCATATGTTGTCGTTTCAGTTGAAGTTAATGATCAAAGTGTTCTTATTGCAGTCTTATCTGCATTAGTAATTACTATATTTGTTGGTTTTGTTAAAGGATATTTTGTAGCGAAAGTCAAGATTCCAGCATTTGTTGTTACATTAGCGGGTATGTTTATCTTTAAAGGATTACTCATGCTTAAGACTAATAATAGAACAATTCCAACAACAAATACATTCTTTAATAAGATTGGTGTGGGGTACTTAACAGATAATGTAGTCGGTACAGTCGATACATTAACTGCTGTTGTCGGATTTTCACTGATTGCGCTATTCATTCTCATGGGTATATTAAAAAGAAGAAAGAATAACCGTTTGGGTATTCCATCAGAAAAGATTGAGTTATTTATTACAAAACTAATTATTATGTCAACCCTCATCTTCTTCATCACATGGACATTAGCTCGTTTTAGAGGGATTTCATATCTATTATTAATCACAGCTGTTATTGTTGTTATCTATCATATATTCACAACACAAACAGTTTTAGGTAGAAGAATATATGCTGTAGGGGGTAATCCTGAAGCTGCTGAACTATCTGGTATTAGTGTTGAGAAAATCTTAATCATAGTATTCATATCCATGGGTATATTAGCATTATTCTCAGGTGTTATGTATGCGTCAATGCTTCAAAACACATCACCTAACCATGGACCTTTCTGGGAATTATATGCAATTGCTGCTGCTTATATTGGTGGTACAAGTGCTGATGGTGGTGTTGGTAAAGTTGTTAATGCATTTATTGGATCAATTGTTATCATGTCATTGAAAAACGGTATGGCACTTGCTGCAGTAAACTCTAATATCGAACCTATTGTATTAGGATCAGTGTTATTACTTGCAGTAGTATTTGATGTTTATACAAGAAATGTTCGTGGTGCCGATATGGTTGGTATGCATTATGCGAAGTTAGAGTTTAAAGAAGAGTATATAACTGCTAAAGAGAAATTTAAAGAATCAAGCAGCATACTTCATCAAACTTTAAAAGAAGAAAAAATTGAAGCAAATAAGAAATATCGTGAACTTTTAAGTAAAGAAATTCCTGTTTTTAATAAAGCTAAAGCAGAATTACTTCAAAAATATCATATGCATAAAGCAGAAAAAAATGCTAAGTATAAGATCGAACTTAAACGTGAAAAAGAATTATATAAAAGATCTAGAAAAGAACTTAAGGATAAAGGCTATCCTAATAAAGAAGAGTTCAAAGACAAACTTGCTAAGCTTAAACAAGAACATAAAGAAAAAATTGTTCAACTTAAGCACAAGATTTCTGATAAGAAAGCTGATTATAAAAAAGCATTTAGTGTTGAGAAAACTAGATTTAATCAAGCATTAAAACAATTAAAAGAAACAAAATTTGATAAGAAGATCGATTTCAAGAAAGCACTATACAAACTTAAGAAAGAACATCGTGAAAACATAGATCAACTCAATAAGGTTGTGGCATTGGCAGAAAGAGATCTCAAAGTTGAGAAGTATCAGTATAAAAAGACTAAAGATAAAATTAAGACTGAATCTCTTGCAAATGTACAATCATATAAAGATTCAATTTTAGCACTCAAAGAAAATCACATTGCAAAAGTAAAAGAACTTAAAGATGAAAGAGATGAGTATAAGCTTAAGTTAGAACAAAAGAAATTGGAATTTAATGAATTTAAACAACAATTAAAAATGGAAAAAGAGTTTAACTCACCTAAAATCATTGAACTTGAATATGATTACACAAGTGCACTTGGCGATTTAAATCGAATCAAAGATACAATCAGAAGTGCAACTGAAGAAGATTATTTAGATAAGTTAGAAATGTTTGAATATTAATTAATAGTTTATTAAGTGCAAAAGCACTAAATATAATAAAAAAAGGAGAAAGAAAAATGAAGAGAATTTTTACATTAATTCTTGCAGTAGTAGTTGTATTGTCTTTAGCTGCTTGTGGTGGAAAAGAAATCAAAATTGGTGTCGTTCTACCTGATGCATCTGAAGAAAGATGGGCAAATCAAGATGGTAAGTTCTTCGAAGAAGAATTAGACGCTCTTGGTGCAGGTTATGAATATGATATTCTATTCTCAGATGGTGATGAAGCTAAAGAAAAACAAAATGTTGAAGCTTTAATCGCTAATGGAGCAGAAGTTATTATCATTACAGTTGAAGGATCAGGTGCAGGTGCTGTTGAAGCTGCTAAAGCTGCTGGCGTTAAATTAATCGCACATGACCGTATGGCTAAGAGTGCAACTCAAACAGCTGATTACTATACAACTTTCAATAGTTGGAATGTAGGTAAAGCTATGGGTGCTCATTTAGTTGAAGAAGCAGAAGCTGCTGGATATAGTGCAACTAACAAAGCTGACTTAGCAATTTTTGCTGGTAGAGTTGCTGACTGGCCAAATGCTACATATTTCTTTGGTGGTGCAATGGAAGAAATCCAACCAAACTTTGATATGTTTAACATTATCAATATCAATGATGATTTCTCAGATTTAGGATTCTACACAGAAGCTACTTTTGATGATGATGCAAAAGATGAACTACAAGCTGCTATGCAAGCTGTAGATACTGACTGGAATGCTGAAACAGCTGGTACTAAAGCTGCAGCATTAGTTGCTAACTTAGAAAGTGCAACTGCTCCAAATGTTGGTAGTGATGATGTATTTGTATTAGCACCAAATGATGACACTTCAGCTGCAATTCGTCAAGAATTCGCTAAGATGGCTACAGAATATACAGGATATTTCACAACTGGTCAAGATGCTTCTGACGTTACATTAGCAAGCTTACTAGGCGACGAAGTTAACGGTAAAGGTGTTCAAACAATGACAGTATTTAAAGATACTCATAAATTAGTTATTAACTCAGTTAAAATCGCTCAAAACATCGTAGATGATAAAGATGGTCTTGATGGATTAACTGGTGGACCTATGATCGATAATGTTCCAACTGCTTACACTGCAATTGATACATTAACAATTGATAACCCACAACATACTTATGATTTAATCTTTGCTACTGGTTACAAAGACAAAGAAAATTCAACATTTGATAACATTGATTTCTCAGAATGGGAATAATTAATCGTTAACATTTAATTTAACAAAAGGTAAAGCATACTAGACATAGTGTGCTTTATTTTTTGCGCGATTGTATTTTTAAAGTTATTATGATATACTGAATTTAGAATTAAGGCGAGCCTTAAAATAACAAGAACAGAAAAGGTGATAACATGATAGATTGGTTCATGAATTTACACCCAGCAATACAAGCATTGTTAGGGACAACATTTACATGGGGACTTACAGCTTTAGGAGCTGCGCTTGTCTATTTTTTTAAAACGATCAATAGAAATGTATTTAATTTGATGTTAGGATTTGCATCTGGTGTTATGATTGCTGCAAGTTTTTGGTCGTTATTAGCGCCAGCAATTGATATGGCAAATGAACAAGGAGCAACAGCTTGGATAGTAGTTGCTATTGGATTTGCACTTGGGGGAGTATTCTTATATATTGCAGATAAAACAATCCCTCATATGCATTTTGGGATGAACCATGATAAAGAAGGGATTCCTACAAAACTCAAAAGAAATGTCTTATTAGTTTTCTCAATTACTTTACATAATATTCCTGAAGGTTTAGCAGTAGGTGTGGCATTTGGAGCAGTTCAATATCAAACAGGAGACCCTTTAGCAGCTACTTTAGCAGCTATAGGACTAGCAATAGGTATTGGTATTCAAAACTTCCCTGAAGGGGCAGCGGTGTCTATTCCTTTAAGACGAGAAGGTGTTTCTAGAAACAAAGCATTTCTTCTTGGTCAAGCTTCAGGACTTGTCGAACCAGTATCTGGTGTTTTAGGAGCTTTACTAGTGATTTCAGTGAGTCAAGTCTTACCATATGCTTTAGCGTTTGCTGCTGGTGCAATGATTTATGTTGTTGTAGAAGAACTTATTCCAGAAGCTCAGCAAAAACAAACACCTAAAGGCGCGCATTATGCAACCTTTGGGGTTATGGTTGGATTCATTATTATGATGATGCTAGATGTTGCATTAGGATAGAAAGGGGTGTCTAAATTGATCAATAGAGCTGAAGAAGATTATATCAAAGCTATTTATGAATTAACGATTCAAAATGAGCAACCGATGATTAAGACAAATGAAATTTCAGAGTATTTTGG
>SWCB01015502.1_pt1 | contig 17089 bp, 14 predicted proteins | sample 4692901 | NCBI WGS metagenome assembly SWCB01 (sample SAMN10267276, study PRJNA491770) | bioreactor metagenome | isolation source: DHS bioreactor inoculated with subseafloor sediment | place: Japan: off Shimokita Peninsula | collected 2006-08 | reverse complement strand
GGGGGGAAGGTACACGCTTCTCCTTCAAACCTTACCGATGCGGGACGTGCTGCCCTGTTGGCGAACCCACTTTCATCCGGAAGTCTTGGTATGGCCATTTCGGAAGCCATTGAGCGCGCAGCCACAGACCCTGAAGCGCATTATGCCCTTGGTTCGGTGCTCAACCATGTGCTGCTCCACCAAACCATCATTGGCCAGGAAGCTATCGTACAAATGGAAAAGGCCGGCCATATGCCCGATATTATTGTTGCACCTTTTGGTGGTGGCAGCAATTTTGCCGGCATTACCTTCCCCTTTCTGCGGTTAAACCTCACCGAAAACCAAAACATCCGGTGCATCGCCGTTGAGCCGGAATCCTGTCCCAAACTTACCCGAGGTTCGTTTAAGTATGACTTTGGTGATACCGCCGGACTTACACCCCTGCTGCCCATGTTTACCCTGGGTCATGATTTTATGCCTTCGCCCATACATGCCGGGGGACTGCGCTATCATGGAGCCGGTGTGGTGGTGAGCCAGTTGCTGAAGGATGGCCTGATTGAGGCCGTTTCACAGAATCAGCAACGTTGTTTTGAGGCAGGGATGCACTTCATAAAAGCCGAAGGAATCATTCCTGCCCCCGAATCCACCCACGCTATTGCCACGGTAATTGACGAAGCCAACCGCTGTCGTGAGGAAGGTATCAGCAAAACCATTCTCTTTAACCTTTCCGGACATGGGTTGTTCGATATGGCTGCCTATGAGATGTTTATGGCTGGAAAACTGAATGGCGAAAAGTTGGTGAGCGATCAAAGCATTGCCGATTCCATTAAAATGCTGGATGTGTTGCAGCCTTCTGGTCGGGAATAGGGGACTGAGCGAACTAAAGCGACTGGGGCGAGAGGGCGACTTTAGCGAGGGGGCGAATTTGGCGAAAGGGCGACCTTGGCGAGTGGGCGAGGGGGCGACTTCAGAGACTAACAGATTCAGAGACTAAGAGACCGACAAGGAGACAAGGAGATTGGGGGACATGGGGAAAATGGAAACTATAGCGAAGGGGCGACTTTAGCGAGGGGGCGACTATAGCGAAGGTGCAAACTATGCGACCAAAGACATAGAGAGACTTGATGATGGATCTTTTTTTTTAGGAAATCCTTTTTCTGATTGTTGAGTGCCAACTGTGCATGTGATAATGGACCCAAGGTTCCAAAGGCTTGCCTGCGCAACTATGCCTATTTTATTAGATTGCAGTCCGTTTTGCAGTCGGGCAGGGATGGTAAACCATGCCTCGGAGCCCTGGCGGGGCTCACCTATGAATAACCCACGGTTGAGGGCAAGTACCGAAGGTAACTGAACTCAACCGGGGGTAGGGAGGGAGGTAAAGCATAGAACCCCAGCGGGGTTGACCTATTCTTTTAAATGGGAAAATTGTAATGCCAAGGTGAATCCTGCAGGGGTACTTGGTTTATTTCCTTTTGAAACGATGTTTAGCTAAAAGTTGCGGTTGGAACCAAGCCCAAACCTCCAATTTCCAATATTTTTTTTAACTTTGTAAATCAAGAAGAATAAGATGAAAACCATAAAATACATCGTTTATAAAGAAGGTAAACATTACGTTTCACAGTGTCTTAATGTGGAAGTTTCAAGTTTTGGTAAAACCATTGAAGAAGCGACTGCCAATTTAAAAGAAGCACTTAATCTGTATTTTGAGGATGTTCCAGCCAGGAAAAATTATCTTGAGATCAATGAAAGCCTTATGGGTGAGCTAACCATTAATTTCTGATGACCAAACTCCCCTCTTCAGAAAAGGTATTACGAATTCTATTGGAACATGGATTCCTGCTTAAAAGTCAGAAAGGTAGCCATCAAAAATACACCAATGGCTCACGAATTGTGATACTTCCGGCAAATCGCAAAGAAATCCCCATTGGCACTTTAAAATCAATAAGCCGTCAATCCGCAATTGATTACAGCGAATTTATAAACCTCTAGAAAGCAATCCAAAAGAATTGGCAGTTGGCATTCCCGATAGCCCGGTTCAGAAGGGGACTAGGCGAGGGGGCGAGGAGGCGACTACGGCGACTAAGCGAGGGAGCGATGGGGCGAGAGGGCGAACGAAGCGACTTCAGCGAACGAAGTAACTTTGGACTAACGACTAACCGACTAATGACTAAAAAAAATGCCTCAACTAATCATATCAGAAAAAAAAGCACGGAGGAATATTGATTTATTTGTGCGAAAAGCCCAAAATCTCAATCTTTTATTCCGTCCACATTTCAAAACACACCAATCGGTGCAGGTGGGCGAGTGGTTCTGCGAAGCCGGAGTGACTGCCATTACGGTATCCTCCCTGCCAATGGCCCGCAAGTTTGCTGGTGCCGGATGGAAGGACATTACCATTGCTTTCCCACTCAATCTGCCTGAAGCAGAGGATTATGCGCAACTGGCCGGAGAAATCAGTCTGAACGTGTTGTTTGACCAGCCGGCCCAGGTGCTTGCGTTTCGCGATAAGCTGAAGCATGAAGCCGGTTATTTTATAAAAATTGATGTGGGTTACCACAGGGCTGGTGTTTTGCCGCAGCAGACGGATATCATTGATGAAATTATAAATGCTGCCGGTTCCTGTCCGCTTAAATTTAAGGGATTTCTTACCCACGCCGGACAAACCTACAGTGCGAAAAGTGTTGAAGAGATTCTGTCGATTCACCGTAAAACCGCTAACATACTTCAAAATCTCAGGCAACAATACCTTAGGCAGCATCCCGGCATCATCACTTCCACAGGCGACACGCCTTCGTGCAGCCTGGCCACTGATTTTGACGGTATTGACGAGATACGGCCGGGTAATTTTGTGTTTTATGACCTGATGCAGCTCCAATTGGGCAGTTGTCGTTTTGATCAGATAGCCGCGGCCGTCGCCTGCCCGGTAGTATCGGTTTATCCCGAAAGGAATGAAGCCCTTATTTATGGCGGGGCTGTGCATTTGTCAAAAGAATCGCTGGAGGTGAATGGAACAAGTGTTTACGGACTGGCCGTGCCCTTTAAGGATGGCGAATGGTCAACCCCCGAAGGGGAAGATTACCTGCTACGCCTTTCACAGGAACATGGCATACTGAAAACCCAAAGCTCCTGGGCAAAAGCATTGAGGCCCGGCGATAGTGTTGCGGTGATTCCTGTACATTCGTGCCTGGCAGTAGATTTGTTAGGTAACAGGGATTGGGAGTAAGCGACTGGGGCGACTTAAGCGAGAGGGCGACTTCAGCGAGGGGGCGACTAAGCGAGAGGGCGACTAAGGCGAAGAGGCGAGGGGGCGACTAAGCGAGAGGGCGACTAAGGCGACTAGGCGAGGAGGGCGACTTTGGCGAGGAGGCGAGGAGGCGACTAAGGCGTCTTCAGCGATGGGGCGACTAGGCGAGGGGGCGGCCTTCGACGATGGTTCGACATGGTTCGACAAAGAGCTCACCAACCGGCTCACCAACCAGCTCACCAACCAGCTCAGGCACCAAGAGGGCGATTGAAAGACCGAGAAAAGTTTAGCGAAAATTAGCGTAATTAGCGGTTAGAAAAATATCATTTGAAAATTTCTAATTTGATAATTTGAAAATTCCCCTCAAATCTTCAAATCCTAAAATAAAAATAGTTTTCGTTGTTAACAAAAAAGAGTTAACTTTGACAACGAAAACCTCAAAAATATGCTTTCAAAGTTGACAATAGAAAAAATTGTTTTTTCCCAAAAAGAACGCCTGATCAGCATAGGAAAAGGTTTGCCCCGCAGGCTTTCTGGCTTTGAGGATCTTTCAACACATGCTTTTATCATAACCGGCATCAGGCGTTGTGGTAAAAGTACCTTATTGCGGCAGATAAATGATACAATTGCGAAGCCTACTTTTTATATTAATTTTGAAGACCCGCGTTTGGCCGGCTTTGATCGCAGCGATTTCAACCGCTTGCAGGAAATAGCTGATGAGAACAAAGTGGAAACCTGGTTTTTTGATGAAATACAACTCGTTGATCAATGGGAAAGTTTCGTTCGTTTCAGACTGGATGAAGGCTACCGGATTTTCATAACCGGATCAAATGCTACTATGCTGAGCAGGGAATTGGGAACCAAACTCACCGGAAGGCATATTTCGAGGGAACTTTTCCCTTTTTCCTATCCTGAATTTCTTTTATATACAGAGGCACATACAGGGGAAGTTTCGGCCAATAACTATATGAACTCCGGAGGTTTTCCCGAATACTTAAAAACAGGACTGCCTGAGGTTTTAATGCAGAACTTCAATGATATCATTACAAGGGATATCGCCGTAAGGTATAATATCAAAAATACGACTTTGCTTCAGCAGCTTGCCGTATGGCTTACGACAAATAGCGGCAAACTTTTCACGGGCAACAGCCTGCGAAAGCTCTTTAATATAGGTTCATCTGCAACCATTATGGAGTATTTATCCTACTTTTCTGAGGCTTTTCTCTTTTTCTATATTCCCCGTTTTAGTTATTCGGGCAAAGTGCAAATGGTAAATCCTAAAAAAGTCTATTGTATTGACAATGGCTATATTAAAACCAGTTCGCTATCTTTTACTGACGATAATGGACGGCTTTTCGAGAATATGGTCTTTCTGCACTTGCGCAGAATGACAAATGAAATCTATTACTTTGCCGAAAAAGGGGAATGTGATTTCGTGGTATTTCAGCAAAAAAAAATCAAAGCACTTTATCAGGCATGTTGGCAACTCGATGAGGACAATATGCAAAGGGAATTACTGGGATTGAAGGAAGCCATGGATTTTTTTAATACAAACCAGGGCTATATCATTACTGCCAGTCAATCAGACAGTTTTAAAATAGAAAACAAAACCATTAAGGTGTTGCCTTTTTATATATGGGCGACTTTGGCGACATGAGCGAGGGGGCGACTTTGGCGAGGGGGCGACTGAGCGAGGGGGCGATTAAGGCGACTAGGCGAGGGGGCGACTTTAGCGAGAGGGCGACTTCAGCGACTAAGGGGGCGAAAGTTTAGCGAAAATTAGCGGAATTCGCGGTTAGAAAAATATTATTTGAAAATTCCCAATCAGCCAGAGGCAAACAGGTTTTGGAAATTTGATTAAAACATCTTTCAAAAAAAAGGAACACGGAGGTTTCGACTTGGTTCGACATGGTTCGACATGGTTCGACAAAGAGCTCACCAACCAACTCACCAACCAGCTCAGGCACCAAGGGGGCGACTTTAGCGAACGTAGTGACTTCAGCGACTAAAGGATTCGGAGGCTGCCAAGAAAACAAGGGGGGCCGTGAGATAAGGGGTAGAATGACGACCTTCATAGGGGAACATCCCCTAATTTTGCCTGTCCTCTGACTGGTTGAAGACCCACTGTACAAGGGATGGTAACCCTTGACGGGGGAATAGGTATTCCTCAACGTTGTATGGGTCAGATTTTCACCTCTTTGCCAGTATGATTCCTCACTACATTACATTCGAAACCAAAAATTAACTAAATTTGCGGTTAAAGATCAAACAACATGAAATTAGCTACTGAAATTCAGGATATTGAACTAAAAATAGGTCCAATTCTTAGAAAATATGGCATTACCTCTGTTTCGTTGGCAGGGTCGGTTGCCAGAGGACAAGAGACCGCAAATAGCGATATCGATCTGATTATTGAATTAAATGCACCAATTGGATTACTCACTTTTGCCAGAATAAAACATGAACTGGAAGCAACCCTCGGTAAACGGGTTGACCTTTTGGAAAGATCAGCCATAAAGCCCCGGATAAAAAAATACCTACTTCATGATGAAATCCCACTTAGTATATGAAGAATAAGCGGGATTTACTGGTTTACCTTGAAGATATACTTGAGTCGGCAGAAATGATTGGGGATTATCTTTCAGGCCTTTCTGAAGGAAGTTTTTATAATTCGCCTGAAAAACAAGATGCTGTTCTCAGGCGTATTCAAATCATCGGAGAAGCAGCAAAACATATTCCTGGAGAGTATCGTGAAAGATGGAGCCAGGTGCCCTGGAAAGATATAGCTGGTATGAGAGATATTATAGTACATGAATACTTTGGAATTACAATGGGCATGATTTGGAAAACAGCAATTGAAGACATCCCCGAATTGGAGTATCAGGTCCGTCAGATCATAAATGAGTTTCCTGATGGGTTGATTGAGTAAGTAATATTTATCCTTTTTTCATCAATCAATAGTTATATTAAATCAGCACAAGTTCCATTTTGGAACACAAGGGAGCGGTTCTAATAATAAGTAGGAAAACGCATAAAGGGTTTGAATCTTTGAACGACCGAAGGGAGCTCAGCTAAGATTTTGATTGGATTTTAACACAGAATCTACGCTCAAGCACCGGCATTGCAGGAACTTTGTAATCGGATGCTTTCGGCTACGCTCAAGCACCGGGGATGCAGGAACCCTGATAACGGATGCTTTCGGCTGCGCTCAAGCACCGATGATGCAGGAACTTTACGACGTATTTCAATTGGAGGTTGAGCGTAGTCGAAACCACCATATGACGATCTGATAACGGCTGCTTTCGGCTGCGCTCAAGCACCGGTGATGCAGGAACTTTATGATGGATTTTAATTGGAGGTTGAGCATAGTCGAAACCACCATATGACGATCTGATAACGGCTGCTTTCGGCTGCGCTCAAGCACCGGTGATGCAGGAACTTTATGATGGATTTTAATTGGAGGTTGAGCATAGTCGAAACCACCATTTAATAAAATCATCACTTCCTGATATATCATTTGAAAATTCCCAATCAGCCAGAGGCAGACAGGCTTTGAAAAAAAATATTTGAAAATCAAAAAAATATTTGAAAATTTCTAATTTGAAAATTTGAATACGACAGCCATATGCATAAGTGCTCAAATCTTCAAATTTTATCCAGAGCTTTTCGAAGGGTCACAAATCTCTGAACCCAGAGGCCAGGCAAACAATAAACCATGAACAAAAAACACTAAACACTAAACACTAAACAAAAAACCCCAAACACTAAATTCTAAAAATATCTTTACTATGAAAAATTATTTTTTTTACAATACTTGACTTTTAACTAAAATTGAGTATTTTTGTTGCTCATATTTCCGAATAAATACCTTTCACAGACCATTGCCAAATGGGACTGACGGGGCGAAGCTGTAGATATTTCAATCGCTTCCGTTGTTCAATCCAGATTTTCACTCTAACCTATTTCTCTGGAATTTTTTGGTTCAGGGGCCTATAGATATAAATAGTTCAAAAGCCTACGGCTGTTCAAAAGTTCAAAGGCTTACGGATATAAATAGTTCAAAAGCCTATGGCTGTTCAAAAGTTCAAAAACCTACGGATATAAATAGTTCAATGGCCTACGGCTGCAAAAAGTTCAAAAGCCTACGGCTGTTCAAAAGTTCAAAAGCCTATGGCTGTTCAAAAGTTCAAAAGCCTACGTCTGTTTAATTGCTGAACGCGTGTTGTGTCATGAAAAAAAATAATGTTTTACAGTAAAAAGTGATGATCGCTAATCGTTTTGAGGATTTAGAGATTTGGAAAGAGGCCCGGGAACTCTGTGTCTGTGTTTTTAAATTGATTTCAAAAGAGCCTTTTAGTAAAGACTTTAAGCTGAGAGATCAGATAAATGCATCTTCGGGTTCAGTAATGGATAACATAGCCGAAGGTTTTGAAAGGGGAGGCAATAAAGAATTTATCCAATTTCTTTATATTGCTAAAGGTTCTTGCGGTGAAACCCGATCACAGGCTTTCCGGGCCTTCGATAGGAAATACATTGACCAGAAAGAATTTGATGAACTTTTTCATCGCACCGAAACAGAATCCGTAAAAATTGCCAGACTGATCAAATATTTGAAAGACAGTGATTTAAAGGGAGCAAAGTTTCATTAGCTTCGCGTTTCAATTGTTTCACAGTTCAATTGTTCAAAAGTTCAAATGTTTCAAAAGTTCAAATGTTTCATAGTTCAAATGTTTCATAGTTCAATTGTTTCACAGTTCAAAAGTTCAATTGCCTAAGGTTGTTCAAGGGTTCAAAAGTTCAAGGCTTTGAGCTTTTTGAACGTGTTTACACCTTGAACTTCTTAATACAACTAAAGTTATTCAAGAGTTCAAAAGTTCAATAACCTACAGCTGTTCAATTGCTTAACGCACGAAACACCTTGAACAATTTACATGCCTGAAGGGCTTTGAACCTTTTGAACATGTTTAACGCCTTGAACTATTGAAAATAGAAGTCTTTGAACGCGCGTAGCGTCTTGATCTTACTGAAAAAATGCTTCAAACATTAGTTACATCTAAAACCAGGTTAAAATTACTGGTGAAGTTCTTTCTAAACGCTTCCACCCGCTCCTACCTGCGCGACCTGGAGGCTGAATTCGGGGAATCGACCAACGGCATACGCGTGGAGCTGAACCGCTTTGAAAAGGCCGGAATGCTTAGCAGCCACATGCAAGGCAACAAAAAAATATTCTCCGCCAACATCAAACATCCCTTGTTTGGCGATATTCACAATATTCTGCTTAAGTACACCGGCATCGATCAGGTGATTGAAAATGTACTAAACCGCCTCGGCGGACTGCAAAAAGCCTGGCTAATCGGCGACTTCGCCCGCGGCAACGACAGCCCCATCATCGACCTACTGCTCATTGGCGAAAACATCAACCTCGAAGCCCTGCTGGGCTACATTGCCCGTGCCGAAGAACTTATAGAACGTAAGGTGCGCTACCTGCTGCTTAGCCCGGAGGAAGCGGAAGAAATGGAAAAGCAGTACCCGGAAAGGTTGTTGTTGTTTGATTGTTAAAGGAAATAATTTGAAAATTCCTAATTTGATAATTTGAATACTGCTTACACCAATGATTAGTAAAGAGCAATAAGTTATCAGTAAACAGTTGCACAGATTACAGCTACCCCGAAACCAATCACCAATCACCAATCACTGATTACACCAAAACAAAACCGATCACAGCGTATAAGTAAAGCGTAATGAGAAAATAGTAATGACTGAATCACAAAATATCGAGTATAAGACTGCCTGGCGCGATGAGTACCTTAAATGGGTTTGTGGTTTTTCCAATGCTAATGGAGGGAAATTGCTGATCGGAGTTAACGATAAAGGGCAAATAATTGGCATTGAAGACAATAAACGTCTTATGGAAGATATTCCCAACAAAATTGTTAACTATTTGGGAATTATTGCAGATGTGAATTTATTGGATTCAGAAGGTAAGCAATATATTGAAATCATTGTATCACCAGCCAGCGTACCTATTTCATACAAAGGAACCTATCACTATCGTTCGGGCAGTACAAAACAGGAAATGAAGGGAGCCGAGCTTCAGCATTTTATCCTGAAAAAAATGGGTAAGACCTTTGATGAACTCCCTGCAGATGGGGCAAACATCAATCACCTGGATGAAAAAGTAGTCAGAAAATTTGTCAAAAAGGCGCTTCAGGCAAATCGAATTTCGCCTGATGCAGCGCAGGATGATATAGTTACGGTTCTTTCCAACCTTAAGTTGATAACTGAAGATGGAAAAATTAAAAATGCAGCAGTTCTTCTTTTTGGAAAGGATCCCCTTCGGTTTTTTAGTTCCGTCACCTTTAAAATTGGCCGTTTTGGAGATAGTAATCATGATTTGAGATTTCAGGATGTTATCGAAGGAAATATCTTTGAAATGCCCGATAAGATAATTGAAACCCTTCGTGCTAAATATCTTGTTTCTCCTATCAGGTATGAAGGTCTGCAACGTATCGAAGAATTGGAATATCCTGAGGAAGCATTGCGGGAAGCTGTTCTAAACGCCATCATACACAAAGACTATACAAGTGTTCACATTCAATTAAGTGTTTATGATGATAAAATCATCCTGTGGAATCCAGGTAAACTACCGGAAGAGATAGCGATTGAAGACTTAAAACGTAAGCACCCCTCTATTCCACGGAACAAATACATTGCAGACGTTTTCTTTAAAGCTGGTTACATTGAAACCTGGGGCAGGGGTATTCAAAAAATTATCAGTGGTTTTATTAAGGCCGGACATCCGGAACCAACATTTGAAGAATTGGCCGGGGGATTGCAAGTAACACTGAATAAAAGTGTGGAGAAAAATGTGGAGAAAAGTGTGGAGAAAAGTGTGGAGAAAATAGTCCGGTTAATTGATAACAACCCCACAATAACTCAATTGGAATTAGCTGAAGCAACCGGCCTTTCGAGGCGTGGAATTGAGAAAAACATATCCAAATTGAAAGAAATCGGGCTGCTCAAACGCATTGGCCCCGCCAAAGGCGGACACTGGAAAATAACCAAACTGTGAAACGCTCCCGTGGATGCAAAAACTTTAGCGAAAATTAGCGAAATTAGCGGTTGAAAAAGGGGACTTAAGCGAACTAAGCGACTTCAGCGACTAAGCGAGGGGGCGAGAGCTTAGCGAAAATTAGTGGAATTAGCGGTTAAAGAAATATAATTTGAAAATCTCTAATTTGAAAATTTGACCGTCCAAATCCTCAAATCTTCAACGTTCTTATTACCACATATTACCCATTATTGCCACTTATTAGCAAATATTACGTTTTAATCCAAACCCCATGGAAAAGGCTGAAATAATCATTTACAAAAATGACAAAAATGGCGCTGACTTCCAGATTGAAGTAAGGGTTGAGGATGATACGGTTTGGCTTAACAGGCAACAGCTGGCAGTGCTCTTCAATAGAGATGTTAAAACCATTGGTAAACATATTTCAAATGCCCTTAAAGAAGAATTGCGATCAATTTCAGTTGTCGCAAAATTTGCGACAACTGCAACCGATGGTAAAATATATCAGGTAGAATATTACAATTTAGAGATGATAATTTCAGTCGGATATCGTGTTAAATCTGATAGAGGAATTCAATTTAGGATATGGGCAAACAAAATAATAAAGGAATATCTTTTGAAAGGTTATGCCGTGAATCAACGTTTTGAGAGAATTGAAGGTGATCTCTTATATCTGAAAAAAAAAGTTGATGAGTTTGATTTTCAGGTCAACACTAACCTGCCGCCAAAACAAGGTATCTTTTTTGACGGGCAGGTTTTTGATGCCTGGCAATTTGTGTCCAGCTTGATCAAACAAGCCGTTCAAAGTATAATACTGATTGATAACTACGTAGATGAGTCAGTGTTACTGCTGCTGTCCAAGAGAAATCCAAAGGTGGAAGCAATCATCTATACAGCCAAAATTAGTCCATCCTTTAAACTTGATTTGGAAAAGCACAACCATCAATATAAGCCTGTTCAGGTTAAGGTGTTTTCTAAAGCACATGACCGATTTTTAATCATTGATGACTCAACAGTGTATCATATCGGAGCTTCACTCAAAGATTTAGGCAAAAAACCTGTGGTGAGCGAAGTCGAACCATGGTTTGCATTCTCAAAAATCAACCTTGATCCGAACGATTTACTTGCAAGACTTCAGTGACTAGATACGAGGGGGCGACTTCAGCGAAAGGGTGAGGGGGCGACTAAAGCGAGGGGGCGAGGAAGCGAGAGGGCGACTTAAGCGAACTAGCGACTGAGGCGACTGAGCGGCCGGGAAAACTTTAGCGAAAATTAGCGAAAATTAGCGGTCAAAGAAATATCATTTGAAAATCTCTAATTTGAATACTAATTCTTCAAATCTTCAAATTTTACCCTGAGGGGTTGGTGAGCAATTCGTCGAGCCATTCTCGAAGGGCGTCAAATCCTCAAATCCTTCAAATCCTCAAATCCTCAAATCATTTAAATCCTCAATTCCTTGAATCCTTCCTCCCTGATTTCCTTCATTAGAAAACTTTATGGTACGCCATCCGGCACCATTCCCCTTCATGCACCAATGTTTTCCGGAAATGAAAAGAAGTACCTGGAAGAATGCATTGATTCAACCTTTGTCAGCTCGGTGGGTAAGTTTGTGGATGAGTTTGAAATTAAGATGGCCGAATTTACCGGTGCTAAAAAAGCCGTGGCTTGTGTAAACGGCACCAATGCCCTGCACCTTGCCCTGCTGCTGGCTGGTGTGGAACGCGATACCGAGGTCATTACCCAGCCACTCACCTTTATTGCCACCGCCAATGCCATCAGCTATTGCGGCGCATCACCCGTATTCATCGATGTGGACATGGATACCATGGGATTATCACCTCAAGCCCTGCGAACCTGGCTCGAACAAAACACAGAACAAAAAACGACCAACACAAAACACAAAACACAAAACACAAAACAAGAAACAAAAAACAAGAAACAAGAAACAAGAAACAAAATAACCGGAAAGAAAATATCAGCTTGTTTACCCATGCACACCTTCGGACACCCCGCCCGCATTGATGAAATTGTGGAGATTTGCAACGAATACAACATTCCTGTGGTGGAAGACGCCGCCGAAAGCCTAGGCAGTTACTATTCACCCCGTGAAATAGCTATGAAAAATGAGCGTGGGGTTGATAAAGCAACTGTTTCACGGGGTAAAGGCCAGCATACCGGCACCTTTGGACTGGTGGGTGTGCTTAGTTTCAATGGAAACAAAATCCTCACCACCGGCGGAGGCGGCATGTTGTTGTTTAACGATATAAACCTGGCCCAAAAAGCCAAACACCTCACCACCCAGGCGAAAGTGCCCCATGCATGGGAGTTTGTGCACGATGAAGTTGGGTACAATTACCGCATGCCCAACCTCAATGCCGCCCTGGGTTTGGCCCAGTTGGAGCAGCTTCCGGGGTTTATACAATCAAAACGTGAAACCGCTGCCGCCTATCAAACCTTTTTCAATACCTACGCGAAGGAACAAAACAATGGCTTAACAATGCGTTTTATTCCTGAACCAGAGAACTCCTCTTCCAACTACTGGCTCAACAGCATTTTACTTGAAAATAAAGCCCAACGCGATGCCCTGCTGCAATACACCAACCAAAACGGTATAATGACACGTCCCGTCTGGCAACTGATGAACCGCCTGCCTATGTTTACCAACTGCCAAACCGGTCCACTGCCCAATGCAGAAAAAATTGCGGACGGTCTGGTGAATTTGCCGAGTTCGGTGAAAGGGACTAAAGCGAGGGGGCGAGTAAAGCGAGGGGGCGACTTCAGCGAATAAGGCGAGGGGGCGACAGAGGGACCGGGAAAAGTTTAGCGGAAATTAGCGGAATTAGCGGTTGAAAAAAAGGGACTTAAGCGAATAAGGCGACAGAACGGCCGGAAAAAGCTTAGCGGGAATTAGCAGAATTCGCAGTTAAAATAAAAAATCAATTCCGAATAAAATCGCAACGATAATAATAGCAATGACCCAAACCATCCCGTTCAAATTTGGAAGTTTCATTGAAGAACCATATTTCACCAATCCATGATCCCTGCTGCTGAAACAGATAAAATTGAGTTTAAAACAGCCTTTAATGAAGCTGTTATAGAAACACTTGTTGCTTTCTCGAACTCAAAAGGAGGGTCAGTTTATATTGGCATTTCGGATGATTTTAAAATCAAAGGAGTAACAATTGGAAAAGAGTCTTTGGCTCATTGGGTCAATGAAGTGAAAGGAAAAACTGTTCCGCAGATTATTGCCGAGATCGAAACAATCCTCATAGATGAGAAGACTGTTGTTGTGATGAGTGTTATTGAATACCCTATTAAACCTGTCTGTACTCGGGGTAGATATTTCAAGCGTATTGGAAATTCAAATCATTTACTCCCGCTTTCCGAAGTGGTTGACATGCATCTTCAATCCTTGAATTCGAGCTGGGATGCCTTCCCTGATCCAATCCATTCAATGGATGATATCTCATTGGATAAAGTCCAGGAAACCATTGAGGCAATGACGACGAACAGCATTACCATCATCGAGAAACCATTGGCCTTTCTTTCGAAATACAATCTACTCAGAGAGAATAAGCTTACCAATGCTGCCTACCTTCTATTCAAGAAAAATGAAACTAACAACACTACTATTGAATTAGGCAGATTTCAAACGGAAATAATTATCAAGGATTCCAGGAGATCAAAGTCGGATGTAATCTCACAAATTGATCAGGTAATTGATTTTGTGAAAAAGCATATAAACAAAGAAGTCATAGTAACAGATAAAGCCCATAATGTGCAGAGATGGCAATATCCTATCGAAGCCATAAGGGAGATTGTTGTTAATATGATTGTCCATCGCAATTATCATTTATCTTCCGATTCGATAGTAAAAATATTTAATGACAAAATTGAATTTTACAATCCCGGGCGCTTGCCCGATACCATTACTGTCGAAGACCTGTTGAGCAATCACTACCGCTCTACACCCAGAAACAAATTGTTAGCCGATTTTTTCAAAGATCTTGGTCTTATCGAGAAATACGGTTCAGGTATTCATCGGATTATAAATTATTTTAAAGAAGAGCAATTGCCTGCCCCTGAATTTCAAAATATTGCTGATGGGTTTATGGTTACTGTTTATTCAGGTTCATTTATTGAATTGGGTGATAAGTTGGGCGATAGGTTGGGTGATAAGTTGGGTGATAGGTTAAATGATAACCAACTTTTAATTATTGAGTCATTAATAAACAATCCATATGTAAGTTTTTCACAACTAAGCAGTATTGTTGGTATAAGTCAAACAGCAATTGAAAACAACATATCCAAATTGAAAGAAATCGGGCTGCTCAAACGCATTGGCCCCGCCAAAGGCGGACACTGGGAAATAACCAAACGGTGAAACTCACCCGCTGATGCAGGGCAAGTTTTAACACGAGAAACGCTGTGATACCCATGCCCCTGCAAACGCCTCTTCCAACTACTGGCTCAACAGCATTTTACTGGAAAACAAAACCCAACGCGATGCCCTGTTGCAATATACCAACCAAAACGGTATAATGACACGTCCCGTCTGGCAACTGATGAACCGCCTGCCTATGTTTACCAACTGCCAAACCGGACCACTGCCCAATGCAGAAAAAATTGCGGATGGTCTGGTGAATTTGCCGAGCTCGGTGAGGAGGAAATAGCGAGGGGGCGACTAAAGAGAATAAGGCGACTGAGCGGCCGGGAAAAGTTTAGCGGAAATTAGCGGTTAAAGATGTATAATTTGAAAACTGCTTATACGAATGATGAGTAAAGAGCAATAAGTAATCAGTTGCACAGATCACAGATCAAATCTGCTAGAAACTAATATACATGAATCCCGCTATTCACGAATTTAAGTTGCAGTATGCCTGACTCAATTTCAAATAGCATAGTTAAAATCATTGAATTAGGTGAAGGATAATTCATCGAATTCAAAGAATCATTCGATAAAAGCCTTTTAAAAGAGATTGTCGCTTTTGCCAATGCCTCTGGTGGTGTTATTTATATTGGTATAACTGATGCCGGAAATCTTAAAGGGATTGAAATCACAAACAGATTAAGATCGCAGATACAAGATATTGCTTACAATTGCGATCCATCTATCATCATTAATATGGTTGAAAAAGATAATATTTTAGCTGTCGAAATTCCCGAAGGCAAGAACAAACCCTATTCATGTTCAACCGGTTTCTTCATGCGTATGGGCGCAAATTCCCAAAAAATGACAAGGAATGAGATACTCTCCCTTGCCATTAAATCAGGAAAAGTAAGGTTTGATGAACAAATTTGCAGCAACTTCAATTGGAAAGACTTCGATGAAGAAAAATTTGTGTATTACCTTAAACTGGCCGGAATCTCATATAACCTGCCAAAAGAAGAGATTTTACGAAACCTGCGCGTACTTACCGATGAAGGTTTTACAAACGCCTGCGCTTTATACTTTGCCAAACAGCCTTACAAATATGTAATCAGCTCCAAAATCAGATGTATTCATTTTCTTGATGATGACCGTGTTAATATTCTTGATAAGAAGGAAGTTGATCGTGGCATTATAGGTAATATTGAATTCGCAATAAACTATCTCAGAGAACTGATTCCTGTTCGATATGAAATAAAGGACATCAAACGAAAAGAGTTCCCTGAGTATCCAGTCGAGGCCTACCGTGAAGCTATTGTCAATGCCATTATCCACTTTGACTACTTTTTAGGCGACACCATTGCCATCGAAAAGCTTAAAAACAGTATCATAATCAATAATAAGGGAGAACTCTTATTCCCTCGCAGCGAGTTTGGTACAAAGAGCGAAGCCAGAAATCGTTTGTTGGTTGACTTACTGGCGAGAACAAATTTCATGGAAAAGGCAGGAACAGGAATTAAGCGGGTTACCAATGCTTGTGTTGAAAATGGCAATGAGGTTAGTTTTAAATTCTCCGATTCTTTTTGGGTAACAATGTATTCAAATCAGCATGTCCCCGATAATGTCCCCGATAATGTCCCCGATAATGTCCCCGATAAAAGAATTGAGTTAATACTTGAGTTAATTAAAAAAAATAATCAAATTCTCTTAAAAGATTTGGCTTTAACGCTAAAGGTTTCTACCAGAACTATAAGACGTGATATTGAAAAGCTAAAGAATAGAAATAAATTAAAGAGAACCGGATCTGAGAAAAGTGGCTATTGGGAAGTAATAAACGATGAAAAATAATAGAGGGACTGGAAGAAAGCTGTAAAGATTTCACCGGGGTAGTTTGTGAAAGCAGGAACAGGAATTAAGCGGGTTACCAATGCTTGTGTTGAAAATGGCAATGAGGTTAGTTTCAAATTCTCCAATTCTTTTTGGGTAACAATGTATCCAAATCAGCAGGTTACTGAAAATCTTACTGAAGATCTTACCGAAAACCTTACCGAAAACAGATTGACGCTGATCATGAACGAGATGAAATTGAATCCGAAGATTTCTTACAATCAGCTTAGTAAAATTCTGGATGTAGCCCGAATGACAGTTTTTCGCGATATTGAAAAACTTAAAGAAGCGGGGCAAAATCAAACGCATTGGCCCCGCCAAAGGCGTACACTGGGAAATAACCAAACTGTGAAACGCTCCCGCTGATGCAGGACAAGTTTTAACACAAGAAACGCTGTGATACCCATGCCCCTGCAAACGCCTCTTCCAACTACTGGCTCAACAGCATTTTACTGGAAAACAAAACCCAACGCGATGCCCTGTTGCAATATACCAACCAAAACGGTATAATGACACGTCCCGTCTGGCAACTGATGAA